>ULSP01057851.1_pt1 | contig 32770 bp, 44 predicted proteins | sample 1956811 | NCBI WGS metagenome assembly ULSP01 (sample SAMEA4835711, study PRJEB28245) | human gut metagenome | biome: gut microbiome; material: fecal sample | place: Denmark | collected 2008
ACACCATTGCATCGCCGGACACCCATGCATTGCCGGACTGGTTTACATTTCCTTCTTTTTCTACCCATCCGCCAGTTTCTCCGGCTTCTACATCCGCAAATGAAATGAGTGCTTTGATTCGGAAAAGTTTCTTTCCGAAAATGTTAATTTTGGTTTCTGATGTTAATTCAAATTTCTTCATTTTCTTTATCCTCCTTAATTACTGTGAATGCACAGTTTCTTTGTTTCGTTTTTTGGATTTTGTGATATACTCTCCTGTAAAGGAGGTGCTCATTTGGTAACAAGATATCAATATAAAATATTGAAAAAAGCTTTAAGAAATTGTGGATTTACTCCTATCAATCAGCGTGAAGTAGATGCCTGCAAATACCTTTTCAACAAAAAATGCTTTATGCGCTCAAGATTGCGAGAGTACGAATATGAAATCACGCAAGCAGGAGAAGTTGCCATGAAAGCATATTTTCAAGATATATCCAGATTTTGGATAACAACTGTTCTGTCCATCATTGCACTGATTACCGGTCTTTTCTCAATTTCTATACAATCAGAGCCACTATTGAAATTGTTAGAGCAATTATTGAAATAACTGTCAAAACGTGTGTGCAGATGGATAACGATTTTACATATCGTGAATATATTCCGAACTGCTCTTTCAGATATTCGTTATCTGCCTGCTCACTCGGAATTTCTTCAGGCATCTTCAAGTCGCCTTTTTCCCCTGTCAGAACAGCTTTTTTAATCTTGTCTGTCTCATATTGCAAATCCAGAACAAATTTCCAAAGCTCTCTAAAGGACTCTTTGACTTTGCTTTTGTATTTGCTCAACTGTTTTCACCTCCATGTTACGAACTTTCTTTCTGTGTCTTGCCAGAATCATCTGTCTTATCAGCATTCTTATACTTGGCAATTGTCTCGCCAACACCGAGGAAATATCCCTTGTCAAACTCTGACATATTGGGAACTGCCTTGGTTATTGATTCGAGAATCTTCTTTTCTTTCTCAGACAATGTATTCACTCCTTTCTTACGCGTTTTGATTCTTCAAAAGCAACTAAGTCGCTTTCTGATACTCTGTAACCAGAGCCGTTCAGATTGATTGCCGGAAGCTGTTTATTACGTATCCATCTCCACACGGTAGGAACTTTCACGCTATATCTCTGAGCGATTTCTTCACAAGTGTAAAGACGTTCCAAAAAATCACCCCCTACTTATTTTTAGTTGCGTTTACCACTTATTTGTGTTATCCTAGTTAATGCCTATTGGCAAAGGAAAGGAGTGGTTATCATGACCCAACTTTTGAATTTGCCTGTTCCCTTTGCTTTTAATCCGTCCATACTGATACCTCGACAGTCAAAACAGGTCAAAGACGGCTCTGATTGTTTTGTCAGCGATTAGGCATGTTGCAGAACCAAGACTGCGAAAGTGACAAGGTGCTTCAAGAAGCATTTGGTCTCGTCAGATGCGGCGTCAGCCTGCAAAGTACATAGGGTAAACAAATTTGGTAAAGAGCTGTTAGGGACGAGACCCCTAGCAGTTTCTTTTTATTTAATAGAAGCCTTGTTTCTATCAGATTGTGGTAAACGCTCAAGGTTTTGTTTACCTTGTAAACATACAATAGCACATTAAGTAAACAATGTCAAGTATATTTTTGTTGACTTTGTAAACTTTTTGTGATAGTATAATTGCATGGAGGTGAGGAAATTGAAAGACAGATTCAAGGAACTTCGGGAAACTCTTTCACTGACGCAGCAGAAATTCGCTGATAGATTGGATATAAGTAGAAACTTTGTTGCTCAGATAGAAATGGGGAACAAAATTCCATCAGAGCGAACCATCAAAGACATTTGCCGAGAGTTCAAAGTCAATTATGAATGGTTGACTGAGGGAACAGGCGAAATGTTCATTCAGAATAAGAGAAAATCCGAGATTGCGGATTTCGTTGGTTCAGTTCTGAATGGAGAAGCAGATAGCTTCAAGATACGATTAGTAGAAATACTTGCTAATCTAAATGAATCAGAGTGGGAAACTCTCCAGAAACTTGCCAATGCTTTGGCAGATAAGAAAGAAGAGTAAAAAGATGGGGACAGGAAATAACTCCTGCCCATTTTCTTTATTTCAGTCCTAGAAATGATATTATAAATCTAAATATTGTATATAATTGGTCATGGTCTGCTTTTTCTATCATCTCAATAATCTCTTTCTTATAATCCATAAGCAACCCTCCCTATTGCAATTACCACCTACATTACAGTATATGTCCGGTTTGTGGAAATAATCGAACGTTCGTTCGTTTCATACCATTATATCACTAATGTTTGCCCTTGGAAACTGCCAGATATACACCGATATGTTTATGATCGCATAGAAATTATTCGTAAAATCAAAGATATAGTCTTTTCTGTTTAGTGGCAGGGCGAATAAAAACGGCGGCATGGTCTGCTTTATTTCATGGGCGCTATTCTTATGTAGGGTAGAAGATCTGTACGCATTTTGGACAGAATACACTTCTGACTCTTCGCGGATATAATCGTCTACGCACATTGGTAAATAAACAATGTAATTAAGCAAAAGCACAGCTCCTATTATAATTAGTATATTTTTGATTATTTTCATTTCACAAATCACCTAAAAACTTCTATTTACAACCAACTTTAACGATGCTACAATAAAAATAGCATATTTAAACACTTTTTTTTGCAAATGGCGAAAACAACGCCCATAAGGGAATGATTTGAATGAAAATTGCGATTTGTGACGATGATAATTTACGAATTGAGATTTTCAAAAATAGCATTGACCGATATCTAAAAGAGCATGGTGATGGTGGATATACATTAACCACCTACACCAGCGGAAAGCCTTTGATCGACGATGTTTCAGATGGTGAATGGTATGACATTATAATTCTTGATGTCTCCATCAACGGAGAAAATGGCATAGAGATTGCCAAAAGATTAAGAAAAATCGGATACTATGGAAATATCACTTTTTGGACAAAACACAAAGAATATGTATTTGATGCACTTGATGTGCTACCGGTTCATTATATCATTAAAGGATCTGAGCATGGAAGAATGTATTCAGTTGTTGAGCAGACTCTTGAAAATATCCGTGAAAAAACGCTTACCATCAAGAACAAGGATTACTTTCACAGAGCTGAATTCCGGCGTATTGAATACATCGAAAGCCAGAACAAATACATAATGATCCATTGCACGTGCGGAATATCGCACAAGGAACGAGGAAAGCTCAATGATATCGAAAAGAGTCTTGACGGAAGATTTTTGCGCTGCCACCAGAGCTATATAGTTAATATGGACGAGGTAAGCGAAGTAAGCCATTTTTTTACGATGGTATCTGGCGCAATCGTCCCGATCAGGCAAAGAGAACTTGCAAAAATAAGAGAAAAATATGAAAACTACGTCATTGGAGGGAGATAAAGCATGAGCGAAGAAAAAACCAAGAAGTGCAAACATTGCAAGATGGACATTCCAAAAGATGCAAAAATATGTCCACATTGTAGAAAGAAACAAAAAAGCGGAATATTAAAATGGGTTGTATTAATACTTATCATAGGAGTGGTTATCGGTGCTGTCACAGGCGAAGATAAATCCGCTGATAGTACGACAAAACAAACAGAAGCAACTGCTTCAGACAGTCAGAAACAGGAATCTGAGTCAATCGAATATACATCTGTATCTGTAAATGATATGATGGATGCCCTTAATAATAACGCTATGGGAGCGTCTGACAAATATAAAGGTAAATACCTTGAGATTACCGGAAAGCTCACAAACATTGATGCAGCCGGAAAATATATTGATCTCATGGCTGATGGAGATTTTGAGATTATTGGAGTTCAGTGTTACATCAAAAACGACGACCAGAAAGCTAAAATAGCATCTATGTCAAAAGGTGACACTGTTACATTGAAAGGAAAATGTACGGATGTCGGAGAAGTGCTTGGATATTCTCTTGATATTGACGAAATAGAATAAATGCTAAAAAAGACCGGCTCTCGCTACCAACGAGAACCGGTTTTTAAAAAAAAGAAAAAGAAAAATAAGTTTACACTCCGCAAAGTATATGGAAGTGAAAAGTATCGTTTGACAAGCCATATTGTATCATCTTCGGTGTGTTCGGACAAGTCAGAAAGTTTGTTCGGTTAATAAGGAGGAAAAGAAATGGCAACTGCAAAAAAACTACCATCTGGCTCATGGAGATGTCAGGTATTCAGTCACATCGAAGAAATCCCGTTATCAGACGGAACTATCAAAAAGAAAAGAGTTTATAAATCTTTTACATGCTCAGATCCTAGCAAAAAAGGGAAGCGAATTTGTGAGCAAATGGCTGCCGAATGGGCAGCAAAAAAAGAAAGTGAAGCATTGACTGCGCAATATGTTCCAACAGAAGATATGACATTAAAAGAGGCTTGTAATAAATACATCGAAAGCAGAACAGGTATCTTATCACCTGGAACTATTCGAGAATATAAGCGATCTGTCAAAAGAGACATGGCTAAACTTATGCCATTAAATATAATGGAAATCACTCAAGAGGATGTCCAGGCTGAAATAAATCGTGAAGCACTTACTCATTCGCCAAAAACTGTGTACAATATGCATGGCTTTCTTTCTACTGTCTTGAAGACCTATCGTTCGGATTTTATCTTAAGAACTTCCTTACCTAAAAAGGTAAGACCGAAAATCTATGTACCTACATCTGCCGAAGTCAAAAAGGTAATTGAATGTACTGCAGGTAGTGAATTAGAGATACCTGTTCTTTTGGCAGCGTTCGGTCCGATGAGGCGGTCAGAAATCTGCGCGCTTAATTCTGATCATATCAAGCAGAACATAGTACATGTCGAATATGCTATGGTTATGAATGATTCTCATGGTTGGGTTATCAAAAGACCAAAATCTTTTGCTGGTGACAGATTCATTTCATATCCAGGTTTTGTTGCAGATAAATTAAAAGGAATACATGGGAAAATAACAAATTTGAACCCATCGCAAATATCCGACAGATTTTCAGATCTGTTAGATGACAATCAGATTCATCATTTTCGATTCCATGATTTGCGTCATTATTGCGCATCTGAGTTGCATACTCTTGGAATTCCAGATGTATATATTATGCAGCGCGGCGGTTGGGAGGATGATACCACATTAAAAAATGTATATCGGCACGTTCTGGTTGATCGAGAAAAAGAGATGAATGAAATTGGGAATGATTATTTTTCAAAGCTATGCAACACGGAATGCAACACAAAAAAAGAAAGTGCTGAAAAATAGCGTATATTAGGATTTTTCTTGCAGGTTCAAGTCCTGTCATCCGCATTTTTATGAAAATCTTGTATTCACTGGTTCTCGCAAAGAACGTAGTGTTTTCAATGGTTTCGGCAATTTCAAATTAGCTCATAAAATATGTTATTTTGCCAGTTTTGGCATAAAAAAGAAGAACTATGCAACACGAAATGCAACACGAATTTGATACAATATGTAAAAAAACAGCCCCAAGGAGTAACCTCCAAGGGGCTTAAATTTTATACTTTTTAGATCGCAATCAAATCTTTCCAGGTGTTCTTTCCGCATTCCCCGTCAACGCTCAGAACCCCGTTTCTGGATTTCTGATACTGTTTTAATGCATAAATGGTATTTGCATCTGCTTTTCTGGATAAGCTCAGTGCTTTCCCGTTTTTTCCTTTAAATCCTCTTGCGATCAAAATCTCTTGAAGCAACAGGACAGAAGTTCCTTCGCTTCCAAGTTTTACTAATTTTGGCTCAAACATATAACCGGCTCCTTTCGATGTGGTCGTTGATGGTTTTGTGCTAGTTGATGGTTTTGCGGTAGGCTTACTTCCAGTAGTATTGGTAAGTCCACTAAAATCAATTCCTTTTCCAGTAAATCTAAGACGATGCGTCCATCCGTGACTGTACAGGTACCAGGGCTGTGTACGGATCTCATTTCCAGAATTATCTTTCGTATCTTTTGTGCCCTCCGAACTTCTGGCATGAACAATGTCGTTCTTACCAATCGCCATTGCTACATGACTATTGGATCCATTCGGATTATTGTCCGCCAGTTCCAGGTCGCCTTTTATCATCTGTTTGTGTGCGGTCTGATTCCTAGCGACAACCTCAAATCCGGCATTCAGCATCTTGAGCATATTGCCAGTATAAGAGCAATTCTCTTTGAGATAACGCGCCTGTTTGGTAAGCCCATTTTTGAGGAACGCATAGTAATAAGCAGTAAGTGCCAATGAGCTACAGTCAAAAGATTTCGGAATGTTAATTTCGTATAAACTCCTAATTCTCTGACTGTATCCATGACTGTTATCATTGGCAATATTTACCGCAAAGCTTACTGCATCGTTTCTCACATTCTGGATAATCTGTTCTTTTGTCTTTGCCATTGTTCCACTCTCCTTTGCTTCTGTATAATCTTTATAAAATATATTTCTATCAACTTTGGTATTAATTCCTGGAATCGTTGCTTTTGAGCTGTACTGCCAGCCAACACCCCAACTTGGACGTAATCTCTCAACTACTGTCCCGTTATCATTTGCCGGATATCTGGCAATCCAGAAATCATGCTTTTTGAGGTGACTGCAAATCACATTCATGTACCAGTCAAGATTGCAATAGATTGCAAATTTATAACCAGCAGCAACAATAATCTCTCTGAATGCTTCTGCCAGATTATGAATACTTTCAGCTCCAAGTACTCTCTGTCTATGATTCTCTAAGTCGAGGAATACTGGAAACTGAATCTTTCTTCCGTTCAGTACGGAAACAACCTTTCTGGCTTCACTCCGGGCTTCGGATACTGTCGAAGCATAGGAATACTTGTATACTCCTACTGGAATTTTATATTTATTGCATGCGGCAAAGTTGTTCTCGAACTGTCCATCAATAACATTTCCGGCTTCTGTAATTCTCAAGATTGCAAAATCCATTCCGTAATTTGCAACCTTATTCCAATCAATCTTCCCTTGCCACGATGATACGTCAATTCCTTTAATTTCCATATGTTCTCCTTTCACACCACGTATCTGTGGTGACTGTATTTCAATGATTCTTGCAATACCTTCGCATAAATCATAGTCGTGTCTAATTTTTCATGTCCTAACATCTTTTGCAATTCCGTAACATCCATACCACGCTCAAGAGACATTGTGGCTGTGGTATGCCGGATAAGATGAGGATACAGCTGTCTTACAAGATTTGCTCTCTCGCTTATCTGGTTCACAATCTGCTCGATCTGAGCCTTTTTTATTCCTCATTCCATCTAAAGTGCTATTACTTGCCTTATTCTGTTGCCGTTGGCATGCCATAAACAGTCACAACAAACTTGGCGGCGCATATTGCATATACAATAATGATATAGTATTTGCTCATTTACCATTAGCAAGGCCTGATGGCCTTGCTAATGGTACTCTACTAGCCACATTTCCAAATGGAGTAAATTTAAAGACTTTGTTAGGAATAGGTGCAAATAGTGTTACAGGCGCAGTTAGCACCATCAATGCTATTAATAACTATATAAAAGACGGATTTATTAGCATTAATTAAAGAAATATGATTGTATATATGCAACAGTTAATGATAAATTAACCTTTCCTTTACTATTCCATACATTATGAATAAATACTTGTATTCCGTCCGTTGTTCCTGTAGTGTTATATATAAACATTCCAGAATAATTTGAACCTCCGTTAGAAGAATTATTAAAACTATGATCTAAAACAACCCTATTATAACCACTTTTAGGTTTGAATTTAGTAAATGTTATCATTACAGATCCTGACGCAGGAACATCTATGTTTTTAATTGTATCAGATGATATTTGCATTAAATTACTTATATTCGTGTTTAATGTATTAATGCCTAGCTTGTCTTTCAGGTATGTAAATAATTGTGAGAACGATATTTTTTTTAATACATTCCCTTCTCCAACTATCAATGTGTCACTTTCTGCCGGCGTTGCTTTCGAAGCCAGTGCCGACATTAATATTGTTTTTAATGATTCTGCCATATAATCACCTCTATTCTTTCACTCTCAGCATCGAACCATCAGAAGTGGCAAGTGCTGATCCATCACTTGTGCCTAATACATACTGGACATTCCGAACATCAACAGCAATCGCATATTTCGCCCCTGTCTGCACTGATGTAGGGCTTATGCTTGCACCGGCTATATAAATGTTTGCATCTGCCATGCATATCACCCTTTCACTTTGATTTTATAATTATCTACCCACGTTTCATCTGCAATTTTATATATGAATCTCAGACAATAGATTCCTGTTTTTTGTGGCTCAATTAACGCATCTAGCGTATGCTCGTTGATATTGCAGTTTCCTTGATCTTCTACAGTCTCTGTTTCAGCATCTGTATCAACGAAAATCAATTCGTAATCCGCTGAAATGATGGAAAAAGGGATGTCTACACCGCATACCGGCTCTACTTTACTTTTAAATCGGATTTTTTCTCCCAAATCCATTATTGTATTGCTATCTACGTATCTAATTGCCATGTCCTCTCTCCTTTCAGCATGTTTTATGTCCGCTGAAACATTGCTTTACAAGCTCTGCCGTCAGCTGGCTCAGATTCAGCAATGAGCTGTACTCGATGTTCTCTGATTCTGCCGTATATCCTCTCGGAACGAGCTTTCCAGCAATCTCGTGCCCTGATATCAGAAACAGTACAGTGGCGGTATAAGCTGTCAAGCCACCACTACTTTCTGCATAGATTTCTATGACATACTGTCCATCTCTATTGGCAGGGACTATTGCGTCCCAGATTTCGAGATCCGATCCCTCTCGTCTCTGGAACTCAATAGCGAACTCATTACACGAGCCGTAAACCCTCGTAATCATCATTCATCAGTTACTGTGACAGAGATCACATAAGTTTTGCCTGCATCGACCGGATTAGGCGTTACGCTTGCGGCTGTAATCTTTGGTGGGTTCGGATCATACTTGACAGTTCTAGTAATGGTTGTTTTCTTACCGGCACTGTCTTTTGCAACGATAGTAATTGTATTTGAGCCTGCGGACAATGTGACCGTAGTGCTGAATGCTCCGTTGCTACCAACCGTTACAGGTGTACCGTTGATCATTACTGTAACAGGAGATGACGTTGCATCATTGGTTGTACCTGCTACAGTAATTGTGCTCTTGTTGGTAACGTATCCATCAGACGGAGAGGCTACGCTCAACGTCGGCGGTACGGTATCGATCTTGAATGTTACAGATTTCTGCGTAGCTGCGTTGCCATCGTAATCGGATGCATCAAACCTAATGGTATGAGAACCATCGGTAAGAGCTGTTTTCGGTATGTACGAACAATTGTAACCACCGGTTACGGCGGTCTTTGTAATGCCGTCAGTAATCTTGCTTCCGGAATCGATTGTGATACCGATAGTAGACGGATTAACACCAGAATCATCATCTGTAACAGTCCATGTGATAGTTGGCTTGTTGTTGACAAGTGTTGCAGATGCTGTTGGATTTGTGACTGTAATTACCGGAGCGACCTTTTCTTTAACGGTTAATCGCAGGGAACTACCGATTGCGGAATCTGTTGCATCTTTGGTGGTCACGTTTCCAGCATCGTCCGTTGCCTTGATTGTTATTCCGTAATAATGTCCGCTCTGGCTGTAACTGGACTTATTTGGAGCTGTTACTGTAGCTTCATATTTGCCCGTATTACTGTTAAAAGTAAGTGTGTAAGTCTGTCCATTTACAATAGCTTGTACTTGCTTTACTGACATTTATGTACCTCCATTTCATAATTCATTCTATATTTAACTTTTCGCAAAGTTTATTAATAAGTTTCTCTTGTTGGTCAATTTTCTTTTTCTGTGCTTTTAGCATTGCAAACATTGCTGGAATCATGATACGCTCGTTCCAGTCCTCAACAAGTCCGTTTTGATGCCGAGTAGCTTCTGGAAAGAATGCTTCTACATTCTCAGCAATAAACATCGGGATATATCTTCCTTCATTCTCGTCCCCTTTAACTAGATATCCCTTTTTGTATTTCGCCCACGTTGGTTCGATATTGTACCATTCTTCAATTTCTTGCTCTGAAATATTGTTTCCAATATCTTTATAGCGTTTCGAGGATGAAGATTTCAGCATCAGCTGTTTGTATCCTGTACGTCCATCCCAACAAATAGTATTTGATGATGTCGTATACTCCATGTTTTCTATCTTTGGCGATTTTGCAAAAGATGCAGAATTAGTAACAGTTAAATCTCCAAATGTACCGGTATCAGCCGATACCTCTGTGGCATATACGTTTAGACTGTTATCCTTCCAACTGATTCCACAATTTTCACTATTTTCAATTTCAATATCTACTTCATCGTCAAAGAACTTCTTGATATCAACAGGGAATATTCCATCGCTTGAAAACTGTACACCTGTATATTTCATATATTTTGAATTTTCTTCGTAGCTTGTAAATACAGTATATCCAGAGCGATCAATTAATCCTTTAACAGCATTGCTGGCATCTTTAATTTTCAGATAACCGTTCCCATTCTTTTTGCCGCCCAAGGTAACTGTTCCACCAATAAGAGCATCAAGGCTGACGTAGAGACGCCCATTGCTATAATATAATCCCTTCCAAGCCCCGTCATTAGTCAGAATGCTAACTATTTGCTCCTGCGTCAAATTGTCTATATCAATAACGACCGCCACGCTCTGCATATCCATCAATGTCGTAGTACCACCGGATGCATATAATTTACATCTAACATTTGTCACATCTCTCGGAATACCGACAGTTGAACCATTAGAACTTGCTACTGTCTGACCAGATCCATTTGTCAAAATAGAATACAAATAGTGTGTCACGGTATCCTCATCGGTTGAACTAGTATAAATGGTATTCCAAGTGTTTCCGTCAGCAGTCTCTTCAACAACGAATCTGCCTTTATAAGGCACTCTAGTAGCTGATTTTCCGTCACGATAATACGCTTTAAATGTTATAAAGTTTGGACTAATTGTCTTGTCAGAGCCACGTTTCAAGACGTTACATGATGGCTCAACCATGTATGTTCTACCAGATTCACCATCTTTTCCATCTTCGCCCTTTTTCTGCTTAGAAATCGTGAATCTTTTTGTTACTGCCAGATTACTGAGATATGTTGCTCTGATGTCTATCCATCCATTGTCTGCACTCAAGCCTGTGACAGTGTAAGTATGCGTATCTACATCCCAAGATCCGGTTACACTGTCTGATTTTGTAATGGTATAGCTACAATCATTTGTGATATCTGACGAGCCGTACATAACTTTCGCTGTAGTTGTCACTGTTGGAAATACCGGAATGTTTCCGTCTGCGTCAGATGTGATCGTCTGCATATCGTTCGACAGCTGGAATGTCATATTCTTGGCAGATGCAATATTGTTGTCCATTTTTGTCAGTTTATCCGGCAAAGAACTACCACCAATTACAACATTATCACCACTGATGATTACTTTTTTGGTGTCCATATCAACCTGGAAGATTATGTTTCCATCGCTATCTCTGACAGTCAGTGCACCTGTGTCGATATAATCAGCATTGATACCATGTGCGTACAGAATTTTTGCTATCAAATCGCCTGTCAGAAAAAAACCGTAAGGATATGTTTTACCACCATCATTGGATACGCCAATGGCTTCTGCTGTGAATTTAATTACATTTTTTGATTCTGCGAGTGTAGGCTTGTCATGCAGATATGTGATAGTACTGCCATCTTCCTGTGTGACTGATGTTTCATATAATCCAGAAGAATTTTTTAAGGTTTCTTCTAATTTCTTTACTGCTTTTTCTCTAGCTGATTGTTCTTTTTTAACAAGTCGTCTTGCCTCTACGATTGCCTTAGTGGATTCTGACTGGAACTTGCTCTGCCCTCTGATAGGGTCGTCGGCTTGAGTTTTTACAGTGGTCTTTCCATTAACGAAACAGGAAACGTCTGTCAGTGGAGTGATATACCTATTCCACTTGCGGTCGTAAGTATATGCCATATCTCCAAACTCAATGAGTGGATTATATGCAAGTTCTCCCGACATGTTACGGAATTTAGCTCCAATTATGGAATCACCGATTTGAGCAGCTACCGTGTCCAAGTCCGAATCCGCAACAAGGTCGTTTTCCAATTCAAGAACATATCCTGTGCTTCCGTACATGGCTTCATTTTCTCTATTTTTTAGCTTGATTCCAGTAATCACAATATCATCACTAGAAACGGTTGGACTTGTAAAAAAGTCTTTGAGCTTTTCGGATGTGTCAGCTACTGATTCGATCAGTGTCAAGAATCCATCACTATCAATTGTCCAGTTCCCTGTCGGACTGATAAAACTTTCTGAGTCAATACTTGCGCCGCCTTTAAATGTTACATTTCCATCATCGTCCACTACTGCGTTGTAATCTTCTTGTACATTGGAAAAATCCCATCTGATAAATCGCAAGTATCCTCTGATGTCCAGGCGAGCGTTCGCAGTCTCAAGCATTGCTGCCCATCCGAACAACTGACGAAACGTCATGTTTTCCGGAATCTCTGACACGATCAGATTTCCATGAGCCATGGAGACTTCTGACGGAATACCAAGAGTCTCACACGCATCTCTAACAAGAGTCTCTATTGACTGTGGCAGAACCAGATGAGATATATAAGTTGCGTTCGTTTTATACATATCGTCCAAAGCGGTAAAACTAAGGATTTCGCCATATTGTTCTGGTGTCGTAATTGTATAAATACCTTTATCAATGGTTTCGACTCTGTCTTCTGTCGCTGCTTTTGTTCCCAGAATCGCACCGCCACTCTGGTCAAGAATTGGCTCATAGTTTTCATCCAGCAATTCATCTGTTGTAGCCGAACTTGCTACAGAGGTCTGCATTTTAAGATACGCATGAACTTTTGCCATGTAGAAATTATAGTTTTTCCACTGGTCGGAAGTGTTGTCCAACTCCAATGTCATGGATTTACAAACAACGCAGCCAATCGGAAAGCTGCTACTTTCTGCACAATCGGAAAAGGTGCAGTTTTCGCCCATGATTTCATTTTTGACTGTTTTTACAGTTCCGTCAGGAAAGGTGATTTCCACTTCCTGCCAGACTCTTTCTCCGTCCTGTAGTTTTTGTTTGAACGCATCAGATACATTAATCAAGTGGATTCACCCCCTGCATGTTAAAAGATATTTTTGATACAAATTTTAAGTCTGGAGATATTTCTCCAATAGTTAGGCTTGCTTTTCCAACATAAAATGGGTCGGTTCTCCATGCCATGTGATAAAGCGACCAATGGTACAAATTGAAAGTTTTTCCTTTTGCGATAATTTTGAGAATTTTGTTTGCTTCTATAACTGGAACGTTTGATGCTTCATAGCTATACTGTTCGACTGTAAACAATGGAGTTAACAACGCTTTTCCGAACTGCGTACGGTTACTACCTTCTGAATAAGTTGTTTCGAGGTTATATCCCATATCTTTATCTGGCTGATAGATGGAAGCCCCATTCATCTTGTATCGTTCTGTTATGCCTTTTGGAATAGTTGCCACGCTTCCACCTCCTATGCCAGTTCAAACGGGTTTCTACCGCTTGTATCACGTCTTAACTTTGCTTCTTCGATAATTTCATCAAATACTGTTCTTCGGTTAATCTGAGCAGTAAAACGATAATTTCCACCACTCTGCTGTCCACCAGTTTCCTCACGAACAATTTTTCTGATCAGTGCTTCTGGTGCTTCAATGTTATTACCCTGTTTCTGGTCTCCAAGGACAGCCAGAAATTCGCTTCTTGGTGGAATAACTGCACCTTTTGCCAGATATGGAATAGTCGGTACTCTTGGAAAGCTTGCGCTAAATCCGATCGTCTTAGAGCCGAATGGTGTAGGCACTTCCCACGGACCAAATGACATTGCAGATTCAATTCCACTGATCGCGCCGTTCACCGTACCGATTGCGCCATTTACGATACCGATAACTTTATTGAATATCTCTTTAACTTTGTTTTTAATACCCTCGAACGTATCAACAACCTTGTCTCTTGCACTTTTGAATTTATCAACGATTCCATCAACTATCATCTTTACAACTTCTTTTATAGTGGACCATATAGCGCTCCACTTTTCTTTTGCACTTGATTTGATACCATTCCAAATAGAAACAATCTTTTCTGCCAAATCACTTAGTTTGGATTTTATTCCATCAACGAAAGCTATGGTTTTGTCTTTAATCCAACTCCATACCGCACCTGCAACTTCTTTTATTTTGTCCCAGTTTTTGTACAGCAATACACCAATCGCAATGCAAGCTGTTACTGCTGCTATAAAAATTCCGCCCGGTCCGACAGCTGTCGCAATGGCTTTGATTCCACCAATAATGCCGCCAGAGCCGGTCATGAGTGCAATAAGACCCTTAATGAAACTTGCTACTGTCGTTATACTTCCTGCGATTCTCGAAGCTAAGCCTGCAATCTTCGCTGCCGCAAATGCTCCGATCAGAGCTGCGCCAAATGCTTCAATGATTGATTGATGATCTGCAAAGAATCCAGCCAAATCAGACACTAGGTTAATCACTGTCGGAATTCCTGTTTCAATCAGCCATTTCAGCATTGGGAGAACAATATTGTTATAAATCCATTCAAGAACATTTCCGATAGATTCCAGAATTGGCGCAAAGGTACTGGTCAGGTTACTGATGGATTCTAGTAACGGATAAAAGTTCAAGTTCGCCGCCCATGTTGCTGTATCCTCTGCGATTTTTTCAACAAACTGCATAACCACCACAAGGGCGTCTGCAATGTTCTGTATGATCTGCGTTCCAACATTGTTCTTATTCCACGCATCCGCAAAACCGGATGCAATATTCCCGATAGTTTTAAGCACGTTCTGAGCAATCCTCAGCATGGTCGTAAGCATCGTTGTGCCTGTGCCATTTGTCCAGACCTCTACAAGGCTTTTACCTACACTTACAGCGAGCTTTTTGAGTCCATCAAGTGCGACTTTTGCTGCATTAATGGTATTCTTACCCTCTTTTTTCCATGCGTCCTGGAATGGTTTCCAGAGTTTCTTGAGCAGGTCAGCAAGTTTCTTTGCGGAATCGCTAATCTTGTCAAGTGCGGTTTCGCCTTCTGCGAGATTGCCGTAGTCCACATTACCAACTGAACTCGGAAGGCCACTGTTACCTGCTCCACCACTTCCACCAGATGAAGATGGTGTGGAAGATGAATTGCTGCCAGTAGATGTGACTTTGTGAACTTCATCAAGTGACGAAAGATAGTTTTTGGTTTCCTTATTCGCTTTTTTTGTTGCTTTTGCATTGTCGTTCGTGGCATCTGCCAGTTTCTCTGCATTATCTGCCGCCTGTCCATACTGGTCCGCTGTATCTGCGATCGCGTCTGTTCCGGCAAGACCCGCTCCACTTCCGCTCGTTTGACCGGAAGATTTCTTGCCAGTAATAAGCTCCGTGAATGACTTAAATGCGTTTGCCAGAGTCGCCAGTTTGCCGAGAAGAATATTGATTACTTTCAGAACAGGTGTAAAAATATTAATCAGCCCTTGTCCGACTGTTGCCTTGAGGGACTGCAACTGCAACTGCATCACTCGCACCTGGTTCGCCCAGCTGTCAGAAGTACGAATGAAGTCACCAGATGCGGCTGATAACTGTTCCTGCACAAAAGCAAAGCGGAGAGCAACTTTCTCCTGTTCAGTCATTGCAGATGTGGTCTTGCCGTAGCCATTTGCAAGTGCATATTGGTCAAGTGCCGACTGGGTCATTACCACGCCGAGGTCCTTGAGTGTTTCCGTTTCGCCCGTAAACACTGATTTCAGCTTAATATAAGCCAAGTCCTGACTGATGTTATAGAATGATGCTACGTCACCAGTCAACTGTGTTAGAGCCGTTGACATGTCGTAAGCCTGTGCTTCTGAGAATCCGAACGACTTAGACATTGCTCCGAACGTACCGACATACCTTTTTGCCATGGTTTCTGACAGTCCGGCTGAGGTCATGGCATTCTTTGCGAATTCGTTCACCTTATCCGACATGGTGGTAAATGTAACATCGACCACGTTCTGCACTTCTGCGAGGTCAGAGCCAAGTTCCACGCACTCTTTTCCAAACTGTACCAATTTACCAACTGCAAAAGCCCCACCAATCAGCAGACCGATTTTTTTTACAGCACTCCCAAGGCCGTTAAATGACTGTTTTATAGCTGATACGCCATTTCGGACACCGGTTGTATCCATTCTGGTATCAATAATGACTGAGCCATCAGCAGCCATACGTCCACCTCCTAACTATTTGAGGTTCAACATCTCATTCAGCTTATCTTTATAAGCTTGCTCTTCTTCGCTGAGACGTGTTTTTATATCAATAATGTTCTTGTTTTCCTGATAGAATTTCTTTTCCCATTTATCCAGACGTTCACCTTTCACCTTTTTCGACCGGATTCCAACAACCGTGTTGAACAGACATTCACCGGATTCCATGAAGTACCCGAAGAACGTCCACCAGTGCATATATGGTACGGATCTGATTTCTTTACCGGCAACCTTGTTTACAGCCGGCACGATCATGTCTCCATCCTGTTCCCAGTCCATCAAACGGGGTTTTGGGTGGTTCGGGTTATCGTCCAACTGTCCGCAGTCGATGAACTCCGATGCTTTCTGACAAGCTTCGTCCAGGCACTCAGCCGGTATGCTCTGCCAGTCCTCAAACAGAATCTGTAGCATAACAACTGTTTTCGCCTGTTCGTCCAATTCTGGGTCATTCATGGCAATGAGAATATCAATGATTGCTCGAAAATCTGTCCTGATAGAAAAATCCACCCCACTTATGTTTAGTGAGGTGGGAAGCTCATAGGCGGTCATTTTGTATACTTCTCCGTATACTTATTGACTGCTGCCTGCATTTTCTTCTTTCTCTTTTCGATTTCCGGTGCGATTGCTTCTGCGATTTTATCCAGAACGATATAAGCGAACACCTGACCATTGCCGAATACAGTGGTTGCTGTGATCGGCTCTTTGAACAGGTCTTTTGATGCTTCATATCCGAGCAGGTAATTGATTTTATCCTCGATCTGTTTGTTCAATTCAGCCATTTCTTTACCAGATGTGACTTTCTGGATAGTATCCTTAAGCTGCTCAAAGTATTCTGTCAGCTCCTCTGCACGTGCTGCTACATTGATATCAGTCGGGTTAAGCTTGAAAGAAGAAAAAACTTCGTCTTCGTTGTTGGTAAACGTGAATATAAAAATTCCATCATCAATTTTGGTATTAATTACTTTTGCCATTTAGCATATCCTCCTTGTGTATGTGCTTATTTACTGTCAGCTGTGAATGTACCGGAACTGATATCAAATTTTCCTTTTACACGTTCGCCAACATAGTTAACGGTAAACGGAATCTGATAGCCGGATGTATTACCCCCGTAGGAGGTTGGCACAACATAGCACGCCTGCTGATATGCTTCATACTTGTCTGCTGTGGCTTCTACCCAGAGATGAACCTCGACAGCTGTTGTTTTGAGGTTATCGTCTTTGTATCTGTTGTCTACGATCTTCTGCAATGCTCCAAACAGATCAGATGTGGTATCTGCATAGAACGGATCAGCTTCTGATGAGGCTTCGTAACCATTGTGCTGAAATGAGGGTTCTCCAAGAATATTCTGAGTTGTTTCGGTGTCTGGATTGAGATCTATGTTATACTCTTCCAGATCTTTTCCAAGACGCTCATATTTCGGTGTCAGTCCTCCACAGAGGGAACCTGCGTCGATATAGTGAGCCATATATTTACGGTCAATCCTGCCTGTAACTGCCATAGAAATGTCCTTTCTGCCTATAACTTTTAAAAGGCTGTGTAGGTTAGCGACTATCTCCAATTGATAGCCGGTTGTTACTTGCTATATTACTTCATAAGTGTTTTCGTAGCGTACTGACAATGGCAATAACCAGTCCTGTACGCCGTTCTCCTGTGGTTCTGTACCGTAGGAGTTGCCACGGGTGATACGTTTTATCACTCGCCCTTGCGAAAGCTCAGGAAACGCATCTAAACGTGTCTCAGAGCCATTTATGACAACTGGTTCTCGACATATCCATTTGCCAAGACTGTCAAGGAATTTCTGGACAGACAATTTCTGCCTTTCCTTGTCGGATGCTGTTCGGTATACTACATAGAACGGATACTGGCATACCTGATGCATTGTTCCACAAACGTCCTCTTTTTCTGAATAAATCAAGGCACCGTTGTCTGCTGAGAACGCAATTCCTGATTCCTTGCCAAGTTCTTCAAACTTGATTATTTCATTGTCGTATAGTCCCGGATACTGGTTCAGAAGTGCTTTCATGGCATCTGTCAGAATATCATATCCGGTTGCATCTACTCCGATAGGTTTATCCGCCATGTCTGCCACCTCCTGCCTGTGCTTTTACCTTGCGAAGCCATGTACTGCCGTATTTTCGTTTAGCGGCATCGAACCATTCAGCTTGCGCCTGAGTATGCGGTGATTTTGTATATTGAAGATTTTCTTTTGCATTCGTTTTACCGGAGTACTGGCTCACAAGAACCTTTTCCGCATCGTGTCTTGCCCATGTGCTACCTGTCGCAGGGTCGACCATGGTTTTTCCAAAATAAAGAAAGCGTCCATAAGGAGCAGCAGCCGCACATACAAATCCAGTCCCTTGCATTGATGTACTTTTGACTCTTGTTCGGTCAATAAAATCTCCCGAAATCATTGGCATAAACTCTATCATGCTATCCATAACCATTCCATCAAGGAGATACTGGGCTTCTTGGTACTGTTTGGAAAATCTGCTCATATTCAGCTTTATTTTCATATCTCCATCGACTACGGAGAATCCTTTAAAATGATGAATCTTACTCATATTACTTACCCAGAATCTCAAAATGTGGAATCAGTGTATACGGACCGCCTACACTGGTAATCTTGAATACGTTATCCTTGTTCTCGTTCATGTACTGATAGAATCCGCTCCGATAATCACCATCAGTTACCGTTCCACCAGTCCACTCACCCTCCCAGAAAAACGATTCGTCCGAGAATGTGATAGTATCTTCCAGAGCGTTGTTAATCTGTTGTTTCCACTCTTTAGGCGGCACCCATGGAAGAATCTTACCATTCCTGTCAGCAATGGTTATATCGCCGTTCTGGACGGTATATCGAACGTGTAACTGCGCGTTGTCAGTTGCGTCTGGCCCGTACTTTTTAAGGATTGCTCCCTTGTCCGTAATGAGGTCAACGCCGGATAAAACATGAGGATACCAGTACGCATCTCTTGTTGTGGCACTTTCGTAATAGTTGAAAATCGTCACTGTTTTTTCGTACATGATACCCTCTCCTTAATCATTTATTTTTTAGCTTATCCACGTCAACCTTGGACGTTCGCTTCCACAATTCCGTAATCTTCTCCCATCCGAACATGGAAATAAATGCCACAATAAACCCAGCCATGATAGCTGCTAAAATCATATACCACAAGATTGTCATGTGGATATACTGCATATACGCTACAAAAGCGGCCACAGTAATTCCGATAGACAGTACAAGCACCAAGGCATCTGTCGGAATTTTCGACAGGAACCCAACATTTTTAATCACCTGTGTAATCACAGATACACAAAACGCCAGAATCCCGATTACTGCCAGAATCACGGTCATGTTTGCGAATAATGCTTCCATTACTCTTTCACCTCCTCATAAGTTTTTTCAAAAATATCCGGCTTGCACGGATAAAGCTCTCCGTTTACACCCTGGATAACATAGTCTCCAACAGAAACATGATGTGTTCCCTCTAATGTTTCGATATACAGCTCACACGGAGGTAAATCACAAGTTTCTGCGCCGTAATACATAATGCCTTTTTTATAAGCTTCTTGCGCCCAAAACGGAACGTAAAACAAGCCGTTCCGGTCTTTCAGATCACCATCATATTTAAATGCTTCAATGATAACAGGCTTTTTTCTAAACTTCATATTCACACTCCTGCATACAATACTGGTATTCCATCATCCGTCCTTACTCCCATCAGAAGCGGCAAAGCCGTCTCGTAAAGTAAGTCATTCGTTTTTTGTACATCTCCGGCGGCGGCATACACTGCACTCCATTCCTTTGCACCTGATGCTTTCTGCTGTGGCGTTGCATAAGAGATGGATTCACTGCCAGATGATACAGATGTTACAATGCCTGTCGTGCTACCACCGGATCCGATTGCGGTTGACGTACCGCTCACGGCGGCATTAGTAGCATTCTTCTCAGCAAGCTCAATCTGATACATTAATTCAGCCAATGAACAGACCGCCTTTCTAATACGTTTTCTAGCGCGTTCATTAGTCGGAAGTCCTCCTAAAAGCCTATCGAATGTCAGTGTATCTACAAAATCGCTTGCCCTTCCAGCAAGTCTATCAAAGTCGTTTTCTGGCACGACTAAGCCGAAATACGACTCTATATAAAAATCATAATCTGCATAAGCCATGCCAGTTACCTCCTAGTCGATCATCATTTTGCTGTTACAGTTGCGTGTCCGGCACTCAGTGCTTTATAGGTACTGTCGCACTCAACCACTGTGATTACCTGCCCTGTTGCTGCGGTAATGTCAGCTTCTCCATCCCACGCAGTCCAGTTCTTCACATTCTGTCCGTAGTCTACGGAAGTCTCAGATGATGCAACTTTGTACTTATACACATTTCCTGCGCTTACTTTTGCCGGAGTAACAGTCACTTTTGTATCTCCGCTTTTACTTCCTGCCACAGAGTTTACAGTCAGAGTTCCAAGTGTCTGAGTTGCGTTGATAGTTCCGACAGCAACAGCGTCAATATATTCTGCAAAGAGGGTAAGTCCCATGATTGCGAATGATTCAGACACTGCTGTGTGGTAATTGCCCTGTGTATGGAATCCGATCAGATTTGTTTCACCGGATACAGTATATACAAGACCCGCTCTTGCAAAATCAGATTCGTTCGGGTCAACATAGTACAGAACGATATTTTCAACAGGTGTAGCGATTACTGTTCCTCTCGGAATTTCACTGTCAGATAACAGGAAGATTGTATTGAATCCCAGGAAGTCTTTCACATACTGGAAGCCGAACTGGTTCTGAATAGAAATCTCAGCTGCTCCGATATACTCGTACACGTCCAAAATATTTACAAACCCAACAACGCCAGTTACATTTCTGTGCATTTGTTTGAATTTGTTTTCTACACGACCTTTAGCCATTGCCAGAGCCATCTGGAAAGTGGTTTCCGTGAATGAGAGAGTACCTGTTTTCAGATAGTTGTAAAATCTTTCAGTAACATTGGTCTGAAGCTGGAAGAGGAATTCATCATCGGTCATCTGAACAGCGTTCTCGTAACCGTGATCTTTGATTGCTTCGATAGATACAGCCTTTGCGTATTTCTCGATAGTCATTTCTGCATAGGGCTTTTCTTTTATAACGAATTTGCTGTAAGGGATTTCCTCACCTTCACCAACATTTCCGTTCTGTAATGTACCCTCTGCATATTTTGATTTAAGAACTGCTCCGGGCGTCTTTTTGATTGGACGCATGATACCAAGGATTTCACGTAAGTGCTGCCAGTTCCTTTCGAATCTGGTTACAAAGTCAATCTCACGTGCTGTGACATGAATATCATTACTCATAATAAGATTAGCTTTTGCTGCCATATAAAAAATCCTTTCTACCCATAATTGTTAAGGTATTGGGTTAGCGACTATACTCTGGCGCATAGTCGGTGTAAAAAATCACTGGAACAACTGGATATTCTGAGCAATTGCAGCCTGTCTCTCGGACGGGTCTTTGATTGCTTCAATATCTTTTTTGGTCATACTTCCCGGTGTCTGCTGCTGTCCAACGTGAGTGGTAAATCTTGCCTGATTCTGCTGAGCCTGCTGCTGAGATTCATCTACAAAAGCGGATGCGTCAGACTGCTTCATCTGTTCAATCAGGTCGTTCAGCCCAAGGATTTTACCGTCTTTCAGTTTCAATCCTGCTTCTTTGATGTCTGCCATGACTGATTTCTTTGCAGCTTCACTGGAAAACTTAACATCATCGAGCGCTGCTTTCAAAGCATCTGAGAAATCACGGTCATAGATTTTTGCATTAAACTCTTTTTCTGCATCTGCCGCTTTCTGTTTCCAAGTCTCTAACTCGGTTTTAACATTTGCCGGGTCGATACCGTCGAAACCTTTTAAGGTCTCCTCTGCTGTTTCAGCACGTTCTTTCCAGTCATCACGTTCTCCCTCAACTTTCAACAGGGTTTTCGCTACTTCTTTAGCATTTTTATAATGCTCAGAGAGTGCCTTTTTCACATCTGCCTGTTTATCCTCCGGGATTTCAATTCCAAATGATTTAAGTGTGTCAATAAGTTTCTGCATATATATCCTCCTGGTCGTGTTTATTGACCTGCCGCCGCAGGTAAGTGGATTAAGCCAGTTAGACCACTGGCAGGGTAACGGTGCATACACGATTCGAACGTGTACAACATTTCTGTTGGATAGGTTAGCAACCTACTCTGATACCATTACAGCAATGCACCATATTCAACCACGATTAGGATTTCTCCTTATTCACCATACTTGCAACCATATTCAGCCACTGTGACGATAAGTCTGAGCTTTCGGGAGCGACCCTAAGCTTCTTACCGCGGTCAAAGCACACATGGGAGTGTCACCCACAAATTTCACGGTTCTTTCAGAAAATGTTTTCATAGCAGGAAATTTTTTTTTCTATGAATTGCCATACCGCTACTTTAACGAATTTCTTGTGTTATACCCTGATTTCTCAGGTTCAAGGCAAATCAGCTTAATGAGATTTCCGTTTAGTCTGTGGTCTCTCACACCACTCACATTAACGGATTATTCTTGCACAGCAAGCGTCTATTGTACGCCGACCACAAGGATTCTGCTTTTGGTCTCTTTATGATGATACACTACAAGGTGTGTTGGAAGTTTCTTCCTCCTCTAACAGAATCACTTCTGTTAAAAAGATGGTTGATAGTCCAGTATCCCGAACTACTCTATCTTATATAACCCTGTATCTCAGCTAGACTGAAAATCTATCTGCACTGAGTTAATCATGTTTGAAATTGCAGGAGACGGATTCGAACCGCCGTTCTCAAGGGTATGAACCTTGTGAGATTCCACTTCTCCATCCTGCCCTTAACCCGGATTCCCGGGTTAGCAAGGTGTTTAACGTGTCATGCCTGCCACGAGTTGTTTCGGGCGTCTGTCCGCCCATTTACCTTTTACAAGGAGGTGCGTACTGTCTATGCGAGCGAGCAAGTCATATAGACAGTAATGGCACGTGTCGGAAATTGCATCCGCTTTTCAACCTCATGCATCTTATGTGACAATCCGGCCACTGCATTTTCTATTAAGGACACGCACCCGAGAAAGGAGGAATCAATGAAAAATGTCTATGTCAAGTGGCGGAAACCACTTACGAATCTTCCTCATAAATACATTGTACCACAAACATTTCCAAAAGTTGTGGTACATGTTTTAGCTAATTAGAGCATATCACGGAGTTTTTCCACGTATCTTTTAACAAGATCGCGTTCCTCCCGGCACTCTGCGTCCTTGGACATATCGCTCATTTCTGTTGTGAGTTCGTCAAGGTGCTCTTCCAGAGCGGCGAGCATCTTCCTCTTGCAGTCCTCAGATTTGCCGGAACGATAGCTCTGTTTCTGAGTCATATAGTCGTCATAAGCATCCCGTCCGTCAGAACGGCTGTAATGCCCTCTGACATAATGTTCGCCACGTCTGGCATAAGAACTGCCCCGGTCGTAATCCGGCATCATTCTGCCATCATTTGAGCTGTATCTCCCCATGCTGTCACGTTTTCTTCCACGTTCGCTGTAATCGTCATTGTATCCGCTACGCATCTCATCAAGAACAGTGTTGTAATATTCCACTTTCTTGTCCCAGTAATACGTATTCTTGATATCTTTATACATATCAATCAGCTTGTATGTCATTTCCAGATTTCCGGTGGTCAGTCCATTATCAGCGATTTTGGACAGTTCGTCTTCGATTCTTGCACATAAGTCTTTAATGTCTCTCATAATCGCACCTCCTACGCTTCCCTGGTCACAACAATGTTTGCGTTCGAAACAGAAACAGCCTGATCGCTAGTGTTCTCTACTGCGATGTTAACGCAACATCCGCGAGGCACATCAATATAGATGCCAGAGGACACATTGTTGTACTGGTCTACTGCTGCCGGTGTGGAAATCATCTGAGAAGAAAGAACCGGTTCGCCAGAGATTGCAATAGCCAGAGAAATAGCTTCAACAGTACCGCCTGTTGGAATTGCGATATTACCGGAAAAATCCACAAAGAATCTCGCTTTACACTGATTAGTCAGTCCTCTCAGTGTAATAATTCCACTTCCCTCTCTGTGCTGAATGCAATTAGAACCCTTAACTGCTGTGTTTGAAAATACTAAGTTTCCATTTGCTGCTACAGTCTGAGCAGCTACATTTGTAAATTCTGCCATAATTTTTACCCCTTTCATATCACAAAAGGACAGGTCTCAGCCTGCCCCTCTGTGTAATACGGCATAAGCCGACATTCGAATCAATCGAAAGATACTCCCGATATGAAGTTATCAGCAATTACATCCAGTGTTGCATCCACATCCGTAATATGTGTTCGGGTTAGGAACCTGATATGCCGGAATCGGTGCTGGATTAATCGCATTAATGAGCTGCTGTGTCTGAGAAGCCATTGCAGTTGTGAGCAGTGCGCTCTGGCGATCCTGAGAAGCGGCACGCCTGAGATCATTGTTTTCAGCCTGGAGGGAAGAAATCTTCTCGTTGCACAGGTAGTCCAGAATGGCTCTGGTTCCGGCGTTCTGGCTGTCGATAATGTCTCTGGTGTTGTTGTTCATGGTGTTCTGGAGCGCACAGGTAAAATTCTGCTTAAACTGCATAAACTGCTGTATCATCTGCATTGGTCCGTTTCCCTGCGGTATCCCACCGCCAAGTGCGTTAAATAATGGATTACTCATCTGTGTTTCCTCCCTTGATTGCTGACTCCTGCACGGTATTAGCCCTAACAGGTTCAGAAAATGAATTTAATCGGTTTATAATAGCTTCATATTTGCCCTTTAAATCGTCATATTCCTGTCTGGTGACATACTTACTGTCCATGTTCTGAACAGGCTGTTTAGGCGGCATCTGAGAGCCCACCTCGTGGTATTCAAACGTCCGTAATGGTTGCGGCATACCGGAAACGTCTGTGGATTTTATAAAGAATTTTTCACTCTCACTGTCCATTAGCAAAACACTCGTGCCGGGTGCGACCAGATAGGATTTTGCGCCTACTTCGCCAGATACCCACAAAATGCCATTGCTATTCTGCTGCGGTTGCTGTACTGGTTGAGCTGGCATCTGGACAGGTTGTTGCTGAAACTGATTCATCTGTCCCGGAATGCCAAAACTATATTGATAAGGATTGTTATATAATGCCATCTTATGCACCGCCTTTCTGATTATATTTTTGCATAAAAAAAGAACCGGAAACAGTTCGTTTCTGGTTCTAATTAGTGTCTAAAAAGTATCAGCACACTTTGATTATTTTATTATTTCCCCGGCGGCTCAATCGTTTCACCGTGGACATGCTCACGTTCATCTGTTCAGCACAGTATTCAAGAGTGTATTCCTTACATCTCAGCCGGAACAATCTTTCTTCATCCGGTGTAAAATTACACTCTGTCAAGAACCTGTCTATATCTTTCTTAGTGAATACATATAACTTCATGAGCATACCCCTTATTAATGCAATTAACGCTGATTCTGTGCAAGATAATTTGTAAGCTTCTGTTTTGTTTTTTTTAATTCTTCGACATTATTCCCACTAATCTGACTATCCAGCATGGTTGATAGCACTTCCAGAATCAATGAATCACGTTCCGCAATCCTCTGAAGACTCTCGTAATCTCGCTTATCATGTTCTTCCAGTGTCTCAACTCGCTTGTTGAGTCGAAATGCCGGAGTAATCCACTTAAAGATTACGGCCACCGCTCCTCCGACAATAGACACTCCTCCGCAAAATGAGAGGAATACTTGTACAAATTCTGATATGCTCATTTAGCTACTCCTTTTCCCAGTAGTATACTGGGATCTCATTGCCACTATCCCATGTATCGTAATATTTGCCGTTCTGTACCGTCACCACATGACCATCTATGCAGAGGATATACGTACCTGTCGGATGGTCTGTGCAAAAGTCGTTGACTGTATAGATATATCGCTCTGATTGTTCAATCAGTTTGCGTCTGTATCCATGCTTGTAGAGATACGCTCCCCAGACATAATTTGCGCTTGGCATATCTGACAGAGCGCATGCCTGTATCATTAATCCGGTAAAAACCGTTTCCCAATCAAAGTCGGTTGCTTTACATATTGCCCGGACAGCACAATCTCCGACTCGATTCCCAGCAGGATTCGGATTGTAATATTCCCATCTGTCCATCAGTCAATCCCCTTTGCTGTCTTATATCGTTTTGCCGCTCCTCTGGCTTTTGCGGCGTTCTGACGATTCCACTTCGCTATCATAAGTCGGTCTTGCAGTTCCCTCAGGTCGTTCTGCTTGCAGTAATCTTTGTATGCAGCATTTTGTTTCTGCAAAAGATAAGACTTTCGGTCAAGGTCTTGTTGTAATGCGAATTTCGCCTTTTCGTTCGGTGCATTGTCAACTCCTGCTTGCAGTCCAAGGACCTCTCTCTTCGTTTTGCGGATTCTGCGTTCGTAAGTACGTTGCTTTTGCTCTTTTTCGTATTGTTCGCCTTTGTTGGCTTTATCCTGTGCTGATAGTTCTGCATAAGGATTAAATTCCCCGTCACTGGCTCCAAAGCTATGCCGACAGTTGACTCCTGACAGTCCACTTGCCGTTCCATATCCGGTCAATGAGAACGGTGGAAATTTCTTACTCTTGCCAGAACGAGAGTATATCTTGCCTTGCCACCATGAGTGATTTCCGGGATTCTCGCCGCCGTCACCTGTTCTGGCTCCCATGTGAGCACTGACCAGAACTAAATCCCAGCCCATTTCTTCCATGCGTTTGAGGGATATATCTCCAGTAGCCTGAGCCACGCCAGTTCTGACAGAACGTGCGACTGCTGTTTCGATCGTGTCTTTTCTGCCAGATGGATATGTGACCGTAACGCCATCACTCACAACGTTATTAACTGCCTCTTTGATGGCTTGCGTATACCCAACCGCCCCAGTCATTACATGATTATAGGCAAGGTCGCATTGCTCAATATAGAGCCTCTGAGCGGCACTTGCGGTTGTTCTCGTGAAGTTCTTCCACTCGCCCATGGTTGCAAGCATATTCCGCTCCATGAGCCTTATCATAGTTGGGGACTGTTCGAGCGGTACAGGGCCTAATCCTGCTGCCTTGTATATCTTATCATCATAATTCATTGCAGTGATTCCGGCATCTTCAAACGCTTCAAGAAGTTCCTGCTGTTCGCGTTTGGTGTATCTGGATAATTCCGTCAGAATGTCCTCTAGCAGCTCACCAGATTCCTGTAGTGTTCTGATTCTCCACGCATCGGCATTGGTCAGAATATAATCCTCACCTCTGCCGATTCTTGCCATCATCCGAGACACGATTTCAGAGATGATATACTGATGCAGTTCTTCGGCAATCTGTTCACTGCCCTCTGTTATCCGGCGTAAATATTCTGGGCTTAACATAATTACTCATCTCCAAACAGTTTCGGTTCGTCTGGCTGGGCTTCTTTGACCATTGCTTTCGCTTCATCCTCTGTCATTCCTTCGAATTTCACGAAGTACATCCAAGCTGGTACTTTTCCAGTTGTCACATACTGCCACCATCTAGCACGGTCGTTTTCACGCACATACAGAATATCGCCAAAGTCGTAATTGACTTCATAAGCCCCAACCGGTGCAAGCCCGTACAGGTCAGCGTAGACGTTCAATGCGTAAATAACTTCATCTAGGCAAGACTCTAACTTATCCCTCACGTCTTTGATGAATTGGACTGTCCTCTGCTGTTCCGCTTCTACTCCTGTAGCTGTCTGAATGCCGCTAGATTCGTTGAAAACAAAATATCCGTTGGAGAATCCAATCTTATATCCCAACTGGCTTAAAAGGGCATTTATGCCGCTTATACGAGTATCTGTGTTGAGAATCGGATTGATTTCCTGATAGAACTCTTTCTCATCCTGCCCGAATACATTCTTGACAAAGTGCGGTAATTTCATCTCATTACGTCTGTTCTCCATACCCTGCGGTGACATGGCTGCTACAGGTGTACCGCTTGGCATCAGCAGTCTATCATCTGCCAAGACAATCTTCTGCGAATCAAAAATCTCTCCGGCGTTCCTGCTGTATGCAATATCGAGGTCTTTTAACTCTTCGATAGCTTCGGCAAATATTGGCAAACCCAATGGTGCGTTAATATCCACGTTATTCGCCTGTGGTGTCCGTAGAACTCCGTACAGAGGTCCGTCCAACTTCTCCCCGTTCGCCTTAAGAATCGGCGGCGTATCTGCCATAAGGTCAGCCCATTTGGTCTGTTTAAGGTCAATCTTGTCTCCGATGCTTTGAGGAGATTTTGATACATAAGCCCTGTTTGAAACATAGTACGGATAAGTTGTCACGCCATCTATTGTAGTCTCAACGAACCTATGATATTCAAGTCGTGTATAATATTTTCGCCCAACTGTATACGAATCTTTAAATATAATCCCTTTGATTCCCTGATTATCGTAATCCACAATCATCACATCTGCCGGAGTAAACACATCGAGGCTCTCGCCGTTCGGCTTAATGAACACGGTTCCATAAGCACAGCCATATTCTACCCAGTGCCGGATTTGGAAATACACTTTATCGATCTGCTCTTGTAACCATGTTGCCCTTGCAGAACCATCTATCTGAATGCCAATCGCCAGGGTTGCGAGCCGGGCTGTTTCTGAGCAGACGGATTTTGCAAAATTGATCGTCTTGATATTATTCTTATCATCTAACCACTCCGGAACTCCACTGTAAATGTTCGCGCACCGGTTAATCAGTGATTCCATTTCTGGAAATTCTGCCGCCTGAATATTAAAGTCCTCTTCGGCTTGTTTTTTGAAAATCATGTTAAACCACCTTTTTAGTGTTGTTATAAGTCCCATTTAATCTACCTTTTAAAATCCATCCATCTTACAGAAGTATCTCGCACAATAATGTCTTCATATTCTACAACTTTTAAGATTTCGTTAATGTCAGATGATCCATATATTTTTAAACCGATGCTTAAGAATTTATTTATTTTATCTGAAAAGTACCTATCTAACATTTTATGCACTGTACCCCCTCCTGTTAAATAACGGCTCATAAGCATACCTAAGTGCCGAGATTGCGTGATCGTTTCCGTCAGGATAACCGCTTATTACATTTCCCTCTTTGTCTCGATCATACTCATACTCCGTAATTTCCTTATATGCGTTCGGTGTTCGTTTTGGGTCAATGACAAGTGTCTTTGTTTGCAAGAATTTAAAACCATACTCGATACTTCCCGGCCCTTTAATTGCCCCTCTGGCAGGAAGTCCGGCGTCCCGGAAATCATTCACGGACTTAGGCTCCGCAGAATCACATATCATCGTATAATCGTCATAGCCTTTTTTCTTGATCCAATCAGCGGTCTTGGAGTTGCTCCATTTATTTACATACAATTCGTCAATCAGATATATTTTCTCTCTAGCAGAATCGTAATAAGTTCGGAGATAGCAGAACTGGTCAGGATACCATCCAAAATCTACGCCAGCGAAAATACGATCCATGCGACTGATTTCTTCATCTGTAATATCTCTAATCTCCAGATATTCAAATACGTTTCCACCGTCGCCGTTCGGAACACCCAGGTATTCATGTTCATAGGCTTCTGGATTGATTTCTTTCAGATGTGCTGCATCGTCAATAAACTTCTGTCCGAGCCACTCCGCCGGGGCTTCCAGATAACTCGAATGATGAATAACTCTTTTCGGGTTAGGTGTGAGCTTAATCCTGTTTACCCAGTTTGATTTTGATTTTGGCGGGTTATATGATGAAAAATCATAGGATTCATCGCCGCCACGAAGTACTGACTGATTAACAGAACGTTCTTGAGCATCTCCCTTCATTTGATCTTTTTCCTCTTTCCAGAGGATTCCGATATATCCAAACTCCGGTTTAATAGATTTTAGCTTGGTTTCATCATCCAGACCACGGAAGTATATTGTCTGTCCAGTCTTAATATACTTAATCTCAAGTGGCGACACCTTGCATTCAAATTCTTCCATCAGTCCCAGTTCGTTGATAGCCCATTTCATGTTAGCATATACAGAATCTTTCAGAGTACCGGCCACCTGTCTTGTAATGCAGGCGTGCATCTGAGGATTATTCTTGATAAGCTCAACAATTTTAAAAGCTACAAACGACGATTTTAGACCACCACGACCGCCCTCAAATACATATTCAATGTTAGGCTTAATCTGTCGGTTAATGTCCACGAATGCCTTGCCAAGTACTCTGGCAGGAAGTTCATATTTTTCATCATCGTCTTTTGAAGCTGCTGTTAGCTGCTCCCATTTTTCGATAGCCTGTATATTTCCATCTGCCGCTTTTTTATACAGAGAAGTTGCTACGACTGCCATGTTATTTGCGTCTTCATCAGCAATCCCCATTTTTGCAAGTTCCTTTTTTGCAGCAGTCGGGGCAGGGTTCTCGGCTATCATTTTTGCTAATTCAGAAAGGGTTTTCTTTCGACGACGTGCTTGACCTGACGCAATGCCACCTTTTTTTGCAATTCTCACCTGTTCCTCACCTGATCGAAACTGTGTGGCCGCCCTATTATTTAAATTCTGATCATTTGCCATCCTATCAACATCCAATCATATCCTTTCTGAATTAAGCTATAAAACCCCATAGTAACACTTCTGAGTATATTCTATCATATGTTGATGGAAAAGTTGTGGTACATGTTTGAGGAATTTTACACTAAAAAAGAGCCGGTAAATACCGACTCTCTGATTTTATTCATTGCTTTGTAATTTTCTGATTGTCTCGCCCTGATCTCCCGGACACCTCATGAAACACTCCGGGCAATGCTCATAGAATGCACATCTGACGCAGTCATGTGGACTGATTGAGCTGCAATATTGATGTAGTACTGTGAATGCTGATATAGCGAGCTGTGTGGTTATTTCTGGTGTAGGGTTGTTATTCATTCTTCATCTCCTCCAACTTCTTCTCAGCTTCTTCACGAGTGAGGAATACCAAAACATTTAACTCTCCAAGACACTCGTCCTCATTTACCCATAAAAACCATTTACCGCCTTTGTCATATTCAAGTCCGCTTACCACATTTTCCCGAATGTCCATTCCGCATATATCCCATACAGTTGTGCCGATAGGACACGGCAACCTCACAAGCAATCCCTGTTCTTCTAAGTCTTTGTAAGATTTTAGCTCTTCAAGCCACTCTGCGATCTGTTCATGTTCTTCTGCATCTTTAATATAATCTGCCTCGTGTTGTTTATTGAGTTCTTCATTCATTGGTGATAATTTTGTATATTTACTGTTCCATCTTTGGTTTTTCGCCACTATTTTTACACGACAAATAGCTCTTTCGAGCGTTAATCTCTCCATCTACTTCACCTCTTCCAACTTCTCCACCGCCAGCTTCAACGCATCTACAAACTCATCATTCAACGCTGCACGATCTGGATTCTCGATAAACTTCTCAATATTTTCAATTGCTTTCTCTTCTGGTGTAGGAACTGTCCATTTTTCTACTTTTGCAATTTCAAGGAGTTCATCTATATTATTTTTCCAATTACGTATATTGCACAAATCCGTGTTGCACTTATTATTCCTGTTGTCCAACACACATCCTATACATTCACGTTCGCAACAATTGCCTACATCTGCAATCCGTTCAGCAAACTCTCTTGCAGACATTTCTTTTGTGCCGAGGAGTTCTGATGCTTCGTAGAAAGTTGAGTCTGTGCCAATATGTGCTTCGCGGGTAACATCTTTGTCTTCATAAAATTTTAAAATGTCTGGAAAATGTTGTTTTGGTAATGGTCTGCAATAGTTTTTTGTAGGCCATTGGAATCCCTGTTTTTCAGCTTCTTTAAGAAGCATTTCGTTTTCCTCTTTTGTTCTAACCAGAACACATGTATTTCTTAAATCAATCATCAGAACTTCCTCCTGTAATTTCATCAATACAACCATTCCAACCAGCAGCATACCCATCTTCAAATTCGTCCGGGAAATGGTTTTTTGTGTCCTTCTCCGGTAATAGCTTCAATGGACACCATTCAGGTCTAATACTCAAATCTGTAATATCTCTATTGTTTACTCTACAGAACGGGTGAAGCACTCCACTGCGTAAAACGCATAAAGCACAATATTTTGGCGTATCTATCACTAATACTGATTTACTCATTTGTGTTCCTCCTGTAACAACTCTGGATTGTCGAAAATGTTTCCAACTACTTCATAATGTTCCAGATCGAATTTATCAAGATATTGTCTGCCTATACTATCAGTTTCGCGCCCTACCCATCCGGCAACATTCCATTCAACAGTTTCATATGTCACATTTTCCGGGTAAGATTCGTCCAAGTGTGCCATCAAAATGTCATTTTCCCAAATTTTATTCCCGTTCTTGTCGCAAAGTCCTGTGAACTGGCAGAGGGTTTCTGGATCAACCAATTTCATTCTGTCTGTTATTAAAAAGATGATTGGCAATA
>ULSP01075397.1_pt1 | contig 32604 bp, 27 predicted proteins | sample 1956811 | NCBI WGS metagenome assembly ULSP01 (sample SAMEA4835711, study PRJEB28245) | human gut metagenome | biome: gut microbiome; material: fecal sample | place: Denmark | collected 2008
GATACTTTTCTTGACTACAAGAAAAGTATCATTACAAACGCTGACGTGCCGCATGCACGCTACTCTTAATCTATCACTATTATAAAATTCTACACGCGTGAGCAGTCATTCATGTCACGAAACGCGACTCGAAACAAACGTCCGTAAAAATATTTACGACGCAATTACTCTTTATAAAGTCTTCTTAACAACGCTATTTCCCGCGCGTAACCATCCAGCTCGTTGGGAGTTTCCAAATAAAACGGCAGTCTGCGCAGCAGCGGATGATTAGTAACAGCAGACAGTGCGTCCAACCCGATATTACCCTCACCTATGCAGGCGTGTCTGTCCTTATGACTGCCAAGAATATTTTTGCTGTCGTTCAAATGAACGGCCCGCAGTTTTTCTAAACCAATAATTTTGTCGAACTGCTCCAGCACGCCTTCAAGATTATTAACAATATCATAGCCGCCGTCAAAAATATGGCATGTATCCAGGCAGACGCCCATTTTTTCGTTGAGCTGTACCTTATCTAAGATTGCCGCCAATTCTTCAAAGGAACGTCCAACCTCGGTTCCCTTGCCGGACATTGTTTCCAAAAGCACAACGGTATGCAAATCCTTATGCAGCACGCTGTTGAGCATAGCGGCAATTTTTTGCATGCCCAGCTCTGCTCCCTGCTTAACATGGCTTCCCGGATGGAAATTATACATATTGCCCGGGACATATTCCAGCATCGCCAAATCGCCCTCCATTACCATGTGAGCAAAATCCAGCAGCTTAGCGTCTGCCGCGCAGGGATTCATGGTGTACGGCGCATGAGCCAACAGCGGCGCAAATTTATGCTCGGCGCACAAATTTTGTAAAGCCAAAGCATCTTCAGCATCTACGGCCTTAGCCTTGCCGCCGCGCGGATTACGCGTAAAAAACTGAAAAGTATCCGCGCCAATGGACAGAGCAGTTTTGCCCATAGCCAAAAAACCTTTGGACGATGATAAATGACAACCTATATGTAACATAAAATGTTCTCCATTTTAACACTTAACCTTATTATTTTGCACTTTCCCTTAAATTTCCGCTTGTTTTAAGGGAAAGTTGGAATAAGTAAGGGCAGCGCCCCCTCTTTTTACTTCACAAACACATCTCTTACTAAATTTATATCAATGCCTTTAGTCTGCAAAAAGCCAAAGAAATACGCCTGCTCCAAACGCTTTTTAAAGCCTTCCAACCCGTTGCCGTCATCAGCGACAGTCACGCGATACATTTCCATAGGCGCTTTAGCATAGGTCGCAGCAGTGTTAATGCCGATATGACCGGTCAGCGCGCGATAAAAGCCGTATTTTTTCGCAGCGGCAATAACCGTAGCGTTATAGCTGCCGTTAGGATAAGCCAAGGTGCGCACAATATAGCCGTCAAATTTTTTCTTCAACCAATAGCGGGAGGTATCAAACTCCCAAACAAGATATTTAGGCTCAATATCTGCCAGCGGATTATGACTGTAAGTATGCGAGCCCAGCTCCATTCCGGCAGCAAGCAGCTCCTTAATTTCTGCTTCGTTCATATGATATTGGTCGCCCATATCCTTATTGATAACAAAAAAAGAGCCTTTGGCATCATATTTCTGCATAATTGGCAAAGCATTGCTGTAATTATCCTTGTAACCGTCGTCAAAACTCAACGCTATATATTTATCAACAGTTTGTTTTTTTTCCAAACGATGAGCAAGCTGCTCCACGCTGACGATAGTATAGCCCTGCTCCTTGAGATATTTTAAATGCTCCTCAAACAGCTGCGGCGGCATAATCAAACTTTTAGGCCAATCCTTGCCGTATTCCGTACCAACAGCGTGATACATTAAAATCGGCGCGCCGGTTTTGCGGTAAGCAGCGTATTCCTCGCGCCACTGACTGCCCTTAAGCTGCCATACAACAGCGCCAGCTAAACCACATACCAGCACTAACGCCAGCAAACCGTAAATTATTTTTTTCATCATTTATTTTCCTGCTCCAAAACCATGCCCAAGCCCACGGCAATAGCCTGTAATTTTTTCAGGCGGTGGTTAATGCCGGATTTGCCCAAGCCGTCGGTATATTCTACTAAATCATTTAGAGAAACGTCCGGATGCTCTAAGCGCAGGCGGGCAATCTCCTGCAAATTAGGCTCCAGCTGACCAATGCCGCCGTGAGCATCAATATATTTAATGCAGCTTACCTGACGCACCGCCGCCTTCACTACCTTATTTAGGTTAGCCGTTTCGCAGTTCACCGCGCGATTGACATTATTGCGCATTTCCTTAACAATACGCACATTTTCCAGCTCCATCATAGCGTTATGTGCGCCGATAACATTGAGAAAATTGATAATGCTCTCGCCGTCCTTTAAATAGACAATATATTCATTCTTTCTGTCCGTCAGCTTAGCTTTCATAGAAAAACTGTGCATAACCTTAATAATGGTTTGCGCAAAAGTTTCGTTGCCGGTGACCATTTCCAAATGATAATCGCTGGCCGGACGGCTGATGCTGCCGCCGCCCAAAAAAGCGCCGCGCAGATAGGTGCGCTTACAGTTGTGACTGTTAAGCAGAGGATTTTGCAAATCGCTTTCCATGCTCAACAGCTGCAATTCTTCCAGCGCCGTACTAACTTTAGGCGCCGGTAGTACGTGTACCTGATAGCGATTATTTTTTTTCAGACGGCGGGAACGGGTAATGACCACCTCCGTCTGTACCTCATAATTATTTTTCAGCATGTGCAGCACTCGGCGCGCCAGGGCTGCATTTTCAGTAGAAAAGTGGATGCCGACATTTAAACCGCGGATAATAATGGCGCCGCTCATGCGCAGCAGCCCCAAAAGCTCCGCCTTATCGCCCGCAACGTCGTTGGTTTCAATGCGGGACAGTTCGTTTTTTACATCATTGGAAAAAGACATGCGGCCTCCCCCTTGCTTTAACTTGCTTAATTATTTCTCTTCCTGCTGTTTCATTTTGCGCATTCCCTGACGCATAAAGAAATAATCAAAAAATTGCATACCGCGGCCAAAAAGGCGCAGACGATAAATCAGCGCAATCAAAACTCGCGCCAGCTTACGCGGGTCGTGGCGCACCAAATCGTGCTTGCTGATAAGACGTGCAGGCACCACCGTAATGCCTAAGCTGCGAATTTTATCAATATCCGGCGTAATGGGCATGGAGCCCTCGGCGTTGTACTGACGCAGCTGCTCCACCGTAATATCTTGGTCGTTGACAATAACGTAATCCAAAAACTGCGCGCCCATGTGCTTAATTAAAGCCTGCACATGCTCGTAAGCGCCGTAGCCGTCGGTTTCTCCGGGCTGAGTCATCACGTTGCAGATATAAATTTTTACAGCGCCGGACTGCAAAATTGCCTCGCGAATACCGTCCACCAGCAAATTGGGAATAACGCTGGTGTACAGGCTGCCGGGGCCAAAAATCAGCACGTCCGCATTCTTAATCGCTTCTACCGCGCCTTGAGTTGCCGGCGCATCCTGAGGCAGCATCATCATTTTGGCAATGCGCTTGCGCACCTTGGGAATTTCCGATTCGCCCGTTACCACGCTGCCATCGCGCATCTGCGCTTGCAGCTGAATATTTGCCAGCGTGGAAGGAATAACCCGTCCGCGCACCTTTAAAATTTGGCTGGTAGCGTTAAGTCCCGCTTCCATGCCGCCCTCTGCCTCCGCCATAGCCGCAATAAAAAGATTGCCAAAGCAGTGGCCTGCCAGCGGCGAATCGCCCTGAAAACGATATTGCATCAAACGCTCCATTAAAGGCTCGCGGTCTGCCAAAGCAGTTAAACAGTTACGCAAATCGCCGGGCGGAATAATGCCCAATTCTTTGCGCAGGCGTCCCGAAGAACCGCCGTCGTCGGCAGAGGTAACAACTGCCGTACAATTATTGGTAATATATTTCATGCCGCGCAGCAAGGTCGATAAGCCCGTGCCGCCGCCAACCACAGTAATGGCGGGGCCCTTGGTCAGCTTGCGCTGCATAAAAATTGTTTCCATAAGCGAGCCGTTTTTATCGGGCACAACTACGGAAACCACCGAGCTAATCAAGCGGCGGGTGCCGTAAACCATGACGCCGAAGCCGACAAGCAAAAACAGCACGCCTAAAGCTACTACTAAATTATTTGAGTAGCTGCCGGTGGTGAGATAGGTCATTTGGAACAAAAGCTCCTCCGCTCTCCCCATCAGCTGATAATTAAAAACCATTGCCAGTCCTAAGGCACACAGCAAAACGCCCACTGCAAACAGCAGCAGCCAGCGTTTTAAATTGATGCCGGGACACAGCCAACTAATCCAACCCATGCTTTCCTCCCTATTTATTTTTGGGAATATCGCGATGCGTAATTTCTACACTGTAACCACGCTCACGCAGAAACTCGTACAATTTATTGGCGATAAATACGCTGCGGTGCTGACCGCCGGTGCAGCCTACGCTGATAACCAGCTGCGCCTTGCCTTCGTTGATATACTGCGGCACCAAAAATTCCAGCAGCTGCTCCTCCAGCTTTAAATACTGAAAGGTTTGCGGATAGCGGCAGATAAAATCCGCTACGGGACGGTCGTTACCCGTCTGGCTGCGCAATTCTTCCACATAAAAGGGATTGGGCAGAAAACGCACGTCTAAAACTAAATCGCTGTCCAAGGGCAAGCCGTGCTTAAAGCCAAAGGAACGCACCACTATACCCATGCGCTCCTTAGAGCTGCCCTCGCCAAAAAGCTCCGTTACTTTAGCCTTGAGCTGCGCCGTAGACAGCGCCGAGGTATCAATAATAGAGGTAGCCTCATCTCGCAACGGCTCCAGCAGCAGGCGCTCGTTAGTAATATTTTTGAGCAAGGAATTGCGCTCGCCCAAAGGATGACGGCGGCGCGTTTCCTTATAACGGCGCACTAAGGTTTCGTCGGACGCATCTAAAAACAGCAGCTCGTATTTTTGGCCGCTGGCTTTGATTTCATCCAAAACCTGCAGCAGCTTGTCAAAAAATTGGCCGCCGCGAATATCCACCACTAAAGCAACCTTATCCTCCGACGTTTGGCGGCACAGCTCCGCAAATTTAGGAATCAAGGTAGCAGGCAGATTATCTATGCAGAAAAAATTTAAGTCCTCCAATGTGCGGACAACCTGCGTTTTGCCGGCGCCGCTCATACCCGTAATAATAAGAAAGTGTGACTGCATGTGCTTCACCCCTTTAATAAACAATTAGTAAATTATATTACATTATACCACGAAATAAAAAAAGTTGAAAGCGCGCTGCTAAAAGCAGCTTACAACTCCATACAAAAAAGCGTACACAAGCCATTAACTCATGTACGCCATAAACTTTTAAATTTTATTTCTTCGGTGTAATCGCCAAAACGCGGGCAGGCAAACCGGTTGCGCCCTCAATACGCGGCCAGGCGGCAAACAGCAGCGCGCCGGCAGGAGCAACCTTGTCCAAATTATCCAGCACCTCAATCTGTAATTTGCCTTTAGCCAGAACATAACGCTCGCAGGCTAAATCTCCTTGAGCGGCTGCCAAGGCGCTGGCGTCGGTGTCCAAGGTTTCGTGACCGTTGGCGGCGGCGTTGCGTTCTTCGTAAATATATTGCAACGCTTCCAAGGACCAGCCGGGAAAATTTTCGCTGCCGTCCTCGGCAACGCCGCTTAGTTTATCCATATCCGGCCAATTTTTTGCCCAATCAGTACGCAGAGCCACAAACGCGCCGTCGGGAATAGCGCCGTATTTCGCTTCGTACTCTTTAATATCGGCAACGGTTACGGCGTAATGCACATCCTGCGCAACCTTATCCGTAATATCAATTACGCACAAGGGCATCAGCATATTATTGGTGCCAAAAGCTTCGGAGGAAGCTAAGCCTTTAACAAAGTGGGACGGAAAATCTATGTGCGTACCAAACTGTCCGGGAAATTTAAAGGTTTGAATCAAGCATTCCAGCATAGGATTGCCCCAATCAAAAACAGTTTTGCCCAGCTCCACGCTGCCTGCGGGAATGCCGCCCCAATACGGGCTGTCGTTGTTCAGCGAATGCGAAAGCTCCACCCATTCATAAGCGTCGGATTTCAATTCTTCTAAAATATTCCATAATTTAAATGTCATCATAAATCCCCTCTTTCCAATTACACGCCGTCTATCCGGCTCTAAATAAGTGATTTTATTTTATCATCACCGGCAATTCTTGTAAACAAAAACGTCTTAAAGCCATTCAAAAAGCTTTAAGACGTTTTATTTGTAACATTATTAAAAACAATTTATTCCTTGGGCTGTACATTCAGCTTTTTCAAAGCCTGTTCTGCCGCGTGCTGTTCGGAGTCCTTTTTTGTGCGTCCCTGACCTTCGCCAATAACCTTACCCTCCACTACAACTTCGGAGAGAAAAATTTTATTATGCTCCGGCCCGCTGCTACCCAGCAGCTGATAAGAAATTTCTACATCGCCGTCCCGCTGCAAAAATTCCTGCAAGCGCGTTTTATAATCATTATAAATACCGTTACGGCAGATGTAATCAATTTCCGGCTGCATCATGTGCAAAAGATAATTTTGCGCTACGTCAAAGCCCTGGTCTAAATAAATAGCGCCCAGCACAGATTCAAAGGCATCAGCTAAAATAGAGGCTCGTTCTCTACCTCCGCTTAACTCTTCGCCCTTGCCCAAAAGCAGCAGGTCGCCCAAATGAATTTTTTGCGCGTATTCATACAGCGACGCTTCGCATACTAAATGCGCGCGCAGCTTAGTAAGCTGTCCCTCGGCCAACGCAGGAAAATTTTCATACATATAAGTGCTTACAATAACGCTGAGCACAGAATCACCTAAAAACTCAATGCGTTCGTTATGCCGAGGTTTTGGCTGCTGCTTCGCCTCGTGTGCAAAGGAGGTGTGGGTCAACGCCATATCCAGCAGCTTTAAATCCTGCATTTGGATACCAAGACTGCTGCAAAAATTTAGCAGTAGCTGTTTACGTTTCTCCTGCATAGCCATCATCTCGCTTTTAGTCAACGTATTTTTTGAAAACGATAGCTGCATTGTGGCCGCCAAAGCCTAAGTTATCGCTCAAAGCTACGTTAACAACTCTTTCGCGGGCAACGTTAGGAGTATAATCCAAATCCAAAACGCCTTCGGGATCGTCCAAATCTTTATCCTGATAGTTAATGGTAGGCGGAACAAGATTATTTTCAATGGTCAAAACGGTAGCAATAGCTTCTACGCCACCGGCAGCGCCCAGCAAGTGACCAATCATGGATTTATTAGAGCTGATGCTCAATTCATAAGCATGGTCGCCAAAAACCTTTTTGAAGGCAATGGTTTCGCCCAAGTCATTGCGATGAGTGGAAGTACCGTGAGCGTTGATATAATCAACCTCTTCCGGTTTTACGCCGGCGTCATCAATAGCGGACTGAATGCAGGCAGCAGGAGTTGCACCGGTCGGGTCGGGAGCGGTAATGTGGTAAGCGTCGCAGTTCATGCCAAAGCCAGCCAGCTCTGCATAAATGTGCGCTCCGCGAGCCTTAGCATGCTCCAGCTCTTCCAAAACAATTACACCGGCGCCCTCGCCTAAAACAAAGCCGTCGCGTTTTTTATCAAAGGGGCAGGAAGCCTGCTCCGGATGCTCGTTGTTGGTAGACAAAGCCTTCATGTTGGCAAAGCCCGCAATAGCCACGGGGGAAACGGCAGCTTCGGTGCCGCCAGCCAGCATTACGTCGGCATCACCGTATTGAATGGTGCGCAGAGCGTCGCCAATGCAGTTGGTGCCGGTTGCGCAGGCAGTAACGATTGCAGTGTTAGGTCCTTTCAGGCCAAGAGCAATGGCAATTTGACCGGCGGACATGTTAGGAATTTCCATAGGAATAAAGAAGGGGCTGATTTTGGAAGGGCCTTTAGCGCCATATTTCAAGGATTGATCCAAGAAAGTGTGAATGCCGCCAATACCACTGCCAACGCAGACGCCGCAGCGCAGAGCATTTTCCTTGCTCATATCCAGCGCAGCGTCCTCTACTGCCAGCTTAGCGGCAGTAACTGCCAGTTGGGTAACGCGGTCCATGCGTTTACCTTCTTTTTTATCAATATAAGTAGTGTAATCAAAATCTTTTACTTCGGCAGCAATTTTTACAGTGAAGCCTTCAGTATCAAATTGAGTGATGGGACCAATACCGGATTTACCGGCAGTCAGATTGCTCCAAAAAGTCTCCTTGCCGATACCGATAGGAGTTACAGGGCCAAGACCAGTTACTACAACTCTTCTTTTACTCAAAATTTTTCACCTCGTAGTTAAATTTTTGCAATATCTTCTTTGATTCTGCGGAAAATTTCTTTTACAGGCAGAATCTCTTTAATTTTCCACATGTTAGCGCCGGTAAATACCAAGCCGGTCTCCACATCGCCCTGCTGCGCTCTAGTAAGGGCGCGGATAATGCAGAAGCTGTGAGTGCAGTGCTTCAAGCATAAATCGCATTGTCGGGGCTTGGGAGCTCTATTTTCCAAAGACAGCTGCGCAAAGGGATTGCGGATAGCGCGTCCCTTGTAGCCCACAGGGCTATCAATCTGCACAACGTCTTCTTTTGTCATTTTCAGATAAAATTCTTTTAGGGCCGGCGCGCCGTTAGATTCCTCACTGGCAGCAAAACGACTGCCCATCTGTACACCGCTGGCACCCAAATTCAAAAGGTCTGCCACATCTTGACCGCATACTGCGCCGCCTGCGGCAATGACCGGTATATTAACGGATTTTACAATCTCCGGAAGAATTTCTTTAATTGACTGTTGGGTACCAAGATGACCGCCTGCTTCGGTGCCTTCAACCACAATGGCAGACGCACCCAGCTTTTCAGATATTTTAGCCAGTTTCACAGAAGATACGATAGGTACAACTTCAACACCATATTTTCGTCCGACAGCAAAAATATCTCTTGAAAAACCGGCGCCGGCTACGATTAAATCAATTTTCTCTTGTGCGGCAGTAGTAATCAGATCCAAAAAAGCTCTGGCTGCGAACATGCAGTTGATACCGACAATTCCCTTACCGCCGGTCAATGCTCGTGCTAAACGAATTTCCTTGCGCAGCTCATCACAGCTCATACCGGATGCGGCAATAAGGCCGATACCGCCTTCCTTTGCCACAGCCGCTGCCAAACGGGCAGTGGACAGCCTAATAGCCATGCCTCCTTGTACAATCGGTACCTCGGCAATAAGCTTACCGATTTTCAGCACTGGTAGTTTCAACAAATATCCCCCATTTCAGGACTAACATAGCTTGTGCCCGGGAGTCCCCAAGGGACTCCCTACGCATAAGCTAAGTAAAGCATTATTTTTCTTCATCCAGCAGCTTAACAGCGTCAGCTACAGTGCGAATCTTTTCAGCTTTTTCATCAGGAATTTCAACACCAAATTCTTCTTCAAAAGCCATGATCAGCTCAACGATGTCGAGGGAGTCAGCGCCGAGATCATCGATGAAAGCGGATTCCATCTTTACGTCGTCAGCGTCAACGCTCAATTGCTCAACAGTGATATCTCTTACTTTTTCGAAAGTGCTCATTACGATTCACCTCCTTCCACTTGGCAAAATTTGCATGTTGCCCTATTACATTACCATACCACCGTCGACATGTAAAGTCTGTCCGGTTATATATTGGGCGTCGTCGCTCACAAGAAAGACAACAGCCTTGGCAATATCGCTGGGATCACCTAATTTATGTAAAGGAATAGTATTCAGCATACCTTCAACTACCTTTTTGGAAAGAACGGCAGTCATATCGGTTTTGATAAAGCCGGGAGCAACGGCATTGACGGTAATACCGCGGGCGGCAACCTCTTTAGCCACAGCCTTGGTAAAGCCCAAAACGCCTGCCTTAGCGGCAGCATAGTTAGCTTGTCCGGCATTGCCCATCAGTCCGACAACGGAGCTGATGCTCACGATACGACCGGCTTTTTGCTTCATCATATATTTTACCGCAGCTTTAGTGCAGTTAAAAACGCCTTTCAGATTGGTAGTCAAAACTGCGTCCCAATCCTCTTCCTTCATACGCATTAAAAGACCGTCGCGGGTGATACCGGCATTGTTAACCAAAATATCAATGCGTCCGAATTCTTTAACCACTGCGTCTACCAGAGCGCCTGCCGCTTCGTTAGAAGAAATATCAGCCTGCAATACCAAAGCCTTGCGGCCCATAGCTTCAATTTCGGCAGCAACCTCTTTAGCAGCAGCTTCGCTGCCAGCATAGTTTACTACTACGTCGGCGCCTTCGGCAGCCAATGCCAAAGCGATAGCACGGCCTATGCCGCGGGATGCGCCGGTTACTAGTGCTTTTTTACCCTCTAATTTCATAATTATTAGTTTTCCTTTCTCTAGGCAATGCCTATAGCGCTTTTAAAGCTTCCAAAGTTTTCTCCAAGCTTGCCGGATCTTCCACATTCAAAGCAGTCATCCCCTTAGCAATCTTCTTGGTAAAGCCGGTGAGTACCTTGCCGGGGCCAACCTCAACAAAGGTATCTACGCCGCCTGCAACCATATTGCGTACAGAGGTTTCCCACAGTACCGGGCTGGCAGCCTGTTTAATCAACAGCTTTTTAATTTCTGCGCCGCTTACTACCTCTTGAGCGGTTACGTTGGCAACTACGGGAATGGCAATATCCTTAATTTCCATAGGCGCCAAAACTTCTGCCAAACGGTCGGCAGCGGGCTGCATCAAAGTACTGTGGAAGGGAGCGCTTACCGGCAGCAGCACGGCACGCTTAGCGCCGGCAGCCTTTAATTCTTCAATAGCCTTGTTTACGGGAGCAACGGCGCCGGCAATTACTACTTGACCGGGGCAATTAAAGTTTACAGCCTGTACGGCAGCGCCCATTTCAGCTTCAACAGCCTTGCAGATTTCTACAATTTTTTCGCTTTCTAAACCCAAAACGGCAGCCATGCTGCCCTCGCCTACGGGAACGGCCTCCTGCATAAATTCGCCGCGTTTATGTACCGCTACAACGGCGTCGGCAAATTTCATAGCGCCAACGTTTACCAAAGCGGAATATTCGCCTAAGCTGTGGCCTGCCGCTACATCGCAGCTAATGCCGTGCTCTTTCAATACTGCGCCGCAAGCGGTGCTGGCAGTTAAAATTGCCGGTTGAGTGTTGGCAGTCAGCTTTAAATCCTCTGCCGGACCTTCAAAGCACATTTTGCTGATGGAATAGCCTAAAGCATCGTCCGCTTCCGCAAAAATTTGTCTAACAACGGCATATTCATCATAAAATGCCTTGCACATACCTACGGTTTGGGAGCCTTGTCCCGGAAATACAAACGCAATCTTGCTCATGGGAAAACCCTCGCTTTCTTTAATTATACTAGCTAATTGCAAAACCTTCTATACTAAATGCAAAAATATTATTTGCTCCATTTCAGAACGATGGACGCCCAAGTCAAACCGGCGCCAAAACCGTCCAAAATAATGTTGTCGCCTTTTTTGAGTCTGCCTGCCGCCTGCGCCTCGCACAAAGCGATAGGAATGGAGGCTGCGGAGGTGTTGGCATATTTGTCAACGTTTACCCAAACCTTATCCATAGGCAGCTTCAAACGCTTTGCGGCAGAGGTGATAATACGCAGATTGGCCTGATGCGGGAACAGCATGTCCAGCTCCTCCGGCTTCATGCCTGCGTTAGCCAAAGCGCGTTTAGCAGTCTTGCCCATAATTTGAATAGCAAACTTAAACACCTCGGTGCCGTTCATGTGAATGGTGTGTTCGTTAGCGGCAACAGTTTCAGCGCTGGCAGGATTGCGGCTGCCGCCGGCAGGCTGCACTAAATATTTGCCGCCGTTGCCGTCCGCGCCCATATCAATGCCCAGCACGCCGTAGCCTTCTTCAACTTCGCCCACAACTGCCGCACCGGCGCCGTCGCCGAAAAGCACGCAGGTATTTCTGTCAGACCAATTCATAATGCGGGAAAGAGTTTCTGCGCCGATAATCAAAATTTTGTTATACAAGCCGGTTTTTACCATTTGGCTGGCAACTGCCAGGCTGTAAACAAAACCGCTGCAGCCGGCAGCCAAATCAAAGGCAGCAGCATTTTTCGCACCCAGGCGCGCCTGCACCAAGCAAGCGGTAGAAGGGAAGATATGGTCGGAGGACGCGGTGCCCACAATAACCAAATCCAGCTCTTCAGCCTTAACGCCTGCGTCAGCCAAAGCAGCTACGGCAGCGTTATATGCCAAATCAGAGGTTGCTTCCTCGGGAGCGGCAATATGGCGCTGCTTGATACCGGTACGCTCGGTAATCCATTCGTCGCTGGTATCAACCATTTTTTCTAAATCAAAATTAGTAAGAATCTTTTCAGGAACATAATGTCCTACACCTAAAATACCAACTGCTCTTGTCATTTATCTATTTCCTCATTTCTTTTGGTTTCAGCAATTTTCTTCGCGATAATGCTGACGACATCCTGCTCGGCAAAATCCATAGCAACACGAATCGCATTGGTAATGGCTTTCGCTTTAGAGCTGCCGTGGCAGATAATAAAGGGAGCGCGAATACCTAACAGCAGCGCGCCGCCGTATTCCGCCGGGTCCAGACGCTTCTTTACAGGCTTCAGAGCCGGTTTAATCAAAAGGCCTCCCAGCTTAGCCAAAAAGCCGCCGTTCATAATGGCTTCCTTAACCAACGTCATAATAGCGTTAGCCAAGCCCTCGCCAAATTTCAGCACCACATTACCTACAAAGCCGTCGCAGACAACTACGTCCACAGTGCCCTTGTTGATGTCGCGTCCTTCCACATTACCAATGAATTTTATTGTTTTGGTTTGTCTAAGCAAAGGATATGCTGCCAAAGCTTGTTCATTACCTTTAGTTTCTTCTTCACCGATGTTCAAAAGTCCTACCCGCGGCGCAGAAATTTTTAAAATTTTTTCTGCATACACAGTTCCCATTACTGCGCTCTGCAGCATGTGCACGGGTTTAGCGTCAACCTTAGCGCCGCTGTCTAAAACTACCGTAGTGCCCTTCAGACTGGGAATAGGCGTCGCAATAGCAGGCCGCTCCACGCCTTTGATGCGTCCTACGCCAAACAAGGCCGCCGCCACAGCGGCACCCGTGCTGCCTGACGAAACCAGCGCGTCGCACTCCTTATTTCTAAGCAGCCTGGCAGCTACCACAATAGAAGCATCCTTTTTCGATTTTACGGCAATAGCAGGATGCTCGCTCATAGCAATTACTTCGCCTGCGTGATGAATGGTTATTTTCTCGTTTTTATCCGCGTGGTATTCTACCAGCAGCTCTCTAATAATTGTTTCGTCGCCTACCAGCACCGTTTCACAGCCGTATGCCTTAACCGCATTCACAGCGCCTAAGACAAGCTCCTTAGGACCATAATCGGTACCCATAACGTCTACTGCGATTTTCATGCTTCCTGCTCCCTTTCTCAATACACTCTATTTAGCACGCTTATCCATGGAAACAATAATGAATTTTGCGCGAAATACTTCTTCGCTGTTACTTTTAATCGTAACAAAAATATAATATTTATCTATTCTTTTGAGCGTAACCTCTGCCTTAGCCACCAAAACAGCTCCGGCGCTTACAGGTATTTTGTACTTTACGTTTCCCACAGCAGTGAGCGCCTTTTCGGCATCCACAACCGCTAAAGCCAAAGTGTTGGCCATAGCAAACATATAATAGCCGCGGGCAATGCCGGTTTTTTCCAGCACCATATCAGGCGTAATTTTCAGTGTGGAAATCCCTGATTTATTCAATTCCAAATCCAAAAGCTCGCCCACAATATCCTTTTTGTCAATAGCGCGCACCTTCGTCTGAGCATCCTCGGCCATAGTACGCGTTCTGGCGCGCAGCTCCGGAATGCCTAAGGTTACTCTGTCAAGACGAATAGTCTGAACGCTGACTGACAACAGCTGCGCCAGTTGTTCATCCGTACTGAAAGGATTGTCCCGCAGCAGCCTTTTTAAGTTTTTGTGACGTATTAACTTTTTAGAAGAATTCATCACTTCACCCGCTTTTTAGTACCAGCTCATAATATCTGTTTTTATTATAAAATGAGACGGCGCATTTGGCAAGCTTTTTTAACTAAATAATGTGGCAGAAGAATGAAAATATGAGATTTTTAGAATTATATTTTGGGTCGTAGTTTTTGTTCGGCGTAACGGCGTTACGTCTGCGCCGGTTTTATTCAACTTCTTTGGATGTAAAGAAGCTGGAAGAAAAAATTGCAATCTACTACAATCTTGCAAAAAATTCGTCACTTCGCTTATAAAATAATATTATTAAAATACGGTAACGTAGAGTATTGATATTTTCGTAAAAATTCCCGCGGATGCATTGCCGCACTTCCGTTTATATGACGTATATATGCAGATACATAATCATTGGCTTCTTTAACTATTGTAGGCAGATTTTTAATCATTTCTGTATATTCGTCCTGATCTACAATGGGCGTTGCTGTTAAATCAAAATAATCTATATTTTTAATAATTACTATTTTCGAATAATCAAGACCTGATCTAGTTTTTTTCGACCGCGCAGTTTGAGTAAATAAAAAAGCATTTTTATGCCCTATACAAGACCTAAACGGCACACAAATAAAGTAATCATCATGTGACTCAATCAACAAACAGGTATAAGGACGCTCGCTTTTATGCATAAGCTCCGGAAATTTTACAGATGGATAATCCCGCATAAATTTTGACGACAGAAGTGATAATTCAGAAACATATTCCATTTTTTGACACCTCACAATAAAAAAAGCGGGGTCAACTACTAATAGTTAACCCCGCCGGGATTGTACTTCGCTCGGTCAATTTTTATTTTACCGATGTGTCGGAACCGTCACACATCATCTTCGCTCGGTCAATTTTTATTTTACCGACGAGTCAGAACCGTCACTCGTCATCATTTAGCGAAGGAAAGAAGACAGGTCTTCTTTCATTTACATTATACTCTAAAAAGATTTTTTTTGCAAGTTAAAAGTAAATAAACCGCTATCTTCACTACGTGATAATATAATCGCCTTATAAATTTTAACATATGAGTGCTCCTTCATGTCACAAAACGCTACAGTAACAAACGTTTGAAATAAAATTTCAGTACAAATAACAAAAAATGCAGGCATAACAAGTCGCCGTTATGCCTGCACACAATATTAAGTTTTAGAAAATTGATAGAAGAAGCTTTTTAGGTTATGCTTCTACGCGCATGCCTCCGTCCACAAAGTGAACTTCTGCCTTGCGTTCGCGCTCGTGGCGCTGCTTATCCCATTGATACCACGGATATTTATCTTCTGCCTGCCAATTATCCGGATTATCAGGACCAGGACCGGGATCCGGATCAGGTTTCGTACCGGAACCAGTTACGGTCAACGTGCCGGGGTCAATAGTAACCTTGTAATTCTTCAAAATATTTTCAATCGAATTCTTGTCAAGATATACGCCTCCATTGTTGCCAATAAGTACGCCAATCTTATCCTCGTAAACCTTTTTAGCAGAGCTGTCGAAATCACCGTCAAGGTCGTATCCTAATTTTAAAGTTTCCTCAGTATCGCCATTAGTCAATCCACTAAATTGACCAGTATAGGCGGGTTCTTTTTCACCAACTTGAATGGATTTATCGTCAACAGTAATAGTCAGCTCTGCTTTATCTACATGCGACTTGCCAATACCAGTGTACACGCCACCATTATCGCCGACAAGCTCGTAATTTGCAGACAAATTATTATTATTATCAAGAATTGCCTGCAATGACCAGTCATATGTATCTACATCATTGGTAGTCTTACCTTCAGCAAGATTATCAACAGCACCATCAGCCTTGATGCTATGCTTCAACACGCCATTCATAAGTTCGTCAACCAATTTCTGATTCATAGTGACGTTATTGCCATTAATTGTGAAGCCATAGTCTTTGTTACCCTTATCACCAAAAATATGGTTGAAAACTACTACGGTTTTATTATCAATAGCCGCGTCACCGTAAATTCTATAAACATCATCCAGCGTCAGACTAATTTGAGCTTTTTTAACGTCTACATCATCAATCTTACCCGGCTGTCCATCACTGTCCACATTAATATCTGTAATATCAAAGCCCAAGTTGTTGTGGTTGCCTTCAACAACATTTATCTGCTGGGTATTGAAGATACGGTAAGTGCCTGCGTCGGTAACACCATCCCCACCAGTTGTAGTCAAGGTGTTGCCCTTCAAAAGAACGTTGGTATCATCAATAGTAAGTTTACTGTTCACAAAGTCCGCTAAGCTGTGAGCTGCGTTTGCATCATTAGGCAGATTATTAGAGGCATTTACAAAATGACCAAGTAAAGTCAGTTTGTCTTTGCCATCAGCTTCTTTTGTAACGCCGTCGTTTTTGTAGACATTGACAACATACAATTTGTTACCATTATCGTCTGTTCCATTTTCTACTGCTTTAACGATAATATTTTGCAGATGTGCGTTGTAAACAAAGTCTTTGAAAGCATTGTCATATTCAGGAACAAAGTTAATCTTTGTCAAGAATACGCTCAACAGCTTATTGGCGCCATAACTATTACCGTCGCCGTAGGTTGTCCAAACGCCTACGCTTTCATTTATAGTTACGTTATTACCACCACCTACAGTTTGACCATTACCAACGTTGTCACTTACGCCTTGCTTGGTATCATAAGCGTTAGTTACAGTACCAGCATTATTGCCTACGACTGTACCAACAGCAGTGCCTGTAACCGCTCCGGCATTAAATACTTGGTCAACCTTAGCGTTAGCCGCATTATTGCCAACAACGCCGCCGACGTTAGTGCCGCCTTCAACAATACCGGTGTTATAACCAGCAGTCAAGCTACCGGTTTTATTATTATCAACAACATTGCTGCCAATCAAACCGCCGATATCATGACTATTCGTATCCGTTTGATACCAAATAGTAGATTCGTTGCCGTCAGCATCAGTGATTGTTTTGGATTTCCAGTTAACAAGATCATTTTCTGCCGGTTCTACATCAGTGCCCTTACCACCGATAACAGTACCGTTGTTATACACTTGATGTGCATAATAGTTACCATTAGTATCGCGACCGCCTTCAATAGTACCTTTGTTGATACCAATCAAGCCGCCGACATTTTCCATGCCTACTACCAAACCGTCAACGGTATTGATAAGGTCAGAGTTACTGATATTGCCGCTGTTAAGACCGATAATACCGCCGGTCCCGTCAAGCGTACTGCCAATAACTGTTCCGCTGTTTTTCAAAACAGCTTCAGAAATATCAGCTCTGTTCTCGCCAAAAATACCACCTGCGCCATTATTAGTGGCAATAACAGTACCTTGGTTTTGAATTTCAACAACACCATCATGTGCTGTGCCAACAACCTGACCTACATTAAGTCCTGCTACGCCGCCAACATATTTTGCGCCCACAACCTTGCCGCTGTTGCTGTTGCCTGCGCCGGTAATCGCGCTATTACCAGCTTCAAATTTCTCATTGCCATTTGCATCAAGAACAGGATTACCAATTGCATCTACAACTAACGTGCCGTTAACGCCGACAATGCCGCCTACATAGCTTGCGTTTTCAGCCAAAACGCTGCCCGTATTGGTAGCGCTGGTGATAGTGCCTTCGTTGCGTCCGGCTACGCCGCCAAAATATTTCGCATCATTATTCTCATTTGCAACATAAAGCGTGATATTACTGTTGGTATTTTGAATTAAACCGCCGAGTCCGTTAACGCCAACAACGCCGCCTACATTAGTCTGACCATAAACTCTACCGTCGTTTACCAAGCCCATATCGCTAGCGACAATTTTTCCCGCATTGATGCCTGCCAAACCGCCTACGTTATTTACGCCTTTAATCGTAGCATTGGCGTCGTTGATAATGTTGGTCATATTAGAATTTTGACCGTTAACGCCTACGATGCCGCCCACATTTTCGTTACCGGTAACTTCGCCGGTGTTACGACCGCTGTCGATATAGGTATAGGTATTATTATTATTCGTAATGCTGCCGACAATACCGCCTACGTTTTCGCCGCCGCTGGAAACGATATCGCCTGCGCTCACAACCTCTTGCAAGTCGTATTTTTTATTTGCTTCAGGAGTATCACCACTATAAACGCCCGTATTATTGCCTTTAAGATTGCCGACAATGCCGCCTACGTTTTCGCCGCCGCTAACCTGCGCTACGTTATACGCTTTGGTAATTTGCGCACCATCTTTGTTAATACCGGCAATACCGCCTACGTTATCAGATATAATATTGCCACCCACACTATAAGTGCCGTTAACAATGCCCAAATTTCTTACGGTATCCAAAACTGCATTACCACTATTAATAGCAACAATACCACCAAGAGCATGAGCGCCTTCAGTCGAAGTTACGTCGGAATTAGCAACACTATTATCAATTTTAGCTTGATTGTTACCCGTAGCGGTATTCACACCGGCAATGCCGCCTGCATAGGATGTTCCTGTTCCAGTCTTAGCTACCGTAGTAGCGACTGCATCGTTTACGTTGGCATTACTAATAGTACCATTGTTAATACCTGCAATACCACCGGCACTACTTATACTACCGCTAACACCCGGATTAGTTCCGGCTATTTGATCCGCATTCACAGTCTTGTCACTATTAACACGGTTGCCAAAGGTAGTAACATTATCAATCGTGCCTTTGTTGATACCGGCAACAGCGCCTACGGTGCCGCCTTTAAAGCTGCTGGAATAAATGTTTAGGTTAGAGACTTCGCCTACTTGTTCTTTTTCATCAACAATTGCGGTACCAATTACGGAGAACAAGCCTGCCGAATCATTATCAACATCTAAGCCAACAATAGTATTGTCGCGTCCGTTAAATTTACCGGTAAATACCTTCGTACTATCAACATTAGAATCACCATCAACATCAGCACCAATAGCCGTAAATTTACCACCAGTCAACTCCGCAGCATCAATATCATTTTTCAAAGCAAAGTTATAGGTGAGAATATCAAGAGCATTTTCACCAGTACCATATCTACCAATATCGTTATGGATGCCTTGTAATGCCGCTGCATCATCTATCCAAATATGGAAAAGATCAAAGCCTTTTTCAACGCCTTCTACCTTCAAAGCACGCAGCGCATTACCAAGATCAGTGTGACTTGCAAGCTCAAAGCTATTGCCATTCCACAAATCCATGGTAATCATAGCGTCAGCAACATTACTAAAAGATATGGTATTAGAGTTTGTGTCATTTTCAGTAGTGGTCTTGAAATGCTTAACAAACTCTTCGCGAGCTGTTTCTTGAGCATTAGGACTAGTTACCGCGCCAATATTGGTAATATCCAGCACAGTATCTTCTGCTGCGTTTAAAGCGAAATTCTTGCTAATGCTCAAATCGCTGTCCACATAAACATTTTTGCCGGCAATAGTTAGATTCTTGGACGAATTGATGTAACCTTTTCCGGCAACGCCTAATAGTACGTCAACGTCGCCATTTTGGGAAGTGATAGTAATGTCGCCACTTTGGGATTTTGCTGTAAATCTACGGCTGTAATACTCGCCAACAGCAGGCATAGCTTCATCCTTATTAGCGATATTAGCAATAATTTTATTACCTAACTCGCCAAAAGTATTTGATGCTTTTCCCGGATCAGTAGGATATCTGCCAATGTTAGGTACAACAACGTTTTCTTCGCCATTCGACGTAACCTCACCGATAATCTCTACATCGCCCTCGGCTTGCAATGTGATGGAGCTATTAGTACCCACTTGACCGGTGGAACGAATAGTGCCGTAGTTTACCAGCTTGCCGCCGTTAGTCAAAGTACCATCTTTTTCTTCGCCGCTGGTTACGTTAATGGTACTGCCATACAGCTTAGCGCCGCTGCCCAGTAATACATCGCCGCTATTAGTTACATTGCCATTATTATCTATAACTTTTTTATTGCTGATGCTTAAATCTCCCTTAGCATACAGCGTGCCGCCATACAATCTGCCATTAGTATCAAAATCGTTAATGCTCAAATTGCCGTTGAACACAGCAAACGAAGCGCTGCGGTCAGGATTGATTTTATTCCAATCCAACTCAATGGTATACATATCATTCGTTATATCAGTTGCATCCGCATCCGGAGTTTTTGCATTGATGATAGTCAGCAAAGGATTATATGCAGTACCATATTGAATACTGTGAATATTTTTCCTATTTGGTTTATCAATATCGGAATTGTTAAAATAACTATTAGATTTAGGCATAAAAGCGTTTAGAATGGGCGTAGTGGTAATGTTATTGCCATCAGGAGCTTTGTAATTATAAATACGCCAAGCACCTTCGCTGCCGAAATTATTCTTGCCATCAACTAAGCCAACTAAGCTAGCATCACTGAAGCCAAATTGTAAAGAATTACCATCTTTATCAGTTTGTTGATATTCCTGCCAGTTACTTCTGTTTGCAAATTCGATAGCCTTAGCGCCGTTTAGGTTATCATCCGGTAATACGCTAAAACCACCTTGATTGCTTGTAATCTCCGGCTTGATGTAGTAAGCGTTGGATATGGTAGGATTTATAATAACAGACGAATCGGCAGTCTCTCTATGACTACTAACTATTGCTCCCATCTTGTTCGTTTCAGAAGCGTTGTTTGCATAAGAGTATAAATTACCCAACGTATATACGTTGCTTATAGTTATAGATTCACTTTCTTCTTTCGTCCAATTAACAATACTGCCAACAATACCGCCAACGGCGTTATCGTTTTTAATATTGTTACCCAATGATTGTCTAAATGAACGTAGTGTACCTAAATTATAAGCATTGCTAATTTCGATTTGATTATAAACATCTACACTGCCAACAATGCCGCCTACTTGACTATTAGCATTATTCTGATTATAAACAGTAATATTACCAGTGTTAAAGCTGTTGTTTATTTTACCAGCAGCCATATAACCGGCAATACCGCCAACTACATTATAACCGTTATAAATAGCGCCTGTATTATAAGTTTTTCCCACTTCGCCACTCAAGCGACCAACTACACCGCCTACATGACGACCATATAATCCAAAATTACTATCACCAATAATGCCGTCGTTATGTACATTATATATTACTGCATTTGCGTCGCTATTTTCGGTAGTATCGCCTACAATACCACCCATATTTATAGTTCCGCGCTCATCATTGTCGGCAATTTGTCTAGTAGTTTTAACTGTTCCCGTGTTATCGCTTGCTGCAACTTCACCATTATACATAAAGCCAACAATGCCGCCAATACCAGTATATCCCTGAATATCACCGCGATTATAACAGTCATAAACAGCAGCTAAAGATTCAGTATTTTCACTTATTGCTTGCGTTTTTGAACGGTCAATTTTACCTACGATACCACCAACATTAGCTGCTTGAGCAGCCTCAGGAGCAGAAGTACCAGTAAACGTCGGAGAATGAACGTTGCCACGATTGCCACTTTGGCTAACAAACGCATTATCCCCATACATCAAACCTACGATACCGCCCATATTACCGATATTAAATAATTCCTTAGTAGTATTAGCATCTTGACGCGGGCGAATCTGCTCAGTAACAAAATTATTGCTATTTCTTGCACCGGTAGCAGTAATCTCACCACCATTATTAGAGGAAAGTTTTATAGTACCGTTTTCCAAATAACCTGCTACGCCACCCACATTATGAGCGCCAAATACAGTGTTTTCTTTATTTTCGGCATTAGTAATAGTTACACTATTATTTACATCAGTACCTGCAGCGCTGCCAACAATACCGCCAACGTTACCAGCATGATAATATTTGCTTGAACCAGTACCATTTGAAGTAGTAGAAACATTACCACCATTATTAGTAACGTTAGTCAAATTAGATGAACCGGTGATTTTGCCTGCAATACCGCCAATATTAGCAACATCAACATCCACTTTCAATGTATGGACAGGCCCATCTAATCCAGTTTGTTCATTGCCATTTTCATCATATTTAACTTTAGTTGAATATTGATATTTTTCGTTAGTCGAACCCGTCGCCGTTACATCTTGAGTATTCACAGCATCACTAATATTAACATTCTCGCCGCTGCCTACAATGCCACCAACATTATAACCGCCTTCAATTTTCAAGTTATTTTCAACCTTACTTATATCAACATATTTGGCAAAACCTGCAATACCGCCAATGTTAAAAGTGTCAGTTCCTGCGACATTATTAGTATTCTTACCATGAACACGACCAATATTTTCTGCATTATTTATTTCAGCATGATTATTATTAGTACCAGCAATACTGCCAACTATACCGCCAACATTACTAGAACCATCAACATTACCCGTATTTAGAATATCGCTAATAGTAGTTGCAGATTTAACATTTTTATCTTCAACCTTGCCCACAATACCGCCAACATTGTTACCACCGGTTACGTTAATAGAGTTGCGCACGTTTTCAATCGTGGTGTTCTCTGCCAAACCAACCAGCGCGCCAATATTATTGCCGCTGCCACTCACTTCACCGCCGGTCAGCAGCACGTTTCTAATTTCCGCATTTTGGGTCACGCCAAATAAGCCAAGATTGCTACCACCTTTAACATTCAAGTCAAAAATAGCGAAATCAATGCCGTCTACGTTGCCTGCCAAGCCGTCCAATTTTCCGGTAAAAGGCTTTGCAGAATCACCAATAGGAGTAAAGCTATTATCAACCGTACTAATAGCGCCAATGCCGTTACGCAGGGCATAGTTGCCGCTCTTATTGGTATTCATAGCTTGCAGCTGCTCTAAATCGCGCACCCACATGTAACCGTCGGCTTTAGTAAAATCATTACCATTAACTTTGGCAATAACTTCTTGCTTTTGTACTTCCGTCTGATTGTATTTGTCACCTGCATCATACTCGTTATAACCAATCACAACCTTATTAGGGGCACTGGTTGTAATTTGGATAGCTTCGGCTGCCATTTTGTTTTCCAAGCCATTAGTAGTCAGCAGCTCCGTATCCAGCACAATGCGGTCGCCAACAAAGGTAACATTATTGGCGTTAATGTGACCAAGGCTCATCAGTTCCGCAGAAGAAGCAGGTTGAGCACTATTAAACAAATCGTTAATAGTTGTCGTCTTAGTACCAAAACCTTGAAGTGCAGAATCATCCAATTTTCTGTTAGAAACATACAAGCTGCCAACATCCACCTGCGCAGAGTTGCCAATAAATACGCCTGCCGGATTAACAATAAATATATTGCCGCCTGCAGTTGATTTCAAAGTGCCGCGAATTTGGGACATACTTCCGCCTGCGTCATAGTTTAAAACGTTAAAGGCACCGCCAGCTTTACTATCAAAATTTACAGTAGCAATAGAACCAATGCTAAATTTATCCCATTTAATAATAGCATTTTCACCATCTTGGGTAATATTCATGGTATTATTGCCTGGTTTTTTAAAATCTACTCCACCATACGTCCACAGCGGATTTTCCGGCAGCTGGGTATTAGGCATAACCTCGGCATAAGCGCTGGCGCTGTAGCAGAACAGCGCGCCGGTCAGGCACGCTAATTTTATATAATGGTTTAATCGTTTGCTTTTAGATAATTTCATAGCTTTTACCTCGCTTAAAACATCTTGTATACCTGGAACCACATCCGTCCGTCATGGTTGTGGTCTTCGCTTATATTATCTTCGCCGTTTATTTTCCGGGCATAGTCAAATTGTGCGTACCAGTCGCCGGGCTTAGCATAGCGCAGTCCCACGCCCCAGCCCGCCAAATTGCGGTGCTCGCCGTAGCCCTTGCTGCGCGTTACCTCGCCCACGTCGATAAAGGCCGCCGCTTCCAAGCCTTCTACGCCCGTCGCCCGGCGCAGCTCCACCGTCGCCGTATAGCCTACGTCGCCGCTGGTTTCGCTGGCAGGATATGCCCGCACGCCGCTCATGCCGCCAAGATAAAAACGCTCGCTGCCGTCCAGTCCGCGGCTGGCAAGCTGCGCGCTGGCGTTAAAGCGCAAATTCCACAGCTTCCAATAGCGCACATGGTTAAAATCTGCCGTCAGTTTGTGATAGCCGCCGTCGTAATAAGCGCCGCCGTTATCTGTCTCAATATCGCCGTACCAGTAAATTAAGTTGCCGCCGGTAAACCGGTTCGGCAGATATTCACTGAAGGCTACGCCTGCGTGGAATACGTCCGCGCTTTTTTCGGTGCCTATCTTCCAGTTCAGCTGGGGAATTAAATCAAAACGCATATCGTCGGTAATTTTTCTATGGTCATAACCGTAAATGGCGGTCAGCTTTTTGCTTTTATCGCGATAAATCGGCGTCAGGCCGTAAAAGCTGAAGCCCTCGGATTCGCCGGTCGGGTTCCAAAAGTTTACCGTGCCCAAATCGTAGCTGCTTTTGCTATAGCCAATGCCCCAGCGCGTGCCGCGTCCGCCGATGGCTGTTTCGTAGTTTACGCCGTAGTTTTTGGTGTGCTTGTTGCTGATATAGCCGGTAATGCCAATTTTATCGCCCTGGTGTCCGGGATTATTTATTTCGGTATGGATGCCGTAGCGGTAACGTCCGCTGCTTTTGCTGCCGCCGTTGTCGGCAAAAATATAGTTGTTCCACACGCGGCGCTCCAGCACTTCTACATCTAATGAAGTGGTCGCAGGCTTGCTGCCCGGCTGTAAAATGCCGCGGCCAATAACTCCCGGCAAATCGTTTAAATTATTCAGCACGCTTTCCAGCTTTTTATCCGTGATTACCTCGCCGCTGTGCAGGGGCTTCATAAATCTTTGGATTACTCTGTCCGCTACGTCGCTGCCGTTAACCTTGAGGTTGATTTTATCGAAGCTGGCAACGTAAACCTTAATCTCCAGCTTGCCGTCGGCAACTTCCTGCGGCGGCACTACTGCCTGCGCTACGGTAAAGCCGCGCAGACGCGCATATTCGCTGATGGCAGCCGTCAAAGCAGGCAGCTCGTCCATACCCACGCTGCGGTGGCTGTAGCCGGCCAATATTTTTTGCAGTTCCCCCAGCTCATCGGGCAGCTCAAAGCCTGTAAGCACTATTTCTTTAACATAAAACGCGGGTTTTTCGGCAGTGCCGCTGTTGCCCCCGGGGACAGCTTCCTGATTTTTCTGCTCGTCAGTTACCTTTACCTCCTGCTCGCCGGTACGGTTATAAGGATGCGTGGTAACTGCTTCCTTGTCAAAGCTTGGCAGGGGAGAAGCAGCAAAAGCGGTTGCATTTAACGCAGCGCAGAACAGCGCTGTGGTTAGAACACCTATTTTTTTCATGTTGCACGACTCCTTTTGATTACATTTTTATAAAAATAATTTAAAATTATTTTTTCATAGCTAAGAGCGCATTAGCGAAATCGGTTAAAGAAAACAATTCCTGCTGCTTCGATTTTTCCAAATCTCCGTCAAGGTCTACAAAAAAATCTCGCACCGGACATTCCAATACTTCGCTCAAATTTATAAGATTTTCTAAAGTACAACAGCTGCGTCCGCATTCTATATTGCTCAAATTTGCCTGGCTGACGCCAATTTTTTCGGCTACTGTTTTTTGCGACAGTTGATGTACAAGACGAATATATTTTATTCTGGAACCAACCTTAGTCGTTTTTTCGTTCACCATATTTTTACTCCTTTGTAACAATTTGTTATGCTTCTTGCCAGTCTACTTTAAATTTCTAAAATTTTTTATCATAAGCCCGTTCAGCTTACTTGCTATAGTAATTTTATAATACGTTATTATAGGCAATGGCTATTTTGTATTATTTTTACGCATCATTTTATATTATTAGATATGTATAGCAACATTATACCACGGTGTCTCCCCCCGCAAGCAAAAGTTCGCGCAGCGAACTTTCCTTGACTATTATTTATTTCCACTAGGCGCCGCAAACGCTCCGACCGCCGTCCGGAGCGTCTTTGCTACGTTAATTTTCTGCATAAACTTTGGCAAAAAAAAAGCCGCAGATACCATGCTCTCTATCAGCATGATATCTGCGGAATTTTTATCGTTTGGCAATTATAAATTTAATCTATTATTTTACTAACGCGCGCATTTCCTCCGCCGTCAAGGTAAAATATTCTTTCACGGTGTACAACTCGCGGCGGCCGCGGCAATCGGCAAACAACGCTACATCCACATCGGGAACGCTTCCCAAGGCTTCAGCCAAGCTTTTGCCGTTTTTGGCGTAGGCTTCAAAGCGCAGCACCAGCTTTTTGCCCGTACCGGCAGGCACCAACAGGGCTTCAAAATAATCGTCGTCGCGCAGCACGCCCTCTAAATTTACCTTGCCGCGCAGCAGCACGTCGTCATACTGCTCCTGCGGCAGATAAATGCGCATATAGGCGTCTAAAATGGTACCCTCCTGCTTGCCAATATTATCAAAAGGAACCTCCAGCTGAAAATCAAGACGCCCGCCCTCGGCGGCAACCTTTACCGCCTGCGTGCGCTCCTTGGTCAGCAAACGCATTTGCGCGTCACCCTGCACAGCAATATATAAAGCTACCACTGCGCAGCCTAAAATCACCAGACCTACAAGAATACTAATCACAGTCACCAGCATTTTGCTTCCTCCTTACGCCCGATGATAATTTTTAATAATACAAATAGGCGTTTTTTCACTGCCGTTGCCAAAGGGATTATCAATCAAAATTTCGGCTATCTTGTCGGCGTCAACTCCCTTAGAAACTCCCAGCACTGCGCTGCGCTTTAAATCGTTGACGTCGGCAATAGCCGCGCCAAAGCAGCCGCAGGCTTTGGTAATTTCTTCCGCCACCTTGGCAGGCTGCGCGGGTCCGTACACAACATGCTTATCATAGGGAGGCATGGTGCCGGTAATATCGTCAATCAAGCGTGCCTGCTCCCCGGCCAAGCGATAAAAGGTACCGCTGATGCCCACGCATTTAGCGGCAAAGCCGCAAATTACGGCATACAAAACGCGCATACCGCCCTCAGCGTCAATCAAAGCCTGCATACTGTACCAGCTGCTGATGCTGCCCTTAGACGGAAATAAATGACACAGGGTTTTAGCCAAAAAACCCGGCTTAAACTCCTCACAGCGCAGAGCGCGTCCCTGCGTAATCGCCACCACGCTTTCTGCCGCGCAGACTACATCGTCAGGACCGATTTTATCTTTGCCAAATTCCAAAATCGCATCGCAAATATTGTCATGATGCGTCAAAATTCTGGTGGGCACAGGAATAATTTCATATTTTTTCATACTTTCACTCCTCCGCAGCCTTTTGCGCTGCATATACCTTCTGAATTTTATCAAACCAACGCGGCTCCAGGCGGATAACCCGCCCTTCTTTGTCCGTAAATACGTTGCGCGTGTGGCCTTCTACCGCCACGGCGCCGTCGCGCAGACGGATAACTTTATAATCAAATTCCATCTTCGCTTTATTAAAGGCGCTCATTTTTACCTGCACCTCAAAATCATCATCAAAGGTACAGGAATTTTTATATTGCGCTTTAACCTCCGTAATCGGAAAAATAATTCCGGCAGCCATCAGCTCGCCTAAAGTAATGCCGCAGGCTCTTAAATACGCCACGCGCCCCATTTCAAACCAGCGCAGATAATTGGCGTGATGCACAACGCCCATCATATCGGTCTCTACAAAGCGAACCCTATCACGAATAGTAATCATCTAAAAATCCTTTCATTGTGAAAAAACTAAAACACTTGCAGCATAATCAGCCAAGCCTTTGCGGCTGATGCTAATATTTAATTATAACACTTTTTTATATAAATTACTGCTAATTTCTGCTTGTCACAAATTTTTTTCTTGTCAGCTCTGTTCACATGCTAAAATAGTACGCGCCGACAACGGCAAAAGGTTGCGCCTATTTTCCGCCTATGTTATAATGATACAGTAATTTGCGCCTGTAGCTCAGTGGATAGAGCAGTGGTCTCCGGAACCGCGTGCGGAGGTTCGATTCCTCTCAGGCGCACCATTTTTACAATAATTCCCCGAAAATCCTTTATTTATGAGTTTTTCGGGGATTTTTTATACGTGCCTTGTTTTACACGTGTATACGTGTTATAATATTCTTAACCTAAAACAAGGAAGTGATACAATGGTCACAATGAAAGATAAAGACTTGTTGAATCTTCTAATAAAAAACGGTTGGGAATGTGTCAGTATAAGAGGCAGTCATCATCGGTTAAAGAAAGGAAATAAAACAGAAGTAATACCGGTTCATGGTCAAGATATGAAAATAGGCTTGTTAAAGAAAATTTTAAAAAGAACAGGACTTGAGTAAAGCCTTGTTCTATAATTATTGAACGCTTATAGAAAGGGTGTGACGTTAGATGTTATTTATTTACCCTGCCATTATTCATGATGATGTTGACGGATTGTGGGCAGAATTTCCTGATTTGGAAGGCTGCTCCACCCAAGGAGATAGTCAGCAAGAAATTCTTGCTAATGCGGCTGAAGCTATGGAATGTTATCTTTTAGGTTTACTGGAAGACGGCGAAAAACTTCCTATCCCTACGCCTCCACAAAAAATTAAGTTACAAGAAGAAAATACATACGTATCTTTGGTTCAGTCTGATGTTGATTTAGCGAAGAATACAAAGTCAGTAAAGAAAACTTTGACTATTCCTTACTGGCTGAATCAACAGGCATTAAAGGAAAAAATAAACTTCTCTAATGTTTTACAAACTGCATTGATGAAAGAATTAAAAATTGGCAGCTATTAACAAGCATACTAAAGCCCCGACGTAAGCCGGGGCTTGTTTGTTTCTTCTTTATGCTTTTTAAATGGCAATAAGAAGCTGCTTGGACGCAATAGCTTCTCATTTTTTACTTAAAATTTTGCCAGTAAATAGCCTATCAGTACGCCCATGTCACGATAAGCTATTTTACTGGAGCTGTCGGCGCACAGCTCCTGCAACAGCTTTGACCATTGGCCAGGCAACGCCTGCTCGTTAAGCTGACGGCGCTGCTTTTTAGCGGCTTCACTAGCTTTAACAAAATATTTTCCGGAGCAGCAGCGCGCCAAAGCGCAGATATTTTCTGCCGCCGTAACGTCGTTTTCCTGCTGCTGCCACTTTTTCAGCAAGACGCGGGCTGCGTCCTCGGCGGTAATTTCGCTGTCATCGGCATGATATACTTTATCGGTCAAGCTATAAACAACGGCAGTAAAATGACCTTGGGCAGCGTGCTCCTGTAAAATACCTGCCGCCTTCTGCAAGGCAGAATCCAGCTTTTTCTGCAACGAGGTGCGTCCCAAAATTTCCTCTCCGGCTTTGCTAAGACGCTCCCACAGCAGCTGTACGCCCTGCAAATTGCGCATATTATCCGCAGCGGCAAAAATTTCCGGCCAAAATTCACATTCATCTGCACGTATATCAACTAAAGCAGCTAGGCTGCGCAATGTTAGCAGCTCTCGGCGCAGCGCTTTCAGCGTTTTTTTGTCAAGGCTAATCCGTAATTTTTGCTGTAAATCCAGCAATACATCAGCGTGCTGAGCAATCGCCGCCAAAACCTCCTGCTTTACCGTCCCGCTACCAAGCTTGCTTTTGGCGAAAGTCATCTCGCTTTGAATACCGCACAAAGCCAAACCGCGGACAAATTTACTGCGTTTTTCCACAAATAAAGGCACCTGCACGGCAATTTGAGCGACAAAGCTTAATAGCGCGCCCATATCGCCCTCTAACAATTCTATTTCTATTTCGTCAATTTTATCCGTTTCCTTGCCTGCGGCAATTTTGCCATGGTCGACAGCCAGCTCTGCCACCGCGCCCGCCAAATCTAAAATATAGGTAGTACGCTGCACGGTGACCGTAAATAATTTATTGATCCCGTTGGGAGCCAGCTCGCTTAATTCGCAGCCTAAACCAAGCTCGGCAAATCCCTCCAATACCGGGCGTTTTTGTGCCAACGGCAGATTCAGCTCTAACCTCTCGCTGAGACCAGCGCTGTTTTTAATACTAGTTTTTACGGTTGCTTCGCCAGTGCCGTCGCCTTTATCGCGCACGCGGTACGCAATGCCCCGACGCATAAAGGCCATATCCTCCGTATCGTAATAGGAGCTTACCAAACGGCGCTTTTGGCAGCCATCCGGACGTATAGCCGCAGTCACAAAATCTAAAGCCAATAATTTTTTCAAGTTATTTTTATCTACTAACAGCTTTAATTCAATTTCCGTATTTTTTGTCATTTTTATCACTGCCTTTCCAATATTGCTTGAAACTTAAAATATTCTGCCATACTTTAGCAGCGCCGCTTTTCTGCCACCACAGCAAGGGTACGCCAAAAGCCAACACGGTCGCCGCCAATGCCAAATAAAAGCGTTTAGTACCAAAGGAATCTGCCAAAAAATTATAAGCCACCGCTCCGGGCAGCATCCCCAAAAGCGTAGCCAATCCGTAAATTTTAAAAGGCAGACGCACGCTGCCGGCAATTATGCTGACCGGGTCATAGGGGAATATGGGCACAGTGCGCAGCCATAACATTTTGGTAAAGCTGCCGTCCCCAATTAAATATGCTGTCAGCTTACTGCCCCAGCTGCCGCCAAAATGACGCAGCAGCCAGCTGCCGCCGCCAAAACGTCCTAAAAGATAACAAAAGCTAGCGCAGCCAAAACCGCCTAACAGTAAAAATATTATACCCAGCCACGGACCGAACAGCACTCCGGCGCTAAGATTTAACAATAAGGTGGGAAAAAACAACAGCGGCCGCACAGTATAAACAGCCACATAAATCAGCGGAGCCCACGCGCCAAAGCCCATTACCCAACGGCGTATATCCTCCGCCGAATTGGGATGAGGATTATAAGGCGAAGCGTACAAGCCATACAAAACTGTACCTACTAACAGTAAATAGGCTGCTACTCGCAGCAACAAGTAAATTTTTTCTTTGTTCTTCATAAAAATCCTTTCTGCCTATTTTAATTATACGGCCATTACTCCCGACGTGCAAGTAGTTGTATTTCTTTCTGCAAAAATTACTGTGAAGGCTATGATTTAACTGTGAACTCCCTTGACTTTAAGATTCAGTTATATATAATTAAAGCATAGTAAGGTTATTAAAATTTTGCTTCCGGGCAAAATTATTTTTTAGAAAGCTGGGGAAAGAAATGATTTTTAAATTTCAAGGTAAAGCTCCGAAAATTGACGAAAAGGCTTACGCCTTCAATACTGCTACGCTTATTGGCATGGTTGATATTAAAGAATATGCCAGCGTTTGGCCCAACGTAACTATCCGCGGCGACGTCAACCGCATTGAGGTAGGCCGTTACAGCAACATTCAGGACAACAGTGTACTGCACGTTGCCGATGATTATGCCTGCATTGTAGGCGATTATGTAACCGTTGGCCACTGCGCTCTGCTGCATGCCTGCACCGTTGAGGATCACTGCCTGATTGGTATGCACTCCACAGTTTTGGACGGCGCTGTTATCGGCCGCGGCTCCATTGTTGCCGCAGGCGCTGTTGTTACCAAAGGCACCATCGTGCCGCCTAATTCCTTGGTAGCCGGTATTCCCGCTAAGGTAATTAAAACCTTAGACGAAAAGAGTCTTGCTTCCATTCATGCGCAAGCCATTAAATATAAAACTTTGTGGACCGAGCGTTACGGCCTTCTGCCCGACGGCGGCGGCGAAACCTATCACGGCGAAAAAATTGTATAATTAAATTTTTAACTCAGAGCTGTTATTGCGGCTCTGAGTTTTTTATCCAACAAAAAAGGACTGCCCTCTAAAGGACAGTCCTTTGTATTCCCAAAACTATTTATATAAAAGATACGTCTGCACGGTTTTGGCAAAATCCGCGCACTCCTGCTGCCAGCGCGGAAAGACCTCTGCGTCAGGCAAGCCTTCACGGGCGCTGCTTTCGCCTAAATTAGTGTCAATTTTATACCCCGGCAGTCCGTAGCCACGCTCCTTAAAAGTAAGCTTATCCGGATAAAGCCGACGCAACGCCTGTAAAACAGCGTAGCCTGCTTCCGGCAGATTAGCGGCACGCTTATCCAGCACATAAATTTCCACGCCCTGCACTAACTCTCCCGCATAAGCGCCTGCTTCGGGAGTAAAAGCGGCAGCTCTAAAGCCAATGCCTTTTAGCTTTAAATCATCTAAAGTATTTTTCACCTGCACAGCATCCATAAAAGGCGCGCCGATAAAATGAAACGGCTTGCCGGTGCCAATACCTACGGATAAATTACCATTACCCAAGCTGCCGGTAATGCAATAAAGGAAAGCTGTTTCAGCGGTAGGAATACGCGGCGATGTTTGTACCCAAGGCAAAAGCGTATCCTCCCAAGTCATCAAACGGCGGTAATTTTGCATAGGCACCACTGCCAAAGAGCAATTAATTTTTTGCTCCTTGTTGATGTACTGAGCAAATTCGCCAATGGTCAGACCGTGACGCAGTGGAAGAGGATAAAGTCCGATAAAGGTAGCATACTGCTCCTTCAGCACCGGCCCCTGCATCAGTCCGCCCAAGGGATTGGGTCTATCCAAAACCACCACTTGCTTTTGCTGCTTGGCGCATTCCTCCATAATATATGCCAAGGAAGAAAAATAGGTGTAGTGGCGCACGCCCACATCCTGAATATCCACCACCATAACGTCAATTTTATCCAGCATTTCCTTACTCGGACGGCGGCTGTCACCATAAAGGCTCAATACGGGAATTTTTTGGTATTCATGGCTGCTAAATTTTT
>ULSP01070083.1_pt1 | contig 32602 bp, 36 predicted proteins | sample 1956811 | NCBI WGS metagenome assembly ULSP01 (sample SAMEA4835711, study PRJEB28245) | human gut metagenome | biome: gut microbiome; material: fecal sample | place: Denmark | collected 2008
TGTAGGCACTCCATACTGATTTCTAACAGAAAACGATTGAGACGCTCTTGAGCTTCACCCGGAAGCAAAAGCTCTTTTTTAGCAGGAACTTTGCTTTTTGTTTTACTTTCCTGAACCTTTTCTTCAGCATACATGCCGTTTTCAAAGGTTAAATTTTCGTTAAAACCCTTCAACATATCAGCGTCAGATAAGCCCTTTTTTATTTTAACCATTGTAAAACCTCACTAAAAAATTTATTACAAATCAAGGTTTCTAACCTTTTTCGCATTTTCTTCGATAAACTGGCGGCGTGGCTCAACCTTATCTCCCATCAGAATAGAGAAAATACTGTCAGCTTCGGCAGCATCCTCTAAATGCACCTGCAAAATGGTACGCGCTGCCGGATCCATAGTTGTTTCCCAAAGCTGTCCCGGATTCATTTCTCCTAAGCCTTTGTAGCGCTGCACATAAGGATTGCTGTCACGGCCAATTTTATCAAGTATTTGCTGCAATTCTTCGTCACTATAAGCATAATAATGTTCTTTTTGCGTTTTGCGAATTAAGTAAAGAGGAGGCTGAGCGATAAATACGTGACCCTCTTTAATCAATGGCTGCATATAGCGATAGAAGAAAGTGAGCAATAATGTACGGATATGAGCGCCGTCGACATCAGCATCAGTCATAATAATAATTTTACCGTAACGGGCTTTAGCTAAATTAAAATCATCACCGATACCGCAGCCAAAGGCAGTAATCATATTACGAATTTCTTCGCTGCTCAAAATTCTATCCAAGCGCGCCTTTTCCACATTCAAAATCTTACCGCGCAGAGGCAAAATTGCCTGAAAATCAGAGTTGCGGCCTTGTTTAGCGCTGCCGCCTGCAGAATCGCCTTCGACCAAATATATTTCGGTATCTTCTACATTACGGCTCTTGCAATCTGCCAGCTTGCCCGGCAGACCGCCGATATCCATAGCATTTTTCCGCCGTGTTAATTCACGGGCTTTTCTGGCAGCCACGCGCGCACGAGCAGCAATAATGCCTTTTTCAACTATTTTCTTAGCCACAGCAGGATTTTCTTCCATAAATTCCGTCAAGCTGTCGCCGACTAAATTATCAACAATAGGCATAACCTCGCTGTTGCCCAGTTTAATCTTCGTTTGACTTTCAAACTGCGGATTAGGAACCTTTAAGCTTAAAACTGCCGTCAGGCCCTCGCGTACATCATCGCCACTTAAAGCATCTTCGTTATCCTTAAGCAGTTTATTGGCGCGAGCATAATTATTAATAGTGCGGGTCAAAGCCTTGCGGAAGCCGCTTAAATGGGTGCCGCCTTCTTCCGTATTGATATTATTAACATAGGTGAAAACATTCTCGTTGTAGGTATCGCAATACTGCATAGCTACTTCAACGATAATATTATTTTTTTCGCCCTCTAAATAAATGGGCTTAGCGTTGATTTTATCCTTGTTATGGTCAACAAATTCTACAAACTCAATGATACCGCCCGCAAAATGAAAGCTTTCGCTGCGTCCTTCTGGGCGTTCATCAATCAAAGAAATAGTAATACCTTTATTTAAAAAGGCCAGCTCGCGAATACGCAAGCGCAGAGTATCGTAGCTATATTCTGTTTCCGTAAAAATAGAAGCGTCCGGTTTAAAATGCACGGTAGTTCCGGTAGTATCGGTGGTGCCTTTTTCATAAAGCTTTTTGCTGGTTTTGCCTTGCTTAAACTCTATGCCATAGCATTTGCCGTTACGACGTACTTCGACCTCCATTTTTTCGCTCAAAGCATTAACGCAGGTAACGCCAACGCCGTGCAGACCGCCGGAAACCTTATAACCGCCGTCGCCGAATTTACCGCCGGCGTGCAGTACGGTCATAATAACTTCCACCGCAGGCTTCTTTTCTTTTTTCATCATATCTACGGGAATGCCGCGGCCATTATCAATGACCGTAATACTGTTATCCGCATGAATAATTACTTTAATTTCATCACAATGACCGGCTAAAGCTTCGTCAATACTGTTGTCCACAACCTCATAAACCAAATGGTGCAGACCTCGGGCAGACGTACTGCCGATATACATAGCAGGCCTTTTGCGCACTGCCTCCAAGCCCTCGAGAACATGGATTTGATCCGCATTATAGCTACCATTGACGGCAGTAGCTTCTTCAATATCAATATCTTGGGTCATATTTACCTCCGTAGCAAAATTTATAAATTAGTATAGACAGCGTCCACCGTAAAACCGGTATCGGCGCGTTTTTTTAAAGTGATAGACGAAATAGCCGACAAATACAAAGTATCTTCAGTTAAAACCATACTTGCATAGGCTCCGCCGTCGGCAGCGTCTACGATTTTATAATTTTGGCCGTATTTCTGTACATAATCCTCATAGATTAACGACTGAGGATCGCGCAGATTAAAAATAGCAATTATCTCACTATTTTTTACCATACAATCGGCTCCCAAATGCAAGTACACTTTGATCCCTCCGTAAATAGGCTATTACATTATCATACATAGCAGATGTTATGGCTTCAGGCTGCTTTTCCAGTAAAAAAAGTACGGCCAGCATAGATTCTGTTTTGCTGGCGTAACCTGAGCGCACTTTTTCAAAATAATAATTTTTCAGCTGGTCCTTGACAGCCGTAAATAATATTTTATCACATTTATAGTAAGCTAGACAATCATTAAAGGTTAACCAAGGCTGAATACGCAAAAGCTCGGCCAGCTGCTGACGCAACTTATTTTTGTTTTCGCGCTCGCACACGCTGCATAACTCCAAGCCCTTGAGCATACGCGCACCGCATTGAGGACAATTGGTATATTCAAAAATTAGAGCTGCTGCTTCCTGCCGCTTTTCCTGACGCTTATAATAACCGCCGCTATGAAAATACAGCTTTTTTATGACGACACTTCCCAAAAGATACGCATTTACCTTTTGCAAGAATAAATCCTGAAACATATACAGTTCATTGGCCAACAGAGAATTTACTGTACGAATATGCAGTTCATTGCCGACAAGTTTTTCTACACAACAGCGTTCCGCGAGATTTAAGCCGCAGATTTCCGACCATTTTTCCGTCAGATAATGCTGCAAATACAAATATTTTCCCTGCAAAGGAATAAATTTATTATTAGAGCGAGGATCGAATAAATGCTTAATTACAGCATCCGTACTGACTAATTTATCTTCATACATATACAATACCTAAACATTACGCTTGGTTAACAACGCCATTTTCTATGCGAAAATAAGCGTTGCCTGCCAAATCCGGAATTAATTCTCTATCGTTGACTGTAATAAAGGTCTGCACGCGGCCGTCAATAAAAAGCAATAACTGCGCACGGCGGCTGTCGTCCAGCTCGCTCATAACATCATCTAAAAGCAGCACGGGAAATTCTCCAATTTCGCGGTGCACATATTCCAGCTGTGACAATTTCAAAGCTAAAGCGCCGCTGCGCTGCTGGCCCTGCGAGCCAAAGGAGCGCAACGACATATTATTTAAAATCAGCTGTAAATCGTCGCGATGCGGGCCAATGCCAGTATTGCCGCGCAAAATGTCGACTTGCTCGCGCTGCGCTAAATTTTCCTTATAAAAATTTTCGCTGGCTGCAAAAATATCAGTAGGATAGAGCACTACGCCGTTATTAGCTTTCAGCTCGTAACGAACTTTTAACTGCTCCTGATTTTGCGTAATGGAGCCGTAAATTTCGCTGACGATATTTTCCAGCTTATTTAACGCCAGTATACGCTTGCGGGTAATGGCAGCCGCAAGCTTCACAAATTCCTGATTCCAAGGCTGCAATGCTTCACGCCTGTTGCAATTATCGCGAATATCCTTTAAAAGACGATTGCGCTGTAATAAAACGCGGTTATATTTCACCAGCAAATCATAGTACAGAGGATCAGTCTGCGAAATCTGCATATCAAAAAAACGCCGCCTTAACGCAGGCTCGCCCTTAACCAGCTGCAAATCCTCTGGTGAAAACATCACCGTATTCAAAGAACCGTAATGCTCTTTAGGACGTACCTTAGCGCCATCCAGCCAAATTTCTTTCTTCCACCTTTGCTGCTGGCGGTATTTTTTTAATTTTACTTCGTGTCCGCCGCTGAAACTTTCGTAAGCAATACCTACAGCCATAGAGTCAGACCCAAGTTTTAAAAGCTCTTCCTCCGTATTGGTACGGTGGGACATTCCAAACGCTCCATAAAAAACAGCTTCTAAAATATTAGTTTTTCCCTGAGCATTTTTTCCGTAGAAAACATTTATCATTGCAGGAAGCTGTAACCGGAAGCTAGGATAATTACGAAAATTTACCGCGTAAAGGCTGGTTATTTTCATTGTTTTTCTCTGATTACAGTCAGCTCAATCTGGTCGTCAATATTTACAAGGTCACCGGGAAAAACTTTTTTGCGCTTTTCTGTTACCGTCTTACCGTTTAGTTTTACTACACCGTCCTCTACCATCAGAAAGGCTTGACCGCCTGTATCTGCTACACCGGAAAATTTTAATAATTTATCAATAGTAATAAATTCTGTGCTAATCGCTATATTTTCTTTTTGCATCTTTGATAGCTCCTTAGAATACTACGCGTACCGGCGTAACAATATAAGTGTAATTTTCTTCTTGCTTAGAAGTAATGCACACGGGACTTAAAGAAGTATTCATAGCCAAGGTTACTTCATCAGAGTCGATATTTTTGAGAATATCTAAAATATATTTAGAGTTAAAGGCTACATTTAAAGCATCGCCTTCCGTTGCGCAGGTAATAACTTCACGTCCGGTACCGATTTCGGGACTGCTGGAAGTAATAGTCATTTTCTCTTGCTCAACGCTAATTTTTACAATACTGTAATCGCCATCGGTGGAAAACAGCGCTACGCGTTCTACAGCTCCAGCCAGTTCTTTAGCATTGACTTTGCAGGTAACGGCAAATTTTGCCGGAATAACCTTGTTATAATCGGGGAATTTGCCTTCGATTAAACGAGAAACTATTACTACGTCATCAATAATGACCATAATTTGATTGTTAAGCAGAGAAATTATTACTTCCTGCGGCATATCTCCTGTTAAATTACGGAAAATTTCGTTTAAAACCTTAGAAGGAATAATCATGCTCATAGGCTCGTTAGTAGTTTGAATTAAGGATTTTATTGCCAGGCGATGAGTATTGGTACCAACAAATGTCAGCTTATCGTCCTTGCTTTCGACGAGAATGCCGGTAAATAAAGGACGGGCTTCGTCAGTGGAGCAGGAGAAAATGGTTTTTTTGATCAATTCTTTAATTTTTTCATCTTCAATAGTAATAGTTTTATTGCCGTCAAAGGTTGGGAATTTAGGATAATCGTCTGTGTTCATCAGTAGCAGTTGAAATTCGGAGTTGCCGGAAGTAACCTTGATGGTCTTATTTTCAGTGTTTTGGTTGATAATAACTGTTTCGCTGGGTAATTTGCGCACTAATTCGGAAATATGTTTGGCAGAAACTACTATTTCTCCCGGTTCAGTAATTTCTGCATCAATAGTGCAGGAGATTGCCATATTTAAATCCATAGCTTGAATTTCTAATCTATTTTCTTTGGTAAAAAGATGGATGCAGGAAAAAATAGGTGTGCTTGGTTTGGATATTATAGCTCGTTGAGCTGTTTGAATGGCTTTGCTTAGTTCGTTTGTATTGCAGGTGATTATCATTTGTACACAGTCCTCCTTGGTTTTTATTACTATAATAATTTATAAAAAGTAGTCGACGTAGTAGTAATATTTGTTAGTAATGTGGAAAAGTGGTGGTAAGCTTTTGTTGTAGCTGTTTTTCATATGTATATAAGTTTGTGGATAAGCGGGAAATATTTTGCACAGCTTCCACAGCTTAAAAATTTATCAACTGTCGGCAAAAGTTATGCACAGTTTTTTTGTTAGTTATCAACAGTTTTTGTGGATAACTTTTATTGACGTAGGATATCTATCATTTTTTGTAGTTCTGTTTGCAGGTTTAAGCTGGTACTTTTGGCTTTGCTGATTTTTTCGTAGGCGTGGATAACGGTTGTGTGGTCGCGTCCGCCGAATAGCTCGCCAATTTTTGGATAAGAAAGGTCTGCCAGCTCGCGGCAGAGATACATAGCTATTTGACGCGGATAAGCGATATTTTGCGTGCGCTTTTTATTGAAAAGCTCTTCCTGCTTAATATTGTAATGTTCAGCTACAACTTTAATAATGCCTTCAAAGGTAATGACGCGGGTTTTAACTGAGTTACCCATGTCGGTTAAAACTTTCTGCGCGGTTTCTACGGTTATCGGCATATCCATTAAGGAAGTATAGGCTACGATTTTGGTGTAAGCGCCTTCTATTTCACGAATATTAGTAGAAATGTTGGTAGCTAATAAAGTAATTACGTCGTTAGGCAGTTGGATATGGTCGGATTCTGCCTTGGTGCGCAGGATTGCCATGCGGGTTTCTAAGTCCGGCGGTTGGATGTCAGCCGTAAGACCTTGGTCAAATCTAGAACGCAGGCGATCCTCTAAGGTTTCAATTTCGCGCGGCGAGCGGTCGCTGGAAATTATAATTTGCTTATTGGCGTCTTTTAAAGCGTTGAAGGTGTGGAAAAATTCTACCTGCGTCTGCTCCTTGCCTTTTAAGAATTGAATATCGTCAATAATCAGGCAGTCGATGTTGCGGTACTTTTGGCGAAAGGCTTCAGTTGTTTTATTTTGAATGGAGTTGATGATTTCGTTGGTGAATTTTTCGCTGGTGGTGTAGAGAACCTTCATGCTGGGATTGTTTTGCTTGATGCGGTTGCCGATAGCGTGCATTAGGTGAGTTTTGCCGAGACCAACGCCTCCGTAAAGGAATAGCGGATTGTAAGCGTGCGCCGGATTGTTGGCGACTGCTTTGGCAGCTGCGTGGGCGAAACGGTTAGAGTTGCCGATAACGAAGGTTTCAAAAACAAATTTAGGATTTAGATTGCTTTCGTCTATTTCCTGTTCAGAGGTTTTTTCCGGAAAAAGTTCCTGCTGCTGAGTTTTTTGAGGATGCTGGGGATAAGGTTCCTGCGCTTCGGCAACACATGATACGCCGTTATCTATAGTTTCGATAAGCAGCTTAATATTTTTACCCATAATACCCGAGAGAATACCTTCAAGAACTGAAGCATAATTGTCTTCCAGAAAATTTTTAAAGAAATCGCTTTTTACGGCGACTTTAAAGTAGTTATCAGTAACTTCTAAGGGTATGATTGGCCTAATCCAGGCGTTAAAAATTTTTTCGTTGGCTGATTCCTTAAATTTATCTTGGCATTTTGCCCAGATTTCAGCTAAATCGTAGGAACTCATAGGGAACATCCTTTCCTGCAGTAATTTTATCAGAATAAAAACGACGGCCAAGATGTTTGCAGTGGCCGGTAAGCGTCGTACATTGTTATTTCATGAGAAAAATATCCATCTAATATTTTAGCAGACTGTGGATAACTTCGCAAATTTTCTAGAAAATTTCTTGAAAGTCCGAAAAATAGGAGTTTTCTACTTGACTAAAATTTTTTTTTCCAATATAATATTTTAGTAATATCTTGTACTGCGCCAATTGTATGGTTTTGCGGCTGCGGGACAGGTAGTATACTTATCAGCTATCAATTCAAATACAAGGAATTTGGTAAAATTTTCGGTGGATAAGGAGGGAATACTGAATGAAACGTACTTTTCAACCTAACAATCTCAGAAGAAAAAGAACTCATGGTTTCAGAGAAAGAATGAAAACTTTGGGCGGTCGTCAAGTTCTCAAAAGAAGACGTGCTAGAGGCAGAAAGAAATTGTCTGCATAACATTATCAAATAGGCCGCGCAAGTGGCCTATTTTTTCCATGCAGGCAGGAGTGCATTTAATGCAGAAAACAAAGTATACTTTAAAAAAAATCAATAAGCTGAAATCGAAAAAAAGCTTTCAGTTTGTTTATGGCAACGGACGTACTGTTGTTGATCCTATGTCGGTTTTTTACATTTTGGCAGACCAAGGAGATGATTTGAAGGTTGGTTTGGCCGTAGGTAAAAAATTAGGCTGTGCCGTGGTACGCAACAGAGTCAAGCGTGTGATGCGGGAAGTTTTCCGTATGCACCGCGCAGAGCTTAAAAAAGGGTATCATATAGTTTGGGTGGCTCGTCAGAAATTGACGAAGGCTGATTATAAGACTTTTGAACGAGTTTTTTTAAGACTAGCAAAGAGAGCAGCCTTGCTGCTGGAATAAGGATCTGATTATTTATGAGCAGGTTACTGATTTTGTGTATAAGATTTTATCAAATCTTTATTTCGCCGTTATTTCCGCCGACGTGTAGGTTTTATCCTACTTGCTCAGCTTATGCTATTGAGGCGATACAGAAAAAGGGGCCTGTAAAAGGATTATGGCTTGCTATTAAACGAATTTGCAAATGTCATCCCTTTCATCCGGGAGGCTATGATCCGGTAGAATAATATTTTTGCGAACAACACTTTGATTTTGAAGGAGTGATATCTTGGATTTTCTCAGCAATATCGTTCAGCAGGTAATTACCGTAATTTACAGCTTTTTGCAGGGCGTAGGTTTTCCTAATTACGGCATAGCTATTATTATTATGACAATTTTGGTGAAGTTGATTTTGTATCCGCTTTCTAAAAAGCAGATTGAATCAACTAAGGCTATGATGGAAATTCAGCCAAAAATGAAAGCCATTCAGGAGAAATATAAAAACGATAAGCAACGTTTGAATATGGAATTGGCTAATCTTTATAAAAGCGAGGGTGTAAATCCTTTGGCAGGCTGTCTGCCTTTAATTGTGCAGATGCCGATCATGATTGGTATTTTCTATGGTATTCGCGATTTTCATTATGAAGGTTCTGCTTCTTTCCTGTGGATGCAAAGCATTTCTAATCCTGATCCGACCTATATTCTGCCGGTTTTGTCCGCTTTGACTACTTTTATTCAGTCCAAGCAGACTATGCCTGACACCGGCAATCCGCAAAATAAAATGATGCTGTATTTTATGCCGTTATTTATTGGTTATATCAGTTTGAGCTTCCCGGCAGGCTTGGTTCTGTACTGGGTAGTAATGAATATTATGCAGATTGGCCAGCAGTTTATGATGGAAAAAGCAAAAAAATAGTGACCAGTAAGGAGTGAGATAGATGGCTTTTATTGAAAAAAAGGGCAAAAGCGTAGAAGAAGCTGTTGCTGAAGCATTGAAGGCTTTAAACGTAGCTCGTGATCAAGTTGAAATAGAAGTTTTGGAAGAAAGCAAAAAAGGCTTTTTGGGATTTTTCGGTAAAGACGCTAAGGTACGCGTAACCGTTAAGGAAGCTGCTGAAGCTGTGAAAACTGAAGAAGCTGTTGCTGAAAAAACCTTCAGTGAAGCAACTTCTGACGTTGCTAAAGCAGTGAAAGAAGCAGCTACTATTGCCGTAAGCAGCGTTTCTAAAAAAACCGACGAAATTAAAGAACAGGCAGCAGGCGCCGCTGAAGAATTAGGCAAAAAAGCTGCCGCAGCTAAGGATCAGGTTGTTGATTCCGCTATTTCTTCGTTAGAATCTTTAAAGAGCGAGCGCTCCGCGCGCGAACCCCGCAAATATGCTGTAAACGATGAATCTGTTACCGCAGCGAAGGATTTTCTGCAAAAAGTATTTAACGCTATGAAAATTGACGTTGTTATGGAAAAATTCATCAGCAAAAATGACGGCAGCGTAACTTTTAAGCTTCATGGCGACGACATGGGCATTTTGATTGGCAAGCACGGTCAGACCTTAGATAGTCTGCAATATTTGACCAATTTGGTTGCCAATAAAAACAGTGCTGAACGCGTGCGTGTGATTATTGATGTAGAGGACTACCGTGACCGCCGCATTGAAACATTAACTCGTTTGGCAGTTCGTTTGGCTGATAAGGTAAAACGCACTGGTGAGCGCGTAGCTTTAGAGCCAATGAATCCTCATGAACGCAAGATTATCCATATGGCCCTGCAGGGCGATCGCCGGGTTACGACCCTTAGCGAGGGCGATGATCCGTACCGTCACGTAGTAATTGAATTGAAAAAATAAACATTTATAACCCAGTACGTAGCTTACTGGGTTATATTTATTCTGAAACAAATAAATTTGAGTGATTAAGGAAAGAAGGGCGCAGATGGCAGAGGAAACAATCAGCGCGGTTATTACTGCTTTAGGCGAAGGGGCCGTAGGTATAGTGCGCATCAGCGGCGAAAAAGCTTTAGCCGTAGGTGAAAGTTTATTTAAAGCAGCCTCCGGCAGAAAATTAGCGGCTTATCCTGTAAACACCATGGTTTACGGACATATTTATGACGTGGACGGAAGCTTAGTAGACGAGGTTTTAGCTGTTTTTATGCGCGGACCTCGTTCTTATACGGCGGAGGATGTAGTGGAAATCCAGTGTCATGGCGGTCTGCAATCCTTAAAGAAAATTTTGGCTTTGACTTATACGGCAGGAGCGCGTCCCGCAGAAGCGGGCGAATTTACAAAGCGCGCTTTTTTGAACGGGCGCATAGATTTGACGCAGGCGGAAGCTGTTATGGATATTATCCGCTCCCGCAGTGAAGCAAGCTTGAAGCTGGCGGTCCGCCAGCAGCAGGGACAGCTGGCGAAAGCGCTGCGCAACTTGCGGCGTAATTTAGTGGACGTGGTAGTAAATTTAGAAGCCGTCATTGATTATCCGGAAGAGGATATTGAAGATGTAACCTATGGCCGCGTGCAGGAAAATATCAGCAGCAGTTGTGAGGCAGTTGCTAAGCTGTTAGCTCACGCGCATACCGGTAAAATTTTGCGCGAAGGACTGCGCACAGCGATTGTGGGCAAGCCTAACGTGGGTAAATCCAGCCTGCTTAATGCGCTTTTAAAAGAAGACAGAGCCATTGTTTCGCAATATGCCGGTACTACTCGCGACGTAATTGAAGAGCAGCTTTTATTAGACGGCGTACCCTTAGTTTTAGCAGATACGGCAGGCATTCGCAGTACCGAAGATTTTGTAGAAAAAATCGGCGTGGAAAAAAGCCGCCAGCTTTTGCAGGAAGCTGAACTGATAATTTGTGTGGTGGATGGCAGCGAAGGCTTAACGGCAGAGGACGAAGCGATTTTAGACGCCGCTGACAGTAAGCCGTGCGTGATTATTGTCAACAAAAGCGATTTGGGTTTGGCTGTGGATTTACAGGTTTTGCGCAGCCGTTTTGGCGAGGATAAGGTAATGACGCTCTCTGCTAAAACCTTGATTGGTATGGAAGCTTTCAGCGCTTGGCTGAAAAACTATGTTTACGGCAGTGAAGGAGCTTTAAGCGAAGGCGCTTATGTGCAAAACGCTCGTCAGGAACAGCTATTGCGCCAAACTTATAGTTATCTGCGGGATGCAGGCGAGGCGGCTGACAATATGCTGCCTTATGACTGCATTGTGATAGATGTGCGCAACGCCATAGATCTTTTAGGCGAGATAACCGGCGATACAGTGCAGGATGAAATTATCAACGAGATTTTCTCTCGTTTTTGTATTGGTAAATAGTGGAAAAGCGTAAGCATACGCAAGAAATTTTACTACTGAAAGAGATAGATTATGAGTTACATTACAGATTCTTTTGACGTAATTGTTATAGGTGCAGGACACGCGGGTGTGGAGGCAGCACTGGCTGCTGCCCGTTTAGGCGGCAAAACCTTGCTGGCTACGCTTTCTTTGGATAATGTAGCTTTAATGCCCTGCAATCCTTCCATCGGCGGGCCTGCAAAAGGTCATTTGGTACGCGAAATAGACGCTTTAGGCGGTCAAATGGGTATCAGCGCTGATTTGGCGTGCATTCAAATGCGTCTTTTAAATACCGGTAAAGGTTATGCCGTGCATGCACTGCGTGGACAGGAGGATAAGCCCTATTATCATACCTTAATGAAAAAAATCGTTGAAGATCAGGATAATTTGGAATTAAAGCAGCTGATGATTGATAAGCTGTTGGTAGAAAATGGTAAGGTAGTAGGCGTAGAAGCGGAAACCGGCGAAATTTTTGAAGCTAAATGCGTTATTTTGGCTACCGGTACATATTTGCGCGGACGCATAGTTTACGGTCAGGTAAATTATGAATGCGGGCCTAACGGTTTGCGCAGCGCCCAAAAGCTGTCTGCTTCTCTACTTGAGCACGGTGTAGAGCTTATGCGTTTTAAAACCGGTACGCCAGCCCGTATTGACAGCCGCAGTATTGATTACGGCAAAATGGAGCCGCAATACGGCGACGAAGAAGTACGCAATTTTTCTTTTATCAGCGATATAAAAACCAGAGAACAGGTTCCCTGTTATTTGACTTATACTAATGCCGCTACGCATAAAATTATTCGTGATAATCTGCATTTATCAGGTATGTTTAACGGTATGATTGAGGGCGTGGGACCGCGTTACTGTCCTTCTATCGAGTCTAAGCTGGTGCGTTTTGCCGATAAAGAACGGCATCAGCTGTTTATTGAACCGGAAGGACGCAGCACCAACGAAATGTATGTGCAGGGTATGAGCTCGTCCTTGCCTGCGCATATTCAGCTGCAGTTTATGCGGACGATACCCGGCTTGGAAAACTGCAAGATGATGCGTGCCGGTTACGCTATTGATTATGACTGCCTTAATCCTTTGCAGCTGAAATATTCTTTGGAGCATAAGGCTATCAGCGGACTTTTCAGCGCCGGCCAGTCCAACGGCACCAGCGGTTATGAAGAAGCTGCGGCGCAGGGTTTGATGGCGGGCATTAACGCTATGCGAAAAATTCACGGTCAGGAGCCTTTGGTGCTGCGCCGGGATGAAGCTTATATCGGCGTGCTGATTGACGACCTTGTTACCAAGGGAACTAACGAACCTTACCGCATGATGACCTCAAGAGCAGAATATCGTTTGCTGCTGCGTCAGGATAACGCCGATTTGCGCCTGACGGAAAAAGGACGTCAAATTGGTTTGGTAAACGATGAGCGTTATGCGCGCTTTACAGAAAAACGCACGGCTGTTGAACGCACTGTCGGCGAGCTGAAAAAAATCAATATTGCTCCCAGCGAAGAAAATAATGCCAAGCTCGCAGCGATGGGAAGCACAGTTTTGCGTACAGGCACCAATTTGTTAGATTTGCTGCGCCGTAAAGAAATTACCTACGACAAATTACAGCAGGCCTTTGACTTGCCGTTATTAACGCCGCAGGTAGCGGAGCAGACGGAAATATTTGCTAAATACGAAGGCTATATTGCTAAACAGTATCAAGAAGTAGAACGCTTTATGAAGCTGGAAAATAAACGCCTGCCGGATGATATTGATTACCACTCCATTAAAGAGCTTTCCAGCGAAGCTGCTGAAAAACTAGATAAGGTGCGTCCGACTAATATCGGTCAGGCTTCCCGCATCAGCGGCGTTTCTCCGGCCGATGTCAGCGTGCTGATGATTGCTTTGGAGCTGAAGCGTAGAAAGGAGCAGAGTGAATGACTTTTACAGAAATTTTAGCTGCTCGCGGCGCGGAGGCCGGTCTGCATTTTAGTGAGCGCCAGCTGGAGCAATTTGAGCGTTATTACGAAATGCTGGTCGAAACCAATAAGGTAATGAATTTAACTGCCATTACCGCGCCGGAGGACGTTGCTGTCAAGCACATGATAGACAGCTTACTGGCTTACGATAAGGAAATGGCCGGTAAAACCTTGGCGGACGTTGGCACCGGCGCAGGCTTTCCCGGTGTTCCCTTAAAAATTTACTGTCCCGAGCTGAAAGTTGTTTTGATAGATTCATTAGGCAAGCGTTTAAAATTTTTACAGCAGGTGATTGACGCTTTAGAGTTAAAGGATATTTACTGCGAGCATCTGCGGGCAGAGGATGCTGGACGCAATAAACAGCATCGAGAAAAATATGATTTTGTTACGGCGCGCGCTGTGGCGCGTTTGAGCGTACTCGCCGAATACTGCTTGCCGCTGGCAAAAACAGGCGGCCGGTTTATCGCTTTAAAAGGCAGTAAATATACGGAAGAAATTACCGAGGGTTCGGCGGCTGTAAAAATACTCGGTGGCAAAATTCTTAACGCTGAACCGGTAAAATTACCCGGACTGGACGATGGACGTGCTATAATTAAAATAAGCAAAATTAAAACTACGCCGACGCATTATCCGCGCAAAGCAGGTACGCCGGAAAAGCAGCCCTTAGGCAGCAAATAGGGGGAGAGAGTATGATAATAGATGATGGATTTTCTGTATTAGATACTAATTGCAGTATTTTGGGTGAGAATAAAGCTGTCAAGGAGGTCAAGGTAATTAAAGTGCCTATCGACCAAATTTTTCCTAATCCTTATCAGCCCCGCAAAACCTTTGATGACAGCGCTTTAGAGGAATTGGCAGATTCTATTGCTCAATATGGCGTTTTGCAGCCCTTGCTGGTAACTCCTGCTGAAGACGGACGTTATCTTTTAATCGCCGGTGAGCGCCGCCTGCGTGCTAGCCGCATGGCCAAGCTGGAAGAGGTGCCCGTAATTATCAGTGAATATACCTCTCAGCAGATTGCGGAAATCGCGTTGATTGAAAATTTGCAGCGTGAGGATTTGCATTTTTTAGAAGAAGCCGAAGGCTATGAGCAGCTGATGGAGCAGTTCCATTTAACGCAGGAGGCTTTAGCTGTCAGAGTCGGCAAAAAACAGTCGACTATTGCTAATAAACAGCGTTTGCTGCGGTTATCGGCAGCGATTCGCAAATTATTGGTAGAAAAAAATTTAAGCGAGCGTCATGCCCGCGCGCTTTTGCGGCTGGATGATGATGTGCTGCGTATGGAGGTTTTGCAGACCGTTATTGCCCGCGGCTATAATGTGCGCCAAACTGAAGAATATATTGCTAAATTATTGGCGGATAAGCAGCAAGAGAAAAGAAAGCGCCTAGTGATTGTGAATGATGTACGCATTTATCTGAACAGCATTAAACAAGTAGTCAATTCCATTAAGTCCGTGGGTATTCCGGTAAATATGGAGCAGACTGTAGAAGGTGATGATGTTGTTGTCAGTCTGCGCATTAAAAATCAAAAGAAACCCAAAGGCGGTAACAGCAAGCCTTTATTCTAAACTGAAAATCGACAAGCAAAATTAAAGCTGCGTTTCACGTGAAACGCAGCTTTTTTATAAAAGTAAATCAAATTTTACATGAAAAATTATTTTGTAGACAAAAATTTAACGGTGATTTTGTTTGGAAAATTTATTGAAGCAAATCATTAAAGTATTTCCCGGGAAATAGTTAAGCATTTCTTTCGTGACGCAGATATACGGTGCAGCTGACGATCAAAAGCATGGTGCCAGCAACAAAAAATAAGCTTTTTAAAGGAAAATATGTAGCGATAGTTCCGCCAAGCAACGGGCCTACCATACTGCCAAATTGCTGCGCGCTGAACATAAAACCGAAGGCGCGTCCCCGTTGGTTGGCATTAGTATTGCTGGCCAAAACTGCCGAAAGTGAAGGCTGAATACCGGCACAGCAAAGTCCGTAAGTAAAATTAGTGATGCAGAACAGCGTCATAGTATTGGGCAGTGCTACAATAAAATTCATAATACCGGCCGACAGCGCCGCGAAGCACAGGCTGCGATAAAAGCCGTGCCGCTGGCCGAAGCGTCCCCAGCTGGGAGCAGTAATGGCGCTGGCAATGCCTACAAGACTAAAAACGAAGCCCGAAAGAAAAATTAAATTGCCCTCGCCGTGATTTATTTCGCTGACATACAAGGTTAAAATTGGCTGAATAAGCAAAATTACCATTTGCGCTATGGCGGCGTAAATCAAAACCTCCCTTATAGGCGGCTGTTTTAAAAGCTGCGCCTGCGGTTTATTTTGAATTTGTTTGGGCTCAGCACGATGAGGCTCCGGAATATAAAAGAAAAAGATGAGCGTAATCAGCGTCAGCAGCGTGCCTGCCACAAAAAAGCTGCTGCGCATACCAAAAAGCGAAGCTAGGCTGCCGCCGATTAAAGGACCGATAACATTGCCGCAGGTTAAGCCAGCCTGCAAAATTCCTAAGCTGACCCCCAGCTTATCAATAGGGACGAGACTGGTGGCAATTGCCAGACAGACGCTCCACAGTCCTGCCGCAAAGCCCTGAATAACGCGCACGCCAAACATTTGCTCCGGGCTGGTGACTATACCTCCTAAAAAATAAGAAATAGCCAGGCCGGCTCCGGCGCGCATAGCCATCATTTTTTTACCCTTGGTATCCGCCATTTTTCCCCAAATGGGCGCCATGATACCGCCGATTAGAAAGGTTATGGAAAAAATAGCGCCGTTCCACATTTTTACGGCGTCCAGGCTGACACCCAGCTCATTCATCAGATACATGGGCAGAAAGGGTATCAGCATGGTATAGCCTGCGGACATCATCACTACGTTGACTGTAAGAATAGCCAAAATTATTTTCCAGTTTTTCATGAAATGCCTCCAACGCGAATAAGTTTTACAAAATTGTTATTCTTCGTCTTCTTTCCATTCTTCGCTGTTTTCATTGTAATAGTACACGCCGTCTTTGTAATTTAGCTCATCTATCGTATATTGGTTCCCAATAACGCCGCCGTAGGGAGCGGGACCGAAAGGGCCATCAATAATATCGCCAACTTGAAAAGAAGATAGCATACTTTTCATTTCCGGCTCTAGATTTTTTTTGAGCAGCGTCTGTTGATAAATCTTCTTTATCGTTGATAGGTTTGTCAAAATGTTTGCCGTTACTAGGGGAATACATGAACTTTAAAAGAACACCAAGGATAATAGCTATTAAAACATGGGCTTTAATAACTAAAAAGAGAAAAAAAAATAAAGCGAGCAGCAGTGCGATTGCAGATAACATGATAAATTCTTCTCTTGCATAGCCAATGAAAAATATTAAACTCTATCAACTGCAATTATAGCAAAAATTTAGGCGGCTGAATATAAAATAGGCAAAAAATTTTTAGTGTGTGTTGCTGAGGTAAAAATTAACATAATTTTTGTATTTTATCTATAACAAAAACAGGCAGTACCAATAACTAAATTGATCCTGCCTGTTAATTTTTATACTACTAGCTGCCATTCAGCTGCTAATTTAAATTTTTACGTCCAAGGAAGCGCTGACGCCAACACCTTGAATACGATTAACGTTTTTATAATCAACTCTGTCTACGGGAATTAAAATTTTCGCTCTGATACCTAAAATAGTTTGTTCGATAATTAGCGCTGCTTTAACTTGATCCACCTTTTCCTGCGGTCCGCTGACCTGCGCTGCTCCGGCGCGGCTGCCGTCGCCAACGGAAATAATGGGAACTACTTTTGTAGCGTCCGTACTGCTGACGCCGTATTTTGCCGTTACAGCGTTAATGCCATCATTGAGAGGACCGGCCGTAGCGTCGACGGCATAGCCGATAACGCCGCCTTTAATGACCTTATCTAAAATGCCTGCCTGCACAGGCGCCATGCTGTTGCCTAAAACAAAACCTGCTGCTACTGCTGCGATAATCCATTTTTTACTCTGCATTGAGAAAACCTCCTTTAGCTTAAGTGTTATTTTAATTATACAACTTAATTCTACACAGAACGACAAAAGCCTTGTGGAGGAGATGTGAAATTATCATGAAAAATTTATTTATTCGCCATCATCAAACCGTTATCTTGCACTCTGATAGGAATTTGCAAAATTTGTCCGGGATAAATATGAGCGTTTTGAATATTGTTGGCTTTTACAATACGGTCAACAACTACGCGCACATCCTCTTTGTATTCTGTGTGACGCGCTGCAATTTCCCACAAGGTATCTCCTTGTGCAACTGCGACGCTATGATTGCGATATACGGTGGGCTCTGCGAACGCACTGCCAGCAGCCGCATAAATAACACAGGTAATTGCCAGTACATATAAAATAGCTTTCATTTTTATCACCGCCTAAGTAAATATCTGTTTGGTTACATGATAATACTAACGGCGAAATTTGTCAATATATTTTTAAAAATATGTTCGTATTAAACGGCAAAAATTAGTAAACAATTTGATATTCATATTTTGTTCGCACAATATATAATAAATTAGACAAAAAATTTCCGTAAACTGTCTAGATATAGTTTATAAAAAAATACCGAAGCCTGAGCTCCGGCATTTCAGTTTAATTCTTATTTTTTTTATTTTCTTCCAGCTTGTGTTTCATCCAGTCAATCATGGCCAGCTTGCCAAAATCGTGCCAGGTCTGGCATTCGCTGTTTTTAGCGATATATTCGTTCCATTTATCTTGGTTGACGTTTTCGACTTCCATAAGATTCATAATGCCAAAGCCGCTGCGCCAAATCATATCGTCCATGGAAGTAAATTTACTGTTTTCTGTCAAAAATTGCGGGTTGAACAATTCCTGAAAAGTAATTTTGCTCATCATTTGTCCCAATTCCTTGTCAGAAGTAAATTTTGCTAAATAGCCTTTAAAAGTTTTATCTAATTCCTTACTATTCATTTTGCAGCCTCCAAATTGTAGTATATTGGTATTTTATCACAAATTCTTAAATAATGGCAGTGCCGGATAAAATTTATTTATGAATTACTGGCGGAGGTGTAAATTATATGTAACAGCGGCGCATCTGTGTGGATAAGCTGTTGAATTCATAGTGAATTCATAGTAAAATAAAAGCGTTAAGAAAGGTTGTGACTGGTATGAAAATTTCTACCAAAGGACGCTATGCACTGCGTTTAATGCTGGATATGGCAATGAACGACAACGGTGGTTTTATTCCTTTGAAAGCAATCGCCCAAAGGCAGGAAATTTCGGATAAATATTTGGAGCAGATTATTCACCAGCTGAGCAAGGGCGGCTTTGTAGCCAGCGCCCGCGGCGCGCAGGGCGGCTACCGTCTGCGGCGCAGGCCGGAGGAATATACCGTAGGAGAAATTCTGCGGCTGGTGGAGGGAAGTCTAGCGCCGGTTTCCTGCTTGGATTGCGCAACTCCCTGCGAAAAAATAGAATCCTGTTTGACTATTGGCTTGTATAAAAAATTGCAAACGGCCATTGACGATGTAGTAGACAACACATCTTTGGCAGATATTATCAATGATTATCGCGACAGTCATCCTGCCGTAAAATTTAAGGAGATGGATGTAAAATGAAAATAGCGCAGCAGTTAACTGATTTAATCGGTAATACGCCGCTTTTGGAGCTGAAAAATTACCGGCAGGCTTTAAATTTGCAGGCGACCATAATCGCTAAATTGGAGAGCTTTAATCCTGCAGGCAGCGCTAAGGATAGAATTGCTTTTGCTATGCTTAAGGATGCGGAGGATAAAGGAATTTTATATCCTGACAGTACGATTATCGAGCCGACCAGCGGCAACACCGGCATTGGCCTGGCGTATGTGGCCGCAGTCAAGGGTTACAAGGCTATTTTGACTATGCCTGATACAATGAGCCTGGAACGGCGTAATCTGCTGCGCGCTTACGGAGCGCAGCTTGTTTTGACGCCCGGCGCTTTGGGGATGCAGGGAGCGATTGCAAAGGCTGACGAGCTTGCCGCAAGTATTCCGCATTCTTTTATTCCCGGACAATTCGATAATCCTTCAGTGCTTGCGGCGCACTACCGCACAACGGGCCCGGAAATTTGGCGCGATACTGACGGCAGAGTTGACGCTTACGTTGCAGGCGTCGGCACCGGCGGCAGCTTGTGCGGAGCAGGAAAATATTTGAAAGAAAAAAATTCCGCTATTAAGGTTTTCGCCGTTGAGCCGGACGCTTCGCCGGTTTTGAACGGCGGACAGGCCGCTCCGCATAAGCTGCAGGGAATTGGCGCGAATTTTATTCCCGCTAATTATGACGCCGCTGTTGTGGACGAGGTTTTAGATATTGACGCGGAAAATTCCTACAAAACCTGCCGGCTTTTAGTTAAGCACGAGGGACTTTTAGTAGGTATTTCCAGCGGCGCAGCGGTTTATGCGGCTACGCTGTTGGCGCAGAGACAGGAATTCGCCGGTAAAATTATCGTAGTCTTGCTGCCAGATACAGGCGAACGCTATTTATCTACGCCGGGATTTATTGCTGAATAAAAGTTTTTGACGGTAAAATTTTTCGGAGGGAGTACGATTAAAATGATGACAAGAGAAGAAGCATGGAATTTATTGACAGAATATAATAAGGAGTCCTTTCATCTGCGCCACGCTCTGACCGTAGAGGGCATCATGCGTTATTTTGCCAAGGATTTAGGATATGAAAACGAAATTGACTATTGGGGAATTGTCGGTCTGCTGCACGATCTTGATTTTGAGCAGTATCCCGAAGAGCATTGCGTAAAATCGCAGGAGCTGATGCGCGCACACGGCGTAGATGAAAATATTATCCGTTCTACTGCCAGTCACGGCTGGGGTATGACAGGCACCCAATATAAGCCGGAACACCAAATGGAAAAGGTGATGTTTGCCATTGACGAGCTTTCCGGACTTATCGGCGCCGCTGCGCTTATGCGTCCGTCTAAAAGCGTGCAGGACATGGAGCTTAAATCTTTAAAAAAGAAATTTAAGGATAAAAAATTTGCTGCCGGCTGCAGCCGCGACGTGATTAAGCTGGGCGCAGAAAATTTAGGCTGGGAGCTGGACGAGCTGCTGGAAAAAACTATGGCGGCTATGCGCGCTGACGAAGAAGCAATCAACGCCGCCTGCGAAGCTTTATGAAAACTGTAAAGTTTTTGGCGCTGCTGCTTAGCTGCGCCTGTCTGCTGGGCGCTGTGCCGGAAAATTTTGGCACAGCTTGGGCGGCTACGCCCGACCAAGTGTGGCAGGATTATCAAAAACAGCCTGACGTATCTACCAACCCCCATAAAAGCACCGCGCCAAAACCGGCGCCGCATATAACAGTGGAAGATAAAACCGGACGCGCTGCTGTGCCGACCACGCCGGAGCAAGCCAAAGAAAAAGCAGAAGCTTCTGCGGCGGAAGCTACGGTAAAAGTTGAAGAGCCGCAGCAAAAAGCCGCTGAAAATACGGTGGAAATAGCTGCTGAAAATGCGGCGGCAGCGAGCGTAACAACGCCGCCCAAAGTAAGCAACGTGCCTGTCAACGCAAAGCCCAAGCCTAAGCGCCGGCTGGTAAAAAATCCGCCGCTGCCTAAAGCGTATATGCGCATGCCGCAGGCCGGTGATTTTGTGAGCGTAAGTTCGGTTGCCGGCGGCTACAGTTTATTGTTGCCTAAAGCTTTTGGCGCAGACCCGCTGGCAGATTTGCCGGGAGTTAAGGATATAATGCTCACGCGCATAGCCGATAATAATTTGCTGTGTGCTGCAACTACCTTAGCGGCAGATACTACCGATAATAAAAATTATCTGCCTGATTACGCAGGCGAGGGCAAAAAGGTATTGCTGCGCTGGCAGCACGGCGTAAATTTTATTTGGGACTGCTGCTTGAGCAAGCACGTTGATTTTTACGGCGAAAAGCTGCTGCTTGAGGCGGGTGCCGAGCAAAGCGGCAAAGCCTACCGGCTTTTATATGTATTGCCTAAAGCGTCGCTGAAAACCTATCTGCCGCAAGCGCTGCAATCGCTGGACAGCTTTGCGTTAGCTGAATAATGTCCAAAGCTGTTATTAAAAAAATTTTAAGGAGGTGCGGCCATGCCTTATGTAAATATTAAAATTACCCGCGAAGGCAATGTTACGCCGGAACAAAAGCGTCAGCTCATTGAAGGCGCAACCAATCTGCTCCATGATGTTTTAGGAAAAAATAAAGCTACTACGGTAGTGGTTATTGATGAAGTAGATACGGATAACTGGGGAATTGGCGGCGTGACGGTAACTGAAATCCGCAAGCAGAAAAAATAAATTTATTTTCATTTTGCAAAATAAAAACAGGTCAGAATATTATCTTTAGTGATGATATTCTGACCTGTTTATTTTTATTCAGCTAAAATTATCCTTAGCCAATTTCGCGTTCTTTTTCGGTGCCGCGGACGTTGAGCGGACGATTTTTTTCGTCGACCATAACGACTTTAGGCTCAAAAGTTTTGGCTTCTTTTTCGTCCATCATAGCATAGCCGATAATGATAACCGTATCGCCGACTAAAACTTTGCGGGCAGCCGCACCGTTCAGGCAGATTACGCCGCTGTCGTATTCTCCGGCAATAACGTAGGTTTCCAAACGGTTGCCGTTGTTGTTGTCTACAATCTGTACGCGTTCGCCGGGAAGAATACCGGACAGCTCCAAAAGATGGCTGTCAATGGTGATGCTACCCATGTATTCTAAATTAGCTTCGGTGACGGTGGCGCGGTGGATTTTACCGTGAAACATATTATAAAGCATTATTTTTCCTCCAAAACAATATTATCAATCAGGCGGGTAGTGCCAAATTTTACGGCTACGGCCAACAGATTGCTGCCGCTCAAGGGGGATGTTACCGGTTTTAATTCCGGCAGAGCGTAAATTTCTACATAATCAATATTGGACATGGGTTCTTTTTGAATATCAGCGGTTACGGCAGCGGTAATTTTGGCTGCGTCGCGCTCGCCTGCTTCATATAAAGCTTGGGCAGCTTTCAGGCTGTGGCTTAATACTAAAGCGGCGGTATGTTCTTCGGCGCTCAAATAAGTATTTCGGGAGCTTTTGGCCAAGCCGTCGGCTTCGCGCACGATAGGCATAACGCGTAATTGCAGATTAAAGAATAAATCTTTCACCATGCGTTTTAAAACTTCTACTTGCTGCGCGTCTTTTTGACCGAAATATGCGCGGTCGGGCTGAGCTAAATTAAATAATTTGGTAACTACGGTGGTTACGCCGCGGAAATGGATAGGACGGGTGCGGCCGCACAGCACTTTGGTAATTTCGCCCGTAACTTCTACCCAAGTTGCGTCTTCGCTGGGATACATTTCTTTGGGAGAAGGAGCGAATACTACATTGGCGCCCATTTTTTCGGCTAATTTGCAGTCGGCTTCTAAAGTGCGCGGATAAGCGTCCAAATCTTCGTTAGGGCCGAATTGGGTGGGGTTGACAAAAACGCTGACTACTACAAAGTCATTCTCGCGATTGGCAGCGCTGATTAAAGAAGCGTGACCCTCGTGCAAAGCGCCCATCGTAGGAACGAGACCGATGGTTAAACCTTGAGCTTTAGCTGCGGCAACTTCTTCGCGCAGCTCTGCGACAGTGTGAACTAATTTCATTTTACTTTTACCTCGCTTTGAAAATAACTTAATAAAGCTTTTCTAAAACAGCATCATCTATTTTAAAAGTATGCTCGGGAGCCGGGAAGCTTCTGCTTTTACATTCGGCAATATAAGCTTTAACCGCTTCCACGGTAACGTCGTGGAGATTGGCATACTTTTTCACAAATTTAGGGCAGAAACCATTGGAAACGCCTAAAAGGTCGTTGCAAACCAATACCTGGCCGTCGCAGCCGTTACCGGCGCCAATGCCGATGGTGGCCATAGTTTTTAATTCCGCAGTAACTTTGGCGGCTAATTTTGCGGGTACGCATTCTAAAACGCAGGCGAAAGCGCCGGCAGCTTCTAAAGCTTTGGCATCCTCAATCATTTTTTGCGCTGCTTCGATATCCTTGCCCTGCACTTTAAAACCTCCCAGCTGATTTACGGATTGGGGAGTGAGACCAATGTGAGCGCAGACGGGAATACCGGCAGCGGTTAATTTTTTTACTAGAGGAGCAACCTCTGCGCCGCCCTCCAGCTTGACTGCGGTGCAGCCTGTTTCTTTTAAAAAGCGGGCCGCGTTATACATAGCGTCGATGTCGCTGGCCTGGTAGCTCATAAAAGGCATATCCCCGACTACTAAAGCCGTGCTGTTGCCGCGCATAACGGCTTTAGTGTGGTGAATCATTTCGTCCATGGTTACCGGAACAGTGGAGTTATATCCTAAAACTACATTGCCTAAAGAATCGCCTACTAAAATCATGTCTACGCCTGCTTCGTTAACATTGCGTGCCATAGCTACGTCATAGGCAGTAATCATAACGATTGGTTCGCCTTTTTGTTTCATTTCTTTAATAGTTGCTACAGTAACATTTTTTGCTGCCATTGTTCATACCTCCGACAATTTCTTTTGCTGCAGCAGTCGTGTTAAATTTTGCGCTGCCGCGTTGTCAATAGTGCCATTGGTCAAAGCCAGCTCTGTTGTAGCCAGCCCCAGAGAGCAATAGACGTCCGTAAGCTCCGCAGGGAGCACTGCCAAATGTTTGGCGACCGTATTAGCGTCGCCGCGGGCGATAGGGCCTGTTAAAACAGTACGAGGAGATTTGGTGTTGTGCAGATTATAAGCTGTGCCGTTAAACAAGGGCAAAAGCGCCTGCCATGCCGCCTGCTCGTCGCCCAGCCAGCGTCTCATAAGGCTTTGCGCTAAGGCTTCCACCGTTACCGCGTAATTGGAGCAGATGCAGGCCGCCGCGTGATAAGCGGCGCGTTCTGCTGCCGGAACGTGAAATGGGTGACCGCCAAGCAGCGCCGCAATTTTTTCTGCCGCTTTTTTAGCTTGCTCGTCGCCGTCCACTGCCATATACACACCCTGCAAATTAGTTTTGCCGCCGGCAAAGCTTTGCAGAGGATGTAGGCTGCCGGCATGCGCGCCTTTTGCTGCTAAATCTATTAAGACTTCTAAGCCTAAGGATCCGCTGCAATGCAGAAAAATTTTGCCGTTTACGTCAGCTTCTTGCGCCAAATTTTCGCTTACAGCGCTGATTAAACGGTCTGGCACAGTTACAAGCAGTACGTCCGCATTTTGTACAAGCTGAACGTTGGTACAATATTCTGTGCTAAAAGCAGTTGCCAGCTGACGGGAATGTGTTTCAGAATTGGCGGTGATGCCTGCCAAATAAGGTTTAAGATAGCCTGCTAAACAGGTTCCTACCTTACCGCCGCCGATAATACCGATTCTCATAGCTGTTTTGCTCTCCTTTCTGACCTTTGGGAGACGCATGTTCAAGAACAGCAAATGCTCCTGCATAAAAAAAAACGCATTCCCAACCGGAATGCGCATACTAAGCCTATTTTGCGTCTTCGTCCCGGTCTAATAGATCCAAGCGAGTATTGACTTTACTAAATTATTTATTGTGGAAATTTTCGGCTGTTCTGGCTGCAGCTCACCATCAAGGTGCTACTGCGCTTTAGCCTGATTTCCGCACTTATGATAACATATTAACACTTTATTGGCAAGCATTATCTAAATAAAAGAGCTTTTCTTTTATTGTTAACCAATTATAAATTATGGTTGACTTTCAACGGTTTAAGGTCTATAATTTACGTTAACAAAATTATTGGAGTGGTTTACGTGATAAAGTCATATGAAGTAAGTTCTCGCAGCAAAACCCGTGAACTGGTATTTCTGCCGCGCTGTTAGGTAAAAAGCTTATTCCTCTGTTAAGAGCAAATAGAAGGTGAGAAGATGAGTAAAGGAATTTTTATTACTGCCACAGGTACTGATATTGGCAAAACCTTCGTCACGGGGCTTGTGGTCAAAAAACTGCGCGACGCCGGTTTTAATGCAGGCTACTACAAAGCTGCTTTAAGCGGCGCGGAATTACAGCCGGACGGTTCCTGGATGCCGGGCGACGCCGCTTACGTGGCGCAAATCGCCAACATTCCCGAGCAACCGGGAAATTTAGTTTCTTACATTTATAAAGAAGCTGTTTCGCCTCATTTGGCCGCGCTGCATGAAGGCAATCCTGTGAATTTGGACAAGGTGGCGGCAGATTTTCAGGCGGCCTGCGCCAAATACGATTATGTTACCATGGAGGGCAGCGGCGGCATTATCTGTCCGATTCGCTGGGACGGGCAAAAAATTTTGCTGGAGGATATTATTAAAAGGCTGGGCTTGGGTACGCTGGTTATTTCCAACGCGGCGCTGGGCTCAATCAACGCCTGCGCATTAACCGTTTATTATCTGCAGCGGCACGCTATTCCTGTGCGCGGCATTATTTTGAATAATTACGACGGCAGCGATTTTATGCAGGCGGATAATAAAAAAATGATAGAAGCTATTACCGGCGTACCCGTTATCGCCGAAGTAAAAGCAAACGCTAAGGAATTAAATATTGACGTACAGCTTTTGCAGAGCTTGTATGAATAAGGAGCAGAAATTATGGATAGAATTACTGATTTAGAACAAAGAGATTTAGCGCATATTTGGCATCCGTGTTCTCAAATGAAGGATTACGAAACGCTACGCCCCATTGTAGTCGACCACGCCGCAGGCGCTTATCTTTACGCTGCCGACGGAAAAAAATATCTTGATATTATTTCCAGCTGGTGGTGCAATCTTTTAGGCCACTGCAACCCCAAAATTAACGCGGCAATTAAAAAGCAGATTGACCAGTTAGAGCACGTTATTTTTGTTAATTTTACTCACGAACCTGCTATTAAGCTGTGCGAGGAGCTGGTAAAATACGTTCCTCAAGGTTTAAATAAATTTAATTTTGCCGATAATGGTTCTTCTTCCGTAGAAATTGCTCTCAAAATGGCTTTTCAATATCAGCTGCAAACAGGGCACGGCGAAAAAACCCGTTTTATGTGTTTGAGCGAAGGCTATCATGGCGAAACAATCGGCGCGCTTTCTGTTGGCAGTATGGATTTATTTGCGCAGATGTATAAGCCTATGATGATGAACAATATTCATGTGCAGGCTCCCGACTGCTATCGCTGTCCTTTTAATAAAGACAGAGAGCATTGCCGGTGCGAATGCTTTAAATTTGCCGAAGAAGCTTTTGCCAAATACGCTAAGAAAACCGCCGCCATGATTGTGGAGCCAATCGTGCAGGGCTGCGCCGGTATGCGCATTTATCCGCCGCTGTATTTAAAAAAGCTGCGTAAGCTGTGCGACGATTACGGCGTGCTGCTGATTGCCGACGAAATTGCTACGGGATTTGGGCGCACAGGCAAAATGTTTGCCTGCAATCACGCGCAGATTACGCCGGATATTATGTGTGTCAGCAAGGCGCTCACCGGCGGCTATCTGCCCATGTCCATTGTCTGCACCACTGATAAGATTTATGACGCCTTCTATGATGATTACAATAAGGGCAAGCAGTTCATGCACAGCCACACCTATGCTGGCAACCCCATCGGCTGCGCCATTGCCATGGCCGTGCTGGATATAATGAAGAATGAACACATTCTGGAAGAAAACGTGGAGAAGGCACAATACTTCCACAATGCTCTCATGGATACCTTCGGCCAGCACAAGAATATCGGTGAAATCCGCCATATCAATTTGATTAATGCCATGGAGCTGGTTACTGACAAAGAGAAAAAGCTTGGCTTTGACGGCAATTTGCGCATCGGCTACGAGATTTATAAAAAAGCATTGACCCATGGTCTGCTGCTCAGACCCTTGGGCAATGTAATTTACTTCAATCCGCCTCTGAACATCGCCAAGGAAGATTTGGATAAGGCTGTGGCTTTGGCTAAGCAATCCATAGATGAGATTTTGAAATAAGCAGCTCGCTGCTTATGCAATATTCCTATATTTTGGGTTTGGGCGTAGCCTTTTCTACGCCCTTGCTTTTTGAACTTATGGTTAACGAAAATTTTAAGGGGGGTTAACGCAAAAAATGAAAATGCATGATCTAACCACTACTGCTCTGCTCGCTGTTTTAATTCTGCTGTCCGGCAGCATGAAGATTCCTTCCCCCGTAGCTGGCGGCGAATTCCAGCTTTCCGCTCCCATTGCCGTTTTAATCTGCGCTTTATTCGGCTTCAAGCGTTATATTTTAGCCGGCGTTTTGGCCAGTGCCCTAGGCATGATGCTTGGCATTCATACTATTTTCAGCGTTATCATTCAAATGTCCTTCCGTGTTGTCACCGGCGCTGTTATGGCCCTAGGCGGCACCAATCTATTAACCGTCATTATTAGCGGCCCCCTAGGCACTCTTTTTGCCCGCATCGTTATGTGGCAAATCACCGGTGTTAGCTGGATTGCTCTTACCGCTGCAGCTGCTCCCGGTATGGTCTTCACAGCAGTTGGTGCCGGCCTGATGTATAAGCCCGCAGAAAAATTGCTGCATAGAGTAATTTTGTCTAAACAGAATTGAAGATAAAAGAAGTAATATGCAATCAGCATAATACCATCACTTGCGAGTAGGGTGATTGCTGTATGACAAATTTAGAAAGGATTACCATATCATGCCTAAATATAGTATTAAAATGCGTGCCTCTAAGCAAGGCAAGCACGTCAGTGGCGCTGAACGCATCGTGCCTCAGGAGTTAATCACAGCGACTATTGGAGCTCTTAGCGAAAGAGCCCTGCACCATGGCTTAGGTCGTGCAGATTTCATTAATATTAAAATGGAAGAGGTTCATCCAGACGAACTGCAATATTTGGACGCTATCCCCGTGGATAATCGTCCTGCGGAAACCATCGAGGGAACCTACGCAATTATGCGTCAGGTATTGGGAGAGCTAGGCCTGGCAGATAGGGCCGACGAGCTTATTGACCTTTTACGCCATGTGCATCCCATGCGCGGCGCTGTCCTTTATGATGTAGCTACCGGCAAACGCATTGAGCCTGACCAAGAACGTGGTATTCGCGTTACCTATATGGATGCCGATGGCACTAGCTCCGTCAATAGCATTAAAAATCATTTTAATGAAGCCATTGTTTTGGCCACCAAGGTTGTGCACGCTCCCGGTATTATTTCCGAGCTGTGCTTATCCGATGACCCTGATTATTTGGTAGGTTATATTTCTTCTCTCAAGCATGGCTACGTTCGCCTAAATCCCATGAAGGCCATGGGTGACCCTCACGGCGGGCGCGTATTTATTTTTGACAGCCGTAAAGCCAAAGCGGAGGAGGCCATTGCTTATTTGGAAAAGCAAAAGGTTTTGGTGCGCGGTCTGCCGCCGGAGCGTCCTGTAAATGCAAAGCCTCAGCAAATTTTTGCCGAGGAATTGGCGCAGCTCAAGGAAAAATCTCTTTATCGCAGCATGCGCACTTTAGAAAGCGCGCAAAGCAAATATGTAAGGCTAAATAGCAAAAAAATTTTAATGCTGGCTTCCAACAGCTATCTTGATTTGGCTGACGACGAGCGCGTAAAAAAAGCCGCGGCGGAAGCGGCTATGGTGTGGGGAGCAGGCAGCGGCGGCAGCCGTTTGACCACGGGCAATACTGTGCTGCACGAAGCTTTGGAAAAGAAACTGGCGCAGTTTAAAGGTACGGAAGCCGCGCTGTTATTTAATACCGGCTACATGGCTAACGTGGGCATAATTTCCGCCTTGTGCGACAGCGAAAGCGTTATTTTCAGCGACGAATATAATCACGCCAGCATTATCGATGGAGCGCGTCTGAGCAAAGCGCGCATTATCGTTTATAAACATAACGATATGCAGGATTTGGAAGCCAAGCTTGCCGGCGCCAATTACCGCAAGGGGATTATCGTCAGCGACGCAGTTTTCAGCATGGACGGCGATATCGTCAAGCTGCCCAAACTTGTGGAGCTGGGTAAAAAATATCGTCTGCTGACCATGATTGACGAAGCTCACGCTACCGGCGTTATCGGCGCGACGGGGCGCGGCGCGGTGGAATATTTTGGCGGAAATTACGTTCCCGATATTATTATGGGTACCTTGAGCAAAGCCTTAGGCGCAGAAGGCGGTTTTGCCTGTGCCGACAAAATTATCATTGAGTATTTAAAGAATAAAGCGCGCAGCTTTATTTTTGCTACCTCGCAGGCGCCTGCTGTTTTGGGTGCGGCATTAAAGGCGCTGGAAATTTTAGAGCAGGAGCCGCAGCGCAGCCGGCGCTTGCAGCATAACGCCGCCTATTTTTTAGACTGTCTGCGCCGAGAGGGCGTAAAAGCCGCTTCACCGACGGCAATTATTCCCGTCATTATTGGCGACGAAGCTGCCGCTTTAAAGGCTGCCGACGAGCTGTTGGCCTGCGGCTGCTTGGTTCCGGCTATTCGTTATCCCACGGTGGCAAAGGGGGCGGCGCGTCTGCGCGTGGCTTTAATGAGCAGTCATACGGAGGCAGAATTGGCGCGCACAGCAAAATTGATTGCCGCGGCCATGCAAAAATAGCCAAAGTAAAAATTTTTCTTCAAAAGAAACAAAACACCGTCGCTTTAATTTTTTGTTAAAGCAACGGTGTTTTTACTTAGTTAAAATTTGAAATGAAAATTATTTTTCGGGAGCCTTGATGATGTCGCAGCCCATGTACGGACGCAGAACCTTAGGCACTACTACGCTGCCGTCAGCTTGCTGATAGTTTTCCAAAATAGCGGCTACGGTACGGCCGACAGCTACGCCACTGCCGTTAAGGGTGTGCACAAATTCCGGCTTGGATTTAGCATCACGACGGAAACGAATGTTAGCACGACGAGCCTGGAAGTCCAAAAAGTTGGAGCAGGAGGAAATCTCGCGGTAGCAGTTTGCAGCCGGCAGCCAAACCTCTAAGTCATAGGTAGTTGCAGAGCTGAAGCCCAAATCGCCGGTGCAGAGACGTACAACATGGTACGGCAGCTCCAAAGCCTGCAATACTTCTTCCGCGTCGTGGGTCAGCTTATCCAGCTCTGCCCAGGATTCTTCAGGTTTAGTGAATTTAACCAATTCTACTTTATTGAATTGGTGCATACGAATCAGGCCGCGGGTATCACGACCGGCAGCACCGGCCTCGGCGCGGAAACAAGCGCTGTAAGCGGTGTATTTTAAAGGCAGCTGTCCGCCGGTTAAAATATCGTCGCGATGATAGTTGGTTACGGGAACCTCGGCAGTAGGAATTAAATACATATCGCCGTTTTCCAGCTTGTACATATCTTCGGCAAATTTCGGCAGCTGGCCGGTGCCCTGCATGGAAGCGCCGTTAACGATGAACGGCGGGAAAAATTCGGTGTAGCCGTGCTTTTGGGTGTGCATATCCAAAAAGAAATTGATAACGGCGCGCTCCAAACGGGAACCGATACCTTTGTAGAAAACGTAACGTGCGCCGGAAACTTTTACGCCGCGCTCAAAATCAAGAATATCCAAGTCTTCGCCCAAATCCCAGTGAGCTTTAGGCTCAAAAGCAAATTTAGTAGGCTCGCCCCAGGTGCGGATAACGGGATTGCAGGTGTCATCCTTGCCAATAGGCACATCCTCGGCGGGAATATTGGGAATAGTCAGCAAAATTGCCCGGAGACGCTCTTCGATTTCTTTGAGCTCTTTGTCGTCGTCAGAAATTTTATCGCCTAAAGCGCGCACGGCAGCCATTTGCTCAGTGGCGTCTTCGCCGGCTTTTTTCAGCTTGCCGATAGCTTGAGAGGCGGTGTTGCGCTCTTTTTTCAAAACTTCAACCTGTTGGGTCAATTCGCGGCGTTTTTTATCCAGCGCCAAAAATTCCGTTAAGTCTAGATGGCCGTTACGGTTGGCAACAGCCTGCATAACAAGGTCCGGATTTTCACGGACGAATTTCATATCTAACATATATATTCCTCCAAATCAAAAATATCATAAGCTATATTTTAGCACAAAATAAGCTAAGAAAAAAGTATTCAGCCTAAGTTTAGCCGGGATACTTTTATCAATCTAAAACATAGAAATGCGACGGAATGCCTTCGTCGCGGCGGCTTAAATAGCGGATGGCGCTGAGCGCGGCTTTCTGTCCCTGCCCAGCAGCGCGGTTTATCTGCCACGGCTGACCGGTGCAGTCGCCGCCGGCAAAAACGCCTTCGATATTGGTTTCCGCCTGATCGTCTACATAAATGCTACGGCCGCGAATCTGTAAGCCAGGCAAGAAGCTGTTAAGCGGGTCGCTGGCGCGGAAAACAAAGGCCGCCTGCACATTGTAAAAATCGTCGCCGGTGCGCACGCCGGTAACCTTATCCGTGCCGGTAATTTCCGTCGGCGTATCCATAAGCACGGTGATATTTTTGTTCTTAGGCGGAGTAAAATTTGGGTAGCGGGGGAAGAAAAACACTTGCTCGCACGTATCTGCCAGATATTCGATTTCTTCCATAGCGTCGGGTACGGTAGCGATAGCGGCAACGCGCTTCTGCTTATATTTGCCGCCGTCTACGAAAGCGCAGTAGCTTACGCCGCGGCCTAAAAATTCTTTTTCGCCGGGAATTAAAGTAGAGCGGGAAATGCCGGTAGCCAAAACTACGGCATCGGCTGTATATTCGTCGTGCGGAGTTCCCAAAATAAAGCCTTCGCCGATTTCGCGCAGAGAAATTATTTTTTCTTCTACAATCTTAACGTTTGTTTGGCGTAAATGCTTAACGAAAATGTCCATCAGCTCCGTGCCGGCAATAGAGGGAATACCCATATAATCTTCAATTTTGGGCACGCTGCGTAAACGCGGGCTGAAGCCGTGCGCTTCAAACAAAACAACCTTACGTCCCTTGCTGGCGGCAGTAATCGCCGCAGAAATGCCTGCCGGGCCGCCGCCGATAATGCCAATATCGTATTGCATAAGTTTATCCTCCGTAAATTTATTTTTAGTATTATACTATTCCAATTTTATTGTATGCTTTTTGCGCTGTATAGTCAAATAATTTCTTTGCGAAGAGGAAAATTTGACAGCCCGGGAAATCTAAAGAGCGATTTAAGTTTTTTCGGGCAGCATGGGGAATCTTGATAAATTTTTTTTGCTTCTTTAAAAAAAATACTTGCCTTTTTGTGTGTGATGGTGTATTATATTCAAGTAACGTGACCACGGCCCATTAGCTCAGTTGGTAGAGCACCTGACTCTTAATCAGGG
>ULSP01001988.1_pt1 | contig 32389 bp, 56 predicted proteins | sample 1956811 | NCBI WGS metagenome assembly ULSP01 (sample SAMEA4835711, study PRJEB28245) | human gut metagenome | biome: gut microbiome; material: fecal sample | place: Denmark | collected 2008
GTTTTTAAAAAAGGAGGGTGAAGATAATGCCTAATTTTCTTACCGCGGAAGAAATGAACACTCTTAAAGCCAAGATAAAAACTGAAATGCAACGTAGAGCATATAATGGCTCTATGACTGGATTCGCATCTGCGTCATATGACTTCTCCACAACTCCTACATCTGGAACTAAAGTCACAGCGGACCAAGGCAAAAAGGTAATTGAGCCTTTATTGAATATTAAAGATCATGGCAATTTGAATACTGCCGATCTTAAGACAGGATCTAAGATTCCGTCATCGTTTAACAATGAATTACTATCTTACACTGACTCGTTGTCTAAAGAGCCAATCGATGGGGCTACCTCTTCGTGTCGTGGAGCATGCTCTGGGCTATGTGTAGGGACGTGTGGCAGCACATGTAGCGGCTGTAGTAGTTGCTCTGGTGGATGTACTGGATCTGGTGGTAGTGGATCAGGTGGATCAAGTGGATGTGGCGGATGCTATGGTAGTTGCGGTGGGTGTAATTCTTGCTCTGGTTGCACGGGGTGTGACAATAGTTGCGATGGTGGATGTACTATATCTTGTTCCGGGTGTGGGAGAACGTGCGATGGGTGCAGTGGGTGCTCGGGATCATGTGAAGGATGCACAGGATGCGAAGGATGCGGAGGATCTTGTTCTAGTTCGTGTTCATCGAAAGGAAAAGGTTCGGCTTGTGCCACATGCTATAGTTGCACTGGCTGTGCTAGTTCGTGTTCTTCATGTTCATCTTGTGGAGGATGTTATGGATTAAGTGGATGCGGAGGATCTTGTGTTGGATGCTATTTTGGGTGCAGTGGATCTTGTGAAGTTACTTGCTACAGCAATTGCGCCGGGTGCGAAGGAACTTGTGAATCGGAATGCACAACTGGATGCTATGCTGGGTGCTCTGGATGTTCAGGCGGCTGTAGTGGGTGCTCGGGGTCATGTGATTATGGATGTTACGGCGGCTGTAGTGGAAGTTGCGACGGGTGTAGTAATGGCTGTAGTGGACAATGTAAAAACGCATGTGCTACTACCTGCTCAGCAACGTGTACAGGTACCTGCCAAGCTCAAGCATTTGGTGCCGTAGTCTAAGGGGGGTGAGAGTAGTTGAGGACCAAACAGTAGATCTGATTGCCAATGGTGAATGGACTTATGCAGTTGACACCAATTTAGTAACTGCTAAATCTGTAAGCGTAACTAGAAAAGGAACAGAGTATAATTTTAATATTGATGGTTTAACGATTTTAAATCAGAAAACAAATCTGGGCGACACAGCAATAACATTTATTAATGAACATGATTCATTGCTTGACCCTTCCAAAATGAGTGCCAACGAACCGACTATAAAATTAGATAGCAAAAATGATTGGTATCTTGTTCCAATTTATCAAAGCATAAAAACTATTAAAAGAAAAGGAGTTAACTAATATGAAAAACTTTACATTAGAACTTAACAAGGAAACAGCTGACTATTTACAGAGACTTGCATACGAAGTTATGACTAGAAAAGACGTTGTAGCTCATATGCTTGAGTCGACGAAAGATGATACGGATGCTTCAGTGCTGGACTCAGTACCATTTAAGCATTATCACAAACTGCTTGAAGAGGCTGAGTGTTCCTACGACGTTGCTAAAGCTGAGTTAGAAAAGTCTTTACAGCCTCGTGTTCTGGAGCATGAAGGAAAAGATGTTAAATTCAGATGGGCAGTAACAGACTTTTCAGAGCACCTCGTACACATTACCGTATTAGAGGGCTAAGCCTATGAAGAAGTTCGAACAGTTTCAGGATATGATCGGAAGGTTGTATCCTGAGACAATTATTACAAATGATGCATCTGACAGAAGAACTTTATCTCGTACCGTGACTTTTCAAGTAACAGACGAGTGTAACTTGTGCTGTACCTACTGTTACCAGATAAACAAAGGCAAGAGAAAAATGAAGTTCGAAGATGCAAAGAAACTTATTGATATGCTTCTTACCGGAGATGAACGCCTCGGCAACTACATCGACGCCTCTACGTCGCCTGGTATTATCATTGAGTTTATTGGCGGAGAGCCTTTCTTATGTGTAGATCTTATTGATCAGATTTGCACATATTTTTATGATAAGGCTATCGAGTTGATGCATCCATGGGCAACAAAATTCTGTATTTCGATTTGCTCAAATGGTGTATTATATTTTGATCCTAAGGTTCAGAAGTTCCTGAACAAATGGCGGCATAACCTCTCTTTCTCAATTACCATCGATGGAAATAAGGCTCTGCATGATGCTTGTAGAGTCTTTCCAGATGGTACTGGGTCTTATGACGTGGCAGTAGCTGGAGCCCGGGATTGGATATCAAGGGGCTATTACATGGGATCTAAGATTACTATAGCTCCTGGCAATGTTCAGCATCTGTTTTCAGCGATTAAGCACATGGTAGAACTTGGATACAAGGATATTAATGCAAATGTCGTTTATGAAAAAGGATGGACGTTGGATCACGCAAAGATCTATTACGAGCAGCTCAAAATGTTAGCTGATTATTGGATCGAGAACGATTTAGCTGATGACCATTTTATGGCACTATTTGAGAATGACTTCTTTAAACCAAAAGAAGAAACAGATCTTGAAAATTGGTGCGGTGGAACTGGCTTTATGTTAGCAATGGACCCAGACGGATGGCTTTATCCGTGTATCAGATATATGGAAAGTAGCTTAGGAACATCCAGAGAGCCTCTTAGAATTGGCCATGTCAATTTCGGAATTGCTCAAAGAAAATGCGATAAGCAGTGCGTTGAGTGCCTCAATAAAATTGACAGAAGAACAGAGTCTAGTGACGAATGCTTCTATTGTCCTATTGCTGAAGGCTGCAGTTGGTGTTCTGCATACAACTACCAGGAAAATGGAACGCCTGATTCGCGCTGTACCTACATTTGCGATATGCACAAGACCAGATCTCTTGCAAATGCATATTTCTGGAATAAGTGGTATCGTAAGAAACATTGGAAACAAAGATTCAAAATATACTGCCCAGATGAATGGGCTATTCCTATTATCGGAGAGGAAGAACTTGATATGCTTAAGGAATTAAGTAAGGAGGATCAAAATGAAACTTAAATTTGGAAACGGAACAACAGTTGATATTCGTAAATTTACAAGAGAGTATGCTCAGAATCAGTCAGGTAGAACTTATCTGTACATTACTTCAACATACGAATCCCCAGCAGTGTTTGACAGAATCGCTTCTACGGCTAGTAACGCTGACAATATCTCTTATATGGAGATTACAGACGACAATGGAAATGTCACTACATTCGACGGGTTCAAGCTGGACAACGTCATTGAGATTCATGACGGATTATCTAATGACGTTACTATCAGAGCTTACAAGAATGACCCAGATAGTACAACGGACGGTGACAGCTCGGAATCGGAGGCTACTAGCGAGTCTTTGACATAAATCAAAATGGTTTGGGGAGGTGATACCATTGCAGTAATTCTCAACCGTCCAAGTGACGTTAAAAGAAAATTAAATAATACCTCTAGACTTTTACTCGTTTGTGTCTAGAGGTAAGAACATTTAAATCAAAATAGGAAAGGAGCTGTTTTGCTATGGATTATACATCAAACATCGACGCCCAAGGAATGCGACGGCCTATGGGTCCTGTAGACCAACCAAATTGGAATGGAGGACCAAAACTTATTCATAATCCACAAGTTATGAATAACCAGACTGTAGGGCAGCCTAATCTGGCAAACGCAATGGCAAATCAACGGCCAATTATTCCAATCAGAGGAAGGATTGTAACTTCAGAGCAGGATATTGTACCTGCAGAAATACCAATGGATGGCAGTATTTGTCTGTTTATGACAGAGGATTGCAAGAAGGTTATTGCTAAGCAGTGGAATAGCAATGGCGTTCTGCAAAGTATTATCTATTCTATAAGTTCGAATGAGCAGGCTCAATCAGAGTGTCAAAATGGTGATAGCACCGGAGAATTAAAAGCTCAGCTTGACAGAATAGAGAATATGCTCAAACGGCAAGGGCATCAAAATAAGTCGCGATTCAAGGAGGACAAGAAGAATGATAAGTCAATGTATTCAGCAAATGGCAATGAAGATTCTAAAGGAGAATCCTAATATTGCTAATAACCCTAATGCTCAAAGCATGATTAACGTTATTCAATCTGGCGATGAGAAAAAAGGGCAGGAGATTGCAGAGAACATTTGTAAGTAAAGAAGATGCTATCCGACAGGCAGAACAGTTTTTCCATGTAAAATAAGGACGAAATGGAGAGAGCTGTGCAACTAATGGCGATCTTCAGAGAGGATTTGATACCCAGTCAATTCTTAATAAGCTTAATGGCATCAACAGCGGAATTTGTGATGGATGCTACTGCGGATCAACTAATAACGGTTGCTGCTAATTAACGTCAAAATGATTAGGGAGGGTCTAGAAACGGGCTCTCCCTTGTATGTAGGTATTATAAAATGATTGAATTATCAAATACTGCTGATCAGGTATTAACTGCTGGTCAGTCCATTACCTTTGACAAAGTTCTTCTTAAAACAGGTTGCGCTGAGCGCCATAGAGCAAACACCGGATCTGTCAAAATGAGAGCTAATGGCATTTATGAAGCTTCTTTTGCTGGTAACATCTCGGGCGCTGTCGCAGGCACTCCTGTACAGCTTGCTTTCCAATTAGGAGGAGCAACGATGCCAGAGACAACTATGGTTGCTACTCCAGGAGCCGCTAATGCTTCTAATAACGTAGCTACCTCGACATTAATCAAGAATTATTGCGGGGACTACGATCGTATAACCGTGACTAATACTGGTACTACGGACGTAACTGTCGCTGCTAATAGTGCTTTTATTGTCCGTAGACTTGCCTAAGGAGGTGTCGTCAAAATGGAAAAGATGAAAGATCTCTGTTCTATCAAGGCAACTCTTGTAGATTCAGTCAAGGAACAGCTTTCTCATGGAATCGAGTGTGTAGATGCTCATGAAATGGGTGAAGTCGTTGATATGATCAAAGATATTTATGAAGCTGAGAACTACTGCATGCAGTCAAAGTACTACAAATCGATCGTGGAGGCTATGGGAGATGGGTCTTACGGTTACAACCCAAATCGATACGCCTCTAGCGGTAGATACGCTTCAGCTGGGCACGGATCTAGATATGGATATATGCCGTATTTAGAAGGTGAAGACTACACTATGCAGCAGTATCTAACAGGCGACCCAACAGAGTTCGCAGACCAGATGAAACTCCGCTTTGGCTATATGGATCAAAATGAACCAAAAATGATGAACAAGCCAGTTAGCACTTATGGAGCTGCGTATGATTCTTGGTCTGATGCAAGAAAACATTACACGAAAACTGGCTCATCAGAAGACAAAGAGAGAATGGAAGAGCGTGGAAAAGAACATGTCGAGAAGGCCATTATCTCTATGCGTGATATTTGGAGCGAAGCAAGCCCTGAATTGAAGCGTGCAATGAAAACCGAACTTTCTACATTAGTAGACAACATGACTATCTAAAGAGAACTGCGATTATGGACAGATTCTCAATGAATGGATATTTATGGAGGATAAAGTTCGTAAACCCAAATGACAAAATGCTTATGGATAGGACTGGAAAAATGACATTAGCCACCACAGACCCAAACCTTGCAACTATTTTCATGTCGAGGAGCTTATCTGGTGCACTCCTCATAAAAGTTCTTATCCATGAGCTAGGTCATTGTGCTCTTGTTAGTTACGGTTTGCTAGACGATATTCATAAGGTTGTAAAACAAGAATATTGGATATTAGCGGAAGAATGGGTCTGCAACTTTATAGCCGATTATGGAGCTAAGATATTTTCAATAGCTTATTCTATATTAGGTAATGACACATGGATGTTTATTCCTTATGAGCTTGATAAAGTAATCGCATAAGGAGGAAGATTATGGAAAGCATCGTATCAATTATCGTCACTGTGTTGTGTTCGGTTATTGCATCATCTGGGTTCTGGGCATGGATTCAGAAAAAAGATGACAAAAAATCATTACAAAGTCAGATGCTCATTGGACTTGCCCACGACCGCATTGTGTCATTAGGTATGGTCTACATCGAACGTGGATGGATCACTAAAGATGAATATGAGAATCTGAGAGACTATCTTTACGAACCGTACGAAGCCTTAGGGGGCAACGGCTCCGCAAAAAGAGTTATGGAGGGAGTTAATAGACTCAAGATATTCACAGTACCACCAATATCGGAAGGAGAAAGTCAAAATGAAGTTAACAAATAAACAGTATGATATTCTTAAATGGATTGCATTAATTGCCTTACCAGCGATTGGTACTCTGTACTTTACACTTTCTACTATCTGGGGACTTCCGTACGGAGACCAGGTCGTAGGAACTATTACTGCTGTCGATACTTTTCTTGGTGCTCTGCTTGGAATTAGCACAAGTCAGCATAACAAGCGCAAAGCTGCTTCGGCAAAAAAGCAGTAATGTACATACGATGTCTCTAGGCTTTCTATACGAGGGTCTAGGGACGTCAAAATGTCGCTGGATGTTCATGGACTGTTTCTTTTTCGCAAGATATTCGTATATTATAATGAGAAATATACTAGACAAAATATGGAGGTACATAAATATGAAAAACTTATTACAGATATTCAAAGATGGAAGATGGTTAATTTGCATATTCCCAGTAGCAGTACTTGTAATTGCGGTATTGACTATGACAGGAATTATGAGCCCAGTAATATCGTTTGGATGTGGCATTGTTGCATATTTGGTAGCAATTATGTTTAGTTATGACGATGAGGATGAGGACTAATTCAGGTCCTCTACCTTTTCGCATCATATTCATGTACTATAATGAAGATTAAACATTTAGGAGGTAATTTGATATGAAGAAAAGATTAGAAAAATTATTTGCATTGGTGTCAGCTTTAAGCTTTGTATGCGCACCAACATTACTAATGTTCATTGGATTCTGGATGATCTACAATGTAGGTATCTGGATCGGAATAACATTTAGTGCCGTTGGATATTTCGCATCAGTTTGGGAGTATTTCCAATTGCAGACATATTTCGATAAGAGAAATAAGAAGAAAAATCAAAATAAAACTAAATAAAGATCTAGGGACGAGGCTTAAACAAGGCCTCTTTCTTTTCGTATAATAGGAGGTGGCTAGTATGTTTGGATTATTTAAACGCAAAAAAGAATAAGAAAGATCCCGTACTTGAGAAATTATTAGAGGAGAACGAAAGACTCGGAAAGATTCTTGATGAGCACAGAAAAGAAAGTGCCGAACTCGAGAAATCTATAGCCGAGGCTGAAAGAGCTTTGAAAAATCTTGGGTATACGGATAAGGACTTAAAGAAAATTGCGCAAAAAGCAAAAATGAAAGTCATTTAAAGAGGATGAGGACTAATTCAGGTCCTCTCTTCTTTCGCGATAAATTCCTTTCCTATAATAGGAAGGAAGAAAGGAGGAGCTAAAAGATGAAAGAATTCTTAGCAAACATAGTAAAGGTATTTATTACATTAGCGATTTTAGGACCAGTAATTGCACTGGTAGGAATAGGGCTTGGGATAGGAGCTTTACTATTCTAACTAGGATGAGTCAGTGGAAACATTGGCTCTTTCTTTTATCTCGCAAAATGTTCAATTGCTATAATGAGAAGGGGTAAGCGAATCCTAGGTTAATGACCTGGGCTGGACAGTTATCTTATGGAAACGAAATCGAAAGATGGAGTACGGAAACCAGATAATTAGCTTCCTTTTCTTTTTTATTTTTGTTTTAAGAAAGGAGTCAAAATGACAGTAAAAGAATTTTTGGAAAACAACAAAGCAGCAATTATGTACGATTTCGCAAATAAGGAATTGGAGAAAATCTTAGCGCGATCAAAAGAATTGAATAAGAAAATGAAAACATTACCTGACAAAAATTCAGTAGAAGGATTAAACATTCTTGTCGAATCGCAACGTTTAGCAGGAAAAATCGAAGGCATTAACCTTATCATGGAAGAACTCGAACGCCTCGCAAAAATCTCATAGTGTATAATGAGATGAAAGGAGGAATGTAAGATGATTACATTGATAATTTTAGGAGCTATTTTATTAGGAGTGATAGTAGTTGGAATAGCACTGCTCTTAGCAGGAGGTATTTCAATATTATTCACTTTCGGAGATGTGATAGTGGCAGGATTGATAATCTATGCTATCATCAAACATATCTGGAAAAAACATCACAAAAACTAGGAGGGGCCTACATAGGCTTCTCCTTTTATATTTTTTAAATTAAAGGAGGATACAAAAATGGTAGTAAAGTATGTTGAAGATTTTGTTGGATTGGACGGTCATTTCTACGAGAGTAAGGTAGCATCTGAGTGCAATTCTATTCGGTTGGTTCCGAATTGTGGAGGCATGATGTCAGCTGTATTCTTATACCGGGACAATGATCAGAGTATGATTATTCCATTCTCAGCAAGAGAACTTGATAAGAAGATGGTGTACCTGGACAACAATATCTTTGATATTCACGTTGGAACAGGCATTATTGACTTGTCTGGATTCAAGGCTGTAAAGCTGTCAAAATATATCGAGCTGAATTCAGTTATGAAGACAATAGGCAAGAGCCCGTTAATCGCTGGTAAGTTACCAAAGGAAATTCCAGTCGATACGAGGGACATCTCTAAAGATATTTACCACGCAGTTGAATTCAATGATGACAGCTTTAATCAGTTATTCAAAGCTATGAAGGAGGAAATGTAATGTTTAAGACATGTATAATCGTCCCTAGAGTAGGCCAGGTGTCAGATACTATCAATCATATTTTGGATGATATTGGGTGGCATGTAGATACAATTATCTTCGAACCAGATCAAGTAAGCTTTTATGTACGCTATAAATGGTACCAATATTATAAAGTATGTGCATTCAAAAAGGCGGTGAAAAATTATGCGAAAAGAGTCAAATATTATGATCGCACCTCTATCCCTAGATATTTATTTTTACAAGAGACAAGATCATCACCAGACAAATTACAAAAAGCGCTCGCAGAGTTTTCCTACGCAGCCGCAGTTCAAGGAGGTATTAGATGCGGAGATATCGAAGATATAGTCAATGACGATGGCATAGTAATAGGATATAAAAGATAAGGAGGTAATTAAAATGAAGATTATTATGTGTATTATAATTGTAGCTTTTGCATATGGAGTTGGTGTACATGCTGGCAGGAACACAACAAAGATGTCTTGTCCAGGCATTATCAAAATGGCTAGGGACGAGGATAGCGAAGGGTACTACTGTGCTCTTGAGGTTAAGGGAAAAGACTCTCTTAAAGATATGTACAATTCCGATACAGTAACGTTCGAAGTTAGGCGTATGTCAGAGACGCAAATAAAACAGGGCCTATAATGAGAACTTTATTGTTATAATATTGAAAGGAGTCAAATATGGCAAGAGAAGAAGGAACTGAAAACTTAAGAGAGGTATTAGAGCAGACTATTATTGAAGAGGACAATAAACTCTTCGATGAAAAGATTGGAGACGAGCGAAATTGCATTGCCGACAATTTGGTGAACTTCTACAAGTTGAAATTAGAAGAAGACAAGCTCACGCAGGAGCGTGATATCAAAATGAAAGAGTTTGATCATAAAGAAAGAGAACTCGACATTAGAGAACGCGAATTGGAGCAGTCCAAAACTAATTCAAAATTGGAGTTGATCAAATCCGGAGTAACGCTGGCCGCTTGGGCCGGTCTTAGCATCGGAGTGATGGTCTTCGAAGGTAATGGAGGAGCAATACTTAGTAAGGCATTTCCGGGGATCTTTCCAAAGACTAAGATCTGAGAAACAAAAAAGTTAAGTTTATAGGCTATGGAAACATGGCCTTTAAGCTTTTCTAGAAAGGAGATGGGAAATTGAAAAGGAGAGATAAGATGTTCATAGTCTGTGTCATAATGATCGTGATACTTGGATCATTTAGAGCATGGATGCAATATGACTATGTAAAGCAGCAAGAAGAAACTAACAGGATCGTAAAAGAACTCCAGAAAAAGACTGCAGAGTTAGAAGATACTTATATGTCTCCATATCATTTCGAGCCAGCTGTTACCGTGGAAGATAATGATACACCAGTTGTAGGATCACCAATAGGTGAAACAAAGTCAGTTCCGAGTCAAAATGGATTCTTTTCATACATGGATGCAGATTGCATTAAGGGTGTAGGGACGGACCAGTATAAGATGAAAGAAGACTATCGACTTGACTCATCTGGTATTTGGACGTGCGAGGGAAGATGGTGTATTGCTGTTGGATCATATTACACTACACACGTCGGGCAATACATTGATATTGTGTTAAAGAACGGTACAACGATAACAGGGATATTAGCAGACTGCAAATCGGATAAAGATACTGATTCTACGAGACGTCAAAATGCCAATGGATCAATTGTTGAGTTTGTCGTTAATGAGTCTAGTCTGTCTAGTGAGGTTAAGGAGCATGGTAGTTGTGCGTATGCCTACCCACAATGGCAAAGCGAAGTAGATCATATTGATATTTATTAGGAGTTAGTTATTATGGATACATTCTTATTAGCATTTTTAACGGCGTTTATAGTACTGATGATTTCAGAAAGACGCCATCGCAGATAATTCATTTCATATAATAGGAGGTGATAAAATGAGCAAAGAAACTTTATTGAAGATTGGTCAGATTGGATGCTCTGCATTAGCAGGATTCTTAGGAATCTGTTTAACACAGATGCATATCGATAAGGCAGTCGATGACAAAGTAAAGGCTTTAGAGTCAACTGACTTAAAAGAGGATGAGGACTAATTCAGGTCCTCTACCTTTTCGCATCATATTCAGGTACTATAATGAGAACTTATTGTTTAGCACAGAAAAGGAGTATTAAAATGAAAGAAGGAACTAAACGTAAACTTAATGAGGTAAAGGAGTTTGTACACGATAACAAACGCATAATTGTAAACGGATTATGGTTTGCTGGTTGTTTTGTACTTGGACGTTGCATTGGAAATGTATACCACAAGGGATTCGATCAGGGAATGAATTGCTGTTTCAATTTGATGATGAATGAAAATGCAGAGAACTCTGAAGTCCTCAAAGCATTAGTGGATTTCAACATTAAGCATTGCGAGAACCATTAGGCGATCAGCTATAAGGCTATGGAAACATGGCCTTTAAGCTTTTCTAGAAAGGAGTCAAAATGAACACTGAACAGGTAGGATATTTTATTAAAAGAAACATGCCTACTATTTTATCTATAGGTGCGGCTATAGGTGTGGTAGTATCAAACATCCTTACAAATAAAGCATCTATCAAAGCAACACTTAAAGTTGACGAAGTCGAGAAAAAAAAGAAGAGAGAGCTTACGTTTATTGAGGAGGTAAAAGTTGTAGCTCCGATTTATGCTCCGTCTATTGTAGTTGGCGCTGCTACAATAGGGTGCATCTTTGGATCGAACTTCTTAAACAAGAAACAGCTGGCTGCATTAGCAGGAGCTATGAGTCTCTTGCAGGCAAATTTTAAGCGATATAGAGAAGAAGTAGTACACGAGGTAGGCAAAGAAAAAGAAGAAAATATTTGGAAAGCTAGCAGAACTCCAATTACGAAAACAGTATCTGAGCAGGAATCAAAATTTGTAGACACAACTGGATTAACATTCTTCATTGATAGTTTGACTGATGAGGGTTTCTATGCCGACAAAGCGACAGTAGAATCAGCTATATTAAAGTTAAATAGGAAATTGGCATTAAGCCCTGCTCACACGGTAACTTACGATCAGTTTAGATACGATCTCGATTTGCATCCAACAAGTTTTGGAAGCGTTGTAGGTTGGTCTAAGATCGATATGGACGAGAATGATAAGACAAATGAATGGGTCGATATTCAACTTGTGCCGTTTGAAAACACTGAGGGTTACTATATACGGTATCTTGATTTACCGCATGGGTTATTCATGGAAACCAAAGCGGAGAAACGAGAAGTTAAAGGCTGGTTCAAAGACATGGAATACAGCTCAAGCATGCTGATATAAGAAAGGAGAAACAAAATGAGTTTTTTAAACAATTTAATTAAGGAGGCAAACAAGGTTCCAGTCATTGCCGATAAGAATGCGCCGATGCTCCTTATGATTGCTGGAATCGGTGGATTAGCAGCTACAGTAGTCAGTGCGATCAAGGCTACACCATTGGCAATTGACAAAATGGATGATGAGATTGCAAACAGATATGAAAATGGGGAGATCGAATACGAGAATCTGCCAATGTCTGTAAACAAATCTGACATGGCATATAGATTCGAGGAACTCGGTCCGAAGCAGATCGTAAAGTCTTGCTGGAAGTGCTATGTTCCTACAGTGATTTTAGGAGCCTTAAGCATCTCAGCATTTATCGGATCATACAAAGTAAGCACAGCTAGACTTACAGCTATGACAGCAATGTACGAGTTTACAGCCAATGCATATGACAGATACCGTAGAAATGTAGCCAAAGTATCACCAAAGACAGATATCAAAGCTACCAAAGCTGCTAGGGACGAACAGGTAAAAGAGATCTCAGAGTCTAAGTTTGATGGTATGCCAGAAGGAAAAGAGGTTTGTATCGACCTCTATACAGGCAACGTGTTCTATTCGACAAGAGAAGAAATACTGCAGGCCGTTGGAAAGATAAAAGATCGATTCCTTGGCGGTGAGATGTTTATATCTCTGAATGAATTCTATGATGAAGTAAATGCAAGTCACGTAGAAGTAGGAGATGACGTAGGATGGTCACCAGACACTTATGTGGATGTGCAGTTCGACTCAACGTTAAGGAATGGAAAGCCGTGCCTGACAATTGGATATTTCGCAAATCCGAGGTTTGATTACCGCGAATTAATGTAAGCTCGCAAAAAAATCATATATTATAATGAGAGATATACCAAAAAATTTAAGGAGGACAAAAGTATGTCAGAATTACAGAATGAGAAAACAGAGGTTATGGTATCAGAGGACGTTAACACAACGCCTGCAACTGAGGAATCTAAGGATGATTCATTAGGTAAACTTGGAATTGCTCTGATTGGATTAGCTTGTGTTGGAACTTACACGCTTGGAAAAGCGGCAGTTAAGGGAGGCATGATGTTAGTCGAGAAGGTAAAAGAAAAGAGAGCCGACTTGAAGAGGTTTAAAGACTCTAAAGATGCAGACTATTGTGAAGCGGAACCTGAAGAGACTGATGAGGATCAGGATGAAACTGAAAACGAAAAGTAGTACTTAAAAGATTGGAAATCTTGGGTCTAGGATCATGGAAACATGGTCTTAGACTTTTTGTTTTAGAAAGGAGTCAAAATGGAAAGACTTGAAAGTAACTCAATCGCTACTGGCACTAAGGCAACAAAGAAAAAACCTACCAAAGCTGAAGAGCGTCACAAGATTGAAAAAGTTGTAAAGAACAGGGTAACAACTCAGAAAAAATCACTGAGTCAGAAATTCGGAGAAACATTCTTAAGTGATGAATCCGGAGGCGTTGGATCATATATCTTTAATGATGTACTGATTCCAGCATTAAAAGACACATTCGTAGACATGGTCGAAGGTGCTATCAATATGGCGTTCTATGGTGACGCAAGACACAGATCACGTAGCCGTAGCAGCATCAGTCGAGGAAGCGTAGAACGCATACCATACGAGACTAGCTTTGATAGCCGTAGCAGACGTAGATCAGCACCTCGAGGCAGAGCTAGATATGAAATGGACAACCTCAGATTCGACTCAAGAGCAGATGCAGACACATTGCTTGATACTTTAACCGAGTATCTTGATCAGTATGGATCAGTGTCTGTTGGTGACGTCTTTGAGTCTATTGATATTCCGACACAGGCTAACGATTTTCATTATGGATGGTATGAGCTTGGAGGAGCACATATTAGAAAGGCTAGAGACGGGGGATATATATTAGAGCTGCCAAGATTGGAGGAGATTGACTAATGATTAAAATTATTGAACCAGGAACTAAAACCGTGGCCGAATGCAATAGCTACGGTTATTTCAATTAAAATGAAGAGAGCATAAGGAGGTATAGAAATGGGAGACAAAGTAAATCATCCAGATCATTATCAGAATATTGCTGGCGTTGAGGCTATTGATATTCTGAATGATGTAGTTAAGGACCTGCCAGGCAAGCAGGCCGCAATGTTATGGAATGCTATGAAGTATTTATTCAGGTTCCAGAAGAAAAACGGCGTCGAGGATCTTAAGAAAGCTCAGAATTATCTGGACTATCTGATCAATGATATTGAAGCAGTTCAGGAGGCCGCTAAAGATATTTCAGAAAAGTGTCCAGAGTTTCTGTGGGATACTTGGAATTCGAATGAATATGGTAACATGACAATCTTTGCAAAATCAAAGGAACCAAACGGAATGCCGTCAAGATTAGTTTTCGATACTGAGTACGCTGCAGAAGAGTTCAGGAGTGTATTCTATAATATGCTGAGCGAAGGCTATGATGAATTCTCGATTACGGATGCTGCCTTAGAGATGAAGTTTAAGATTTCAAAAGGCAACAAATGGAATAAGTGGGATGATCTGGTTAACTGGAAGAAAGTGCATGACAGCTTCACTATTGAGGCAGTCGGTGATAAATATGAGCTGATCTTTAACTATAAGGATTCTAGTTCAAAAACGCCAACAGATGTTGAGGTTGACGAGGGTACATATGTGACCTATAAGTCAAAAATTTCAGGCCATGCGGAGGTATACTATTCAAAACATATGTATGCGGGAACATGCACAGAGATTATCTTCACGAGTGACTTATGCCGGGATATGTTCATTGCAAACTTTTTCAACAAGCTTAAATCTGAGAATTATAAGCCATTTTCTATTAGAGAGGTTCTGTCAGCTACAAATAGTTATATTATCCCGGGCGAAACTGACGAGTTCTCGATCATGATGCCTTGGAAAGATATCTTTAGTCGTTTTGTATTGTTTAAAGAAGGTAATGAGTATGCCTTAGAATTTGTTTACAAAAAGAATGTATTAGATGTATTAGAAGCAAGTCAGCCTACGAATGATGAGCACATTTTATGCAAATCTACCATTTGGGGAAGTGCAGATGTTTACTATTCCTCAGAACTGCTGAAAGGCACATGCACGAAAATCCTATTTAACGACATTGATGCCCGGAATACATTTGCTTTAAAGTTCTTTAAATATCTTAGACATGAAAATAGCGGATTCTCTATTAGAGAACTTCTGGATGATTTAAAATATCTGTGGGGCGAGGATGATGACAACCTTTCTATTGATGTGCCATGGAAAGATATCTTTAAAGGATTTTACATGGGTGAAGAAGGAGGAAAGTATTCCTTAGGATTTATTTTCAATCAGGAGGAAAAAGTCAATGGAGAAAACTAAACGTTATCCAGATTTCGAATGTGATCTGGAAAACGAAGAAAAGGAAACAGAACCGGATACTGATGTCAAAGCCAAAGTAGATAAGGCTATTATTATCGTTACCGGAACAAAAGAAGAACCGTATTTCGAAATTCTTTACCATCTGCTTGGCGAAGATGACGACAGAATCGGTTTTGGATCATATTGCTTAACCAATGTATTCAATTGGAGAGAGCAGTACTTAGAAATAATAAATAAGGAGGACAAATAAATGAAAGAAGTATTAAACACAGCTGTAACCAGCTTATCAACAGTATTAGGCCATACTAAGACCTGGGTCAAGATGAACTCTCCGGAGATCATGTTATTTGCAGGAATCGGGGCAGGTATTGGAGCTCTGATTACAACCCAGAGAGCTACACTCAAGGTAGCAACAGTAAAGAGTAATGAAGAAGAGACAAAAAAGAAGATCGTAGAGACAGTAGCAAAGTATGAAGAAGATCCGGATTCTCTCGATAAGCCTTACACAAGAGAAGATGCAGCAAACGATATGGTTCTCTTAAAGCGTAAGACAGCATTAGAGTATGTTAAGCTTTATGTAGGACCTGCAATCCTCGAGGTAGCATCTATCGGGCTCATTCTTGGATCTCATCATATTATGAAACAGCGTCAGGTGGCATTAGCAGCATCTTGTGCAGCAATTGCTAAGGCTTATCAGACATACCGTCAAAATGTAATTAACAAGTACGGCGAAGAAGTCGACCAGGAGATGCTGTATGGTTCTGAAAAAAAGACAGTTAAGAAGACTGAGACAGATCCAGAGACAGGTGAGAAAAAGAAGGTAACTGAGGAGCAGGAGATTATCAGAAACTTCGGTGGTTCACCGTACGCAAGACTATTCAACAGAGAGAACTCTACTGAGTGGTTCAACGACAATCCTCAAAATGAATTCATGCTTGCACAGCGTGAGAAGGAAGCAGATACACGGTTAAAATGCGAAGGAATCCTGACACTTAATGACGTATACCGTATGATCGGTCTGAAGCCTACTGACATTGGTCTGACACACGGCTGGAGATACAGAAGCCAGAAAGATCCGGATTATGGCAAGTTTGACAACAATGTAACATTCCTGACCAAGTGGGTCATGGTTCCGAACGAAGAAACTGGAGAAGATGAGAGAACACTGTTAATCGATTTCAACTGCGATGGCTGCATTTACGGTGAAGTATCCAAGAGATGAATCGATGAACAGATAATGTTTAGAGACGGTGTATTAGATTACCCTTGGCAGCAGTGGTGCTACTAAGGGCGGTCTAGGACCGTAGGAAGGAGTCAAAATGAGTAAAATGTGTTATATAGCAACAGCTTCACTTGCCGTAGCAGAGGCGTATAATAAAAACCAAGATGCAGACACCGTTGTAATCAAGCATGAGCATATGGATGCTATCGTTGAGTACTTCAAAGATCACGCATTCTATAAGTATAATACCTATCTGACTATGGACGGACAACTGAAGTTCAAAGGAAAACCAGTCATTGCATACATTGGACAAGCTATAGAAAGCAATAAAAGTGACATAGGATCTATGACAGCCGAGGAAATGAAAAAGATGCTTAACAAAGTTTATGGCGCTAATAAGTTCTATAAGGAGCCTACAGGTGTATAGATGTGATGGATGCGGTGAGCAATGCGAAGAAAATGAGCTTACAGAGTTAGAGTTCTTTCTGGGCATACCTATGCAAAACTTATGCAGTGAATGCCTGGCAAAGATATTTGTAAAAAAGGAGAAAAAGAAATGAAAAACGCAATATACTTAGACAGCGACTTTGTACGTGAGGAGCAAGATTCCGTTAACGCGCTGCTGAGGCATTTGCAAAAGTCTACGCAAGGCTTAATGAACTTCAGGAGAAGACAGATGTCAAAATAGCTGCTAAAATTACAACCGACGGTATAGAAATTGAAGCTTCTAAGGACAACCTTGTATACCGGATCATTATTCCGAAGTTTACACTCGACGAAGCTGTAGATATAACGATTCCAATTGAGAATACAATTGATGCTGCTATAAGCAAAATGATTGATTAAAGGAGGTCAAAATGAAAGAAGTTTATTTGAAATGTGACATGATTCCATATAAAAAGAGTTCTGTCAATGCGCTGATCGATAGATTATACCTGATGTTCAAAATAGATTATTCAGTGAAATGCGGGACTGAGTGTGTAGCTAAAGATATATCAGATATCTATGCATACATCAATAAAATTGAGACAAACTCTCAGCTGAAAGCAAACATCGAGGTTACAACTGACGGTGCAAGTGTTAGCTTCCCTAAAGACGATCCAGTAGAGCATGATATTGTGAACAATGTCTTTGACTCAGTAAGGGCGGTTTATAAAGGGCTCAACAATATTAAGTCTGAAACCGGTGTCAAAACAGGTGTAGCTATAACAGGATTAGGAATTCATTTCGATTCTGTAAAAGATAAATTAGGATTCAGCATATCTGTAGAGAAGAAAGAACTCGACAATGCGGCAGATATGCGTATGCCTATTAAGAACACAATTGATATTGCTATAAAGAAAGTAACAGAATAGGGGGTCCTTCTATGTGTAACAAAAGAAAAATGAGTAACTGGACTGTAACGGAACGCGATCTGGCGATCTTCAAGCGTTGGCAGAGTGGGGACAGCGTTCGCATGATAGCGATGGACGAATATGTCTCTACACAGCGAATATATGAGATAATTAATAAGGTACGGTTATTCCGTGGTGAAGAAGTCTATAAAGATCCATACGATCTCAGATATCTACAGTCAATTACTCCTAGAACTAGAAAATTTTTAGTTAAAAGAGGAGCTAAAAATATTAAAGAGCTGTCTGGATGGGTCAAGTATAACAGACTAACAAGCATACCTGGAATCGGAGACACCATTGAAAGAAAAATACTTATTCAGCTTGATGACTTCATGCGCCAGAGACATGAGGAAGAGCAGTATAAGGAAACTGAATCTAAATAAGAAAATGGAGGAATTAAAAATGAAAAAAATTACTAAAGGATTATGTTTGTTACTCGCAGTTGTTGTATGTTTATCAGTGGTTCAGCCTGTAAATGCAAAAACTAAATATACTAAGACCGAAAAGAATTTAGCTTTTGCGCTTGCGGTTTTCCAGGATAATGAACTGTTGAACCCAGATTCATTTAAAATAAAGAAAATTAGTAAGGTTAAATATGTGCTAAATAAGGATAATTTTGAAGTATATGCAGCATGCGGAATTCTTGATAGCTACAGGACGATTGCTTGGAAGGTAGATTATACAGCATCCAATGCCTATGGCGGAATTGTTAAGGAAAGTGTATACGTTACTTCTACATGGAATTATTGCAGCGAATACGATATTGATTTTGAAGATTATACTGACAAAACTAGCTATGCTAAAAGCAGCAAGAGTAAGTCATTTATTAAGAAAATCAAGAAGCTTACGTCAAAATACTATAAGGAATTTTAAGGAGGTAATTAAAATGAGAGGATTTTGTAAATGTGATTTGTGTGGCAGCGTATACCACGAAGATGAGAATAAAATGTATAGCGGGATCACAGTATGGTGGAAAAGCAAGTCAGGTGCACCGTGTTTTCCTGGCGATAAGAAATTATGTACCCCAGATGGTGAATGCATTACGGACATTCCAGGAATGATGGATGTGTGTCCTGAGTGCCAGGAACGATTCTACAACTGGATCAGGATGACTAGGAGTGAAGCTAAGAGTCCTAAGGATGATAACTTCCCTATGAACAAACCCGAATAATTCGCAGAAAAAACATAGCTCATAATGAGAAGAGATGCGTAGTAGCACAATAGCAGTGCGCTGGTATACCCTATACCAGAGATGCGGGTTCATATCCCGTTTGCATCTCCTTTCATTTTTTCGAAAAATAGGAGGAATTAAAATGAAGAGAATTATCGATTGGTTCAGAAAACCTGCAATCATGAAGAAACTTTATCGCACAGGTGGAGATTGGGATGGAGACTTGGTAGTATACAAGCACCACCAGTATTATGTAAACATCCAGACAGGGACGGTGTTGAGAGTTGAATAGCATGATTATATTTATCAGAGGTTTAAACCTACTAATTTTAGGTGGGTTTGTTGCTGTAGGAATTGCACATCCGTTAAAGCAAATCTTCAAAAAGCGTGACGTTGGGCTGGCTATTACATTAGCTTTGGTCATCTTTGTATTTATATATTCGGGAGTGTCATGGTTTATTCCGGTAAACTAGGGAGGTCAAAATGAATAGTATATTTATATTCTTCAGAACTATAAGCTTAATATTCTTAGGCTTAGGTATCCTGGCAGGTATTGTGCATACCATAAGGTACATCTATAAGTACCACGACATTGACTTAATTTCTGAACTTGTGATTATTATGCTCGGAATGTGCATAGCAGTATCGTGGTCAGTCAAAATGTAAGGAGGTAAAAATGCAGGAATTTGATCATACATCTAGGGATGATCGTACATATACTGAAGAAGTTTAGGGTATAATGTATTTATCGATAATAGCGATTATTATGCTGCATTGCTAATAGATTGGTCTGCTACAGAAGATCAAAATAATAAATAAGGAGGACAAATAAATGAGCGGAAAGGTAGTATTAAGTTTTGTATTAGGAGCAGCTACAGGTGCAGTAGGTATGTATTTTGGCATGAAACAGGCCTGTGAAAAGTACATCGACAAGGAAATTGAGCAGTTTAAGGCTGATTATGAGGCTGCTCACAAGAAAAAAGAGGAAAAAAAGAGCGAAGACGTCAAGAAAATGGAAGAAAATATGGAAAAAGACGCTGAAAAAGCCCTAAAAAAGTACGCTTCGGCTACTGAAAAGAGCATTTCTAGTGTAGATACAGGCAAAAAAGAGGCTGATGCTAAGCTCGAAAGAGTAAATTATGCCAAAATCCGGACTCCAGACATCGATAAAATCGACGAAATCGACGTTGAAAAGAACGTAGACTGTGCAATTGGACCAGTTGTGATTGATCCTAGCGACTATATGGAAGATGATGGTCTTAAGAGAGTTGTATGGAACTACTTACCTAAGGAGAACAAGGTATACTCAGAGGATGGTACTGAAGAAATTATGGACGGTATTGAGCTTCTTGGTGAAGAGAACTTAGGCTCATTTGGCGAGTTCGAGGTTGATACATTATACGTGAAGAACGCTCGCGAAGGTGTCAAGATCGACTGTATCCAGTACGAGGACATGACTTATGATGAATTCTTAGAGGAGATCACGTTATGATAGTATTCTATTATCCAGACACATTACACAGTGCCAACAGGTATAAAGAAGCTAAAAAAGAGGCCGAAAAACGGTCTAGAAAGGAAAAAAATGACAAAAATCGACAAAAATAGGGTCAAAATGGACTATTTCGAGTGGCTTTTAAGCAAAATCGCCGTTGATCCAGCGAAAAATGAGCACATTCAGGGGTTCAAATGGCTGTTCTCAACAGACTTCGAATGGTCACATAAGCTTGACGCTAATCGAGCTGCAGACGGTGTCGATCTTCGTTCAATGTTCGCATATGAATATGGCTATAGCTATCCAGAAGTCAGAAAAGCATTGCTTGATAAGCAGTGTTCATGGCTTGAAATGATGGTTGGCTTAGCCATTCGTTGCGAGGATTCCATTATGGGAAATGACGAATTTGGAGACCGTACGCCGCATTGGTTCAACGTTATGATCGACTCACTTGGGCTTTATCTAGACTGTTCCGAAGACGATGAAGTAATCCTTAAAAAGTGTGCTTCACGTCAGTATAAACAGGACGGAGAAGGCGGATTATGGTGGGTTAAAGGAACAAAAAAGAACTTGAGACGTATGCAGATTTGGGATCAGATGTGTGAGTATCTCAATGCAAATTATAAGGAGGAAATTCATCTATGAAAGGACCAAAGGTTATTAACACAAAACTCACAGAGCATGAGATGGAGAAGATTAAGGTAGAAAGATGCGTAGAAGGCATGTTTAGTCGTGACGAATGCCGTATTAGCGTATTACACGCTGCTAGATATTTGGAGAAGAATGGACCAGCTGGTATATTCTCTAATTCAGCTATTGATGCGGTCGATGCTATTGCATTTGCGTTTGCTTCAGGAGAATTAGACTGGGTTAAAAATATAGAGAGGGATGAAGAGAATGACTAAAGAAGAGTTTAAGGGATTCAGTTCGGCTGCCCAGCATGATATGGTTTTGGAGGCCTTGGTACGAGTTACAAAGAACCTGGAAACTATTGAAAAGGAATCGGGAAAGCCATTCGTAGGCACTGTCAAACAGCGTAGGAATGATATTAAGCTGCTTACTATTCTGGCGGAAGCGTTCGGTAAGAATGAGCTGGTATGGAAGCATTCTGAGTCGACTAGGTCTTATCGTGCTTTGCCTTGTATATTGGCATTGGGCAGAAAGTATATATGGGAAAAGTCTAAGCCAGCACCTTGGGACAAGGCACCTATGATAGATGCAACCAATGATAATCGTAAAGGGTCTAGGAATACATTTAGTGAAATGACGAATGCCAAAGAAAAGATTGAGAGTGCTCAGCAGAGTTCCGGGAATTTTATGAGCTGTAAATCTAGTACTGATACTACGTCGTATCCTGACGAGTGGGTTAAAAGAAGTTAATAGGTGAAAATAATAAAGAAAGTTGAGGTAAAAATTATGGGAAATACGAAGAAATTTATTCCTAATATAGATAAATCTGAGATGTTTATATGCCAATATAATCCGTCCGATGGTGCTAGTCCTAGCTACTTTACTGTTGCTAAAGAAAAAATTGAGAATGGTAAAAGTGCTGGATTGCGAGCCGTAGCATGTTGGAAAGGCAATCAGGCTGATAAAATGCATGACATCATCGTAAATAACAAGATGATTTAAATAAAAATAATAAAGAAAGTTGAGGTTGTAATTATGGGAAATACAGGAAAAAATGAGGATTATGTTGGCAAGCTTGTGCCAAATTCCGAGTGTGGAAAACTGCTTATTTTGCAGTATAATCCGTCTGATGGGAAGCATGAAAGCTGGTTATCGGTCGCTGGAGAAAGTGAAAAAAATGGCCAGAAAGGGAAATTACAACTGATTTCGGTAGTAAAAGGGGACGATGCAGACTATATTTACAGCGTTTTGACAGGAAAAAGCGCAAAATAAAAATGGCCAGCAAGTTGCAAAAATTGATGAAAAAGTGGCTTTTTAGTGCTATTTTACCCTATTATTGGCCAAAAGCCCATTTTTTTATATAGTTTAAAAACTTTTTAGGAAAGTATGAAAATATATAAAAGTTTTTGAGAGCACATTTTTGTGTCCAAACGGTCAGGAAAGGAAAAAAGTATGAATTTTGTAACAATTAAGAGTTCATATGTCAAGTCTAGGGATGCCACGGTCATTCACCCAACGTTTGCTGTTTCTAAGAAAGTTGATAACCTGTTATGTAAAGGTAAGGCGTTCTATGCTCTCTGGGATGAGAAGAATAACAGATGGTCTACTGATGAATACGATGTTGTCGATTATGTAGATCGTTTGATCGATGAAGCATATGAAACAGTTAGCAAGACTACAACCAGCAAAATCGAAAAAGACTACTTAAGGGACTTCGACAATGGACGCTGGGAAAAGTACAAGAAGTATTGCCAGCTTAGTCCGTCGTCTTCAATACAGTTAGATTCTGATATTACATTCCTAAACCAGAAGACAACCAAAGAGGACTATCGTTCCAAGACCTTACCATACGACATCAAAGCAGGCAAGACACCGGGCTATGACAAAATCATCTCAACTCTGTATGATGCAGAAGAACGACGAAAGATCGAGTGGGCCATTGGATCAGTTATATCTGGTGACTCTAAAAAGATTCAGAAGTTCTTAGTCTTCTATGGTGAAGCTGGAACAGGTAAGTCGACAATCCTTAACATCATCCAAAAGCTGTTCGAAGGATATTGCGGAACATTCAATGCTAAAGACTTAGCTACTCCGTCAAAATCATTCTCGACTGCCGCATTCAAAGATAACCCTCTGGTAATGATTCAGCATGACGGTGACTTAAGTAGAATTGAAGATAACACACTTCTCAACTCTATAATCGCACACGAGGAAATCGGCATTTCTGAAAAGTATAAAGCTGAGTATCCAATGCGAGTTAACAGTATGCTATTCATGGGTACAAACCGACCAGTCAAAATCACTGATGCAAAGTCAGGTATTATAAGACGATTGATTGATGTTAAGCCAACTGGCGAATTACTCGAGCCAGATACTTACCAGGAATGCATGAGTCAGATTCCATATGAGCTTGGAGCTATAGCTAATCATTGTCTCAAAGTATACCAGAAATACGGAAAGCATTACTACGATGGATATAAGCCATTGGATATGATGTTCAAAACGGACGTCTTCTTCAACTTCGTAGAAAGCTGTTATCCGTTCTTTGAGAAGGATGATGGAACAACATTAAAAGCAGCATATAGTCTGTATAAAGAGTATTGCGACAACACTGGGCTCCCAAACAAAATGCCAATGTACAAATTCAGGGAAGACTTGAAAGATTACTTCGATGAGTTTCTCGACAGAATTACTTTGGAAGATGGAACAAGAGCTAGAAGCTATTACAAAGGCTTCAAGAAAGATAAGTTCGTAGACAAAGAGCTTAAGCCAGACGAAGCCAAAGAATCATGGCTCAAAATGGATAGCACTAAATCTATCTTAGATGAAGTGTGTAAAGATTGCCCAGCACAATATGCACGCGGCGATGCGCCATCAAAAGCGTGGGATCGAGTTGGTACAACATTGAAGGATCTGGATACTACTAAACTTCACTATGTTAGAGTTCCAGAGAATTTAATAGTCATTGACTTTGATCTGAAAGATGCTGAAGGGAATAAGTCTAAGGAAATGAACGTAGACGCGGCATCTCAATGGCCGCCAACATATGCTGAGTTCTCAAAGAGTGGCGCAGGTGTGCATCTGCATTACTATTATACTGGTGACCCTAAACAACTTGACAATGTATATAGCGACAATATAGAGATCAAGGTTTATAGTGGTAAAGGAGCATTGCGAAGAGTTGTAACAGCATGTAACTCAACTCCAATTGCTACTATATCTTCAGGGTTACCGTTAAAGAAAAGGAGTGAAAATATGGTAGACTTTAAAGTAGTTGCCAGCGAAAAGATGATTCGAGCATTGATCAAAAAGAATCTTCGGAAAGAGAGTCATCCTGGTACAAAACCAAGTGTAGACTTTATGAAAAAGATTCTTGATGATGCATACGAGTCAGGAGAACACTATGATGTAACGGACATGCGAAATGATATTGTAGCATTTGCTGCGTCAAGTACAAACCATGCAGACTATTGTCTTGAGCAGGTTGGAAAGATTCACTACTGCTCCGATGATGTTGCTGGAGTAAACTCTCCAAAAGACGACAGAATTGTATTCTATGATATTGAGGTGTTTCCAAACCTGTTATTGGTTAACTGGAAATATAGAGGAGAACCTGGACCTTGCCACAGGATGATCAATCCGTCACCGGCAGAGGTTGAAGGGTTCCTCAAAATGAAACTTATTGGATTCAATTGTCGAAGATATGATAATCACATTCTGTATGCTCGAATGATGGGATATTCATTAGAAGCTTTATTCCAGCTTTCACAGGATATTATTAACAAAAGTCCAAACGCTTTCTTCGGATCAGCATACAACTTAAGCTACACTGATGTCTATGACTTCTGTGCTAAGAAGCAGAGTCTGAAGAAGTGGGAGATTGAATTAGGTATTCACCATCAGGAATGGTCTCTACCTTGGGATCAGCCAGTACCAGAAGAGCTGTGGCCTAAAGTTGCAGAATACTGTGACAATGATGTCATTGCAACAGAAGCTACATTCGAAGCTAACATTGCAGACTTTGAAGCAAGATGTGTATTAGCCGAGATTGCTGGAGGATGCCCGAATGACACAAACAATATGTTGTCTGGTAAACTGATCTTTGGAAATGACAAGAACCCACAGCGAGAGTTTATATATACTAACCTTGCTACAGGTATTTCAGTTGACATGGATGGTAATGAAACATTCAACGAGATAAATAAGTTTGAAGGCTATACATTCGATCACGGAGTATCAACATATCGTGACATCAAAATGAATGAAGGCGGATTAGTAATCGCTGATCCTGGAATGTACAGAAATGTCAAAACATTCGATATAGCATCAATGCATCCGCATTCAGTTATCGCACTAAACCTCTTTGGCAAGAAGTATACGGCCAGATTCAAAGATCTGGTTGATGCTCGTATTGCAATTAAACATCGTGATGTTGAAGCATTAAAGACTCTGTTTGGTGGAGCATTTGCTAGATTTGCAAACGTAGCTGAAGAAGAACTCGAAAAACTTGCAAAGGCACTGAAGATCGTAATCAATTCTGTATATGGATTGACATCAGCTCATTTCAGTAACCTGTTCAAAGATGAAAGAAATATCGATAACATCGTTGCTAAACGTGGAGCACTCTTCATGGCAACACTTAAAGGCGAAGTTGAGAAACTTGGAGCACATGTCGTTCATATCAAGACTGACAGTATTAAAATCGACAATCCGACTCCAGAAGTTGAGCAGTTTATCTATGACTTCGGAAAGAAATATGGTTACACATTTGAAATCGAAGCTGAGTATGAGAAGATCTGCTTAGTTAATAATGCAGTTTATATTGCATACGAGAAAGGTGAAGGATGGACAGCAACTGGAACTCAGTTCGCAGTACCATATGTAAAGAAGACACTATTCACTCATGAAAAGATTGAGTTTGATGACTTATGCCAGACAATTGCAGTTACCAATGGTGGAGAGCTTGATCTCGACTTTAACGAGAATCTTGCAGAAGGTGAACATGACTTTAAGTTCGTTGGTAAAGTCGGCAGGTTCTGTCCAATCAAAGAAGGTTGCGGCGGAGCTCAGCTGTTCAGAGTAAAAGACGACAAGTACTTTGCACCATCTGGAACAAAGGGATATCGTTGGCTTGAATCTGAGGATGTATTAACAAACAATTTTCAGGATAAGATTGATATGTCTTATTATGAAGAACTTGCTGAAAAAGCAATCGAAACTATCTCAGAGTTTGGTGACTTTGAGAAATTTGCAATTGATGAACATAAAAATGATAACGCCGATATGGCAGCATAGAAAGGAAGGTCTATCATGGCAAACGTAAATAACATTAACATTGAAGGAGCAAATATTATTTGGAAGAACTTTTCAGGTGAGAGAGATAGATTCAATCCTGGAAAGAGAGGATTCAGTGTTGTAATCGATGACCCAGTAATGGCTGATGAGTTAAAACAAGAAGGATGGAATGTCAAAGAGCGTCCCCTTCAGGAAGGAGCAGATCCGTCAGAGCAGGAGTGGACTCTTCCTGTAAAACTGAACATGAACAGATACACACAGGTATGGCTTATTGTTGGAAATCACAAAACACTGCTGAACGAAGATACAGTAGCGCAGCTCGATGTGGTGGATATTACTGATTGCGATCTTTCAATTCGTCCTTACGAATGGGAAATGTCCGGTCGTACTGGAATCACAGCATATGTAGATTCTATGTATGTAACTATTCGTGAAAACAAATTTGCTGAGAAGTATGCCGATTTAGACTAATATGGAATTAAAGTTGAAGCCGCACCAAATAAGTGCAATAAGAAAAATGCATAATGGCTGTATACTTTGTGGTGGTACAGGGTCTGGTAAATCTATTACCGGACTCGCGTACTACTTTATTCAGAATGGCGGAACGGTAGAACCAATGACTAAAATGAAGAATCCAAAAGATTTGTATATTATAACAACTGCTAAGAAAAGAGACAGCGGTGAATGGATTGGGGATATGAGTTGGTTCTATCTAACACCAGATGATGAAACGAAGATATATGATCATAAAGTAGTTATAGATTCCTGGAATAACATTAAGAAGTATGCTAGCGTTCAAAACAGTTTCTTTATTTTTGACGAGCAACGAGTGGTAGGTTATGGTGCTTGGACTAAAGCGTTTCTTAAAATAGCAAAGTCCAATGACTGGATATTATTATCCGCAACACCTGGTGACAACTACATGGACTACATGCCAGTCTTTATTGCGAATGGTTTCTACAAAAACAAAAGCGAGTTCACTGCAGAACATTGTGTGTATTCTAGATTTAGTAAGTTTCCTCAAATCGAAAGATTCATTGGAACTGAAAGACTGAATAGATTAAGACGAAGAGTTTTAGTAGACATGCCATATCAAAATCCAGCAGTTCAACATCATGAAGACGTTTGGTGTTCGTTTGACAAGGAAGCTTATAAAGACCTAATGAAGAATCGTTTCGATTATGAAAAAAGCGAACCAATAGAAAACGTTAGCGAGTTGTGCTATAAGCTAAGAAAGATCTGTTATGCTGATGAAAGCAGAGCCGAAGCATTACGAAATATTTTTGAAGAACATAACAAGTTGATAGTTTTCTACAATTTCGATTACGAGTTGGAGATAATCAAAAATATAGACTTTGGAGAAGATGTCGTAATTGCTGAGCTAAACGGGCATCGGCATGATCCGGAACCATTCGGCAATTCAAAATGGCTTTACTTAGTTCAGTACAATGCTGGGTCGGAAGCATGGAATTGCATAAAAACAGACACGATGGTTTTCTATTCACAAAACTATTCGTATAAAATGATGAAACAGGCAAGCGGAAGAATCGACAGACTTACTACACCATACAAAGAACTTAAGTACTTTCACTTAAAATGTAGAAGTCCAATTGAGCTTAGAATCACAAGAGCTCTAGCTCAGAAAAAGAACTTCAATGAGTCTGCTTTCATAAAATAGGCCTCGCGAAAAAAACATGGATTATTATAGGGGAGGAGAGCAGAATCTGCCTCTTTCTCTTTTTGTTTGTCTTTTCGTGGGGCTCATTTATATATTAAAGTTCTTACATCTGTTTACTACAATCTGTCATTACGTTTACCTCCGGCCTCACGAAAGGAGAACAATGAAGAAAGAAAACAAAATTCAATCCGATATAATTTCGGAGTTAAAAGAGTTATTCCCAGATTCTATTATTTTAAAGAACGACCCTAATTACAAACAGGGCATTCCGGATTTAGTTTTATTGGACAGAGAAGGTTGGGCATTACTCGAAGTTAAAAGAGACGCTAATGCTAGTCACAGACCTAATCAGGACTATTATGTAAACAAGGCAAATGAACTCGGTCAATACGGAAGTTTCATTTACCCTCAAAATAAGACGGAGGTTTATAATGGAATTCAGGAAACATTTACAAGTAAAAGAAGGAGATCACGCATATCTCGGAGCTAGTAAGTATCACTGGATAAACTATGATGCTGCAAAGCTTGAGAGTACGTATCGGCGATTCTTAAAAGCACAGCAAGGAACAGAGTTGCATGAGTTTGCAGCAAAATGTATCAAGCTTCGACAGAAGTTGCCGAGATCACCATTAACACTCAACATGCATGTAAACGATGCAATTGGGTACAGAATGACACCAGAGCAGGTGTTATATTATTCTGAGAATTGTTTTGGAACAGCAGATGCTATTAAGTTTTCAAAAGATTTTCTTAGAATTCACGATTTGAAAACAGGCGACATTCCTGCACACATGCAGCAGTTGGAAATTTATACTGCACTGTTTTGTTTGGAGTATGGAATAAAGCCTGGAGATATTGGAATCGAACTGAGGATCTATCAAAATAATGAGATTCTCAAAGAGGTTCCTACACCGGAAATGATATTGCCAATTATGGATAAGATCAAGTCGTTTGACAAGATCATTGTGACTGTTAAGAAAGAGGAGGGCATTGTATGAGCCACTTAGCACATTATGGCACTAAACGCCATTCCGGTCGTTATCCTTGGGGTTCTGGGGATAATCCATACCAGCATAATGCAGAATTCTTAAGGACTGTCCAAGAGATGAAAGCTCGAGGAAAAAGTGAAAAAGAGATTGCTGCATTCATGGGTATGAAAACGACTGAGTTTCGAAATAAGCAGTCAATTTATGTTAATGCTGAGAAAGTAGATCGAATCAATAGAGCTATGAAGTTGAAAGAGCATGGCTATTCCAATGTCAAAATAGCTGAAATGATGTTTGACTCTGCAACAAAAGAGTCGACAGTTCGATCGTTATTGAACCAGGGCGAAAAGCTTAAGAAAGATGCATGTATCAATGCAGCAGAGACTTTAGCCAAGAGAGTCGGCACTAAGAACTTTGTCGATGTTGGTACTGGAGTCGAAAGAGAAATGGGAATTACCAAAACAAGATTGGATGTATCTCTTCAGATCTTAAAAGAAGCTGGTTATGAAGTACATTCAGTCAGAGTTCCACAGATCAATCAGAAAGGCCAGTACACGACCACAAAAGTTCTTTGCCCTCCAGGAACTGAATGGAAAGATGTTCAGCAGCACACTGACAAGATTCGGCCAGTAAATGAGTATTCTCATGATGGTGGAACAACATTCTGGGCACCAGAGTATCCATCAAGTATCTCGTCAAGCCGAGTAGCTGTAAGATATGGTGACAAAGGCGGATTAGAGAAAGATGGTGTTATTGAGCTTCGAAGAGGAGTTGCAGATCTGGATCTTGGAGACTCACATTATGCACAGGTGCGAATCGCTGTTGATGGCACTCATTATCTGAAAGGTATGGCAATCTATTCAGATGACATGCCAAAAGGCGTTGATATTATATTCAATACCAACAAGACAAGTGATGTACCAAAGATGGATGTCTTCAAGAAGATGAAAGATGATCCGGACAACCCATTTGGAGCAACAATTAAGGCAAATGGTCAGTACCATTACAAAGATAAAGATGGAAACGAAAAGCTCGGAGCTATCAATAAGCTGAAAGAGGAAGGCGATTGGGATCACTATTCTAAGAATCTTGCTTCTCAGTTCTTATCAAAGCAGCAGCTCCCGCTTATAAAGAAGCAACTTAAACAATCGATTGGCAATCGTCAGGATGAACTTGATAAAATCCTCAAGATGACAAACCCGGTTGTTAAACGAAAGCTATTGGCAGACTTTGCTGAAGGTTGCGACAGCCAGGCAGTAGAGCTTAAAGCAGCTGCACTTCCAAGACAGAGTTCTAAAGTAATTTTACCAGTAACTTCATTAAAAGATAATGAGATATATGCACCTTCGTACAAGAATGGTGAGACTGTATGTCTTGTTCGCTTCCCGCATGGTGGAACATTTGAGATTCCAGAACTCAAAGTAAACAATAAGAATCCACAAGGAAAAGCAATGCTTGGTAATGCAATTGATGCTGTCGGTATCAACTCCAAGGTTGCTGAAAGATTGTCAGGAGCTGACTTTGATGGTGACACTGCAGTAGTAATTCCGTCTAATTCACCAAAATCCAAAGTTAAGATAACTACTTCTGATATTAGTGCTTATGTTGGTTTAAAAGATTTCGATCCTAAGATTACCTACCGTGGCATTGAAGGAGTTACAGCAAAACTTCCTGAGAAACGTAAAGGATTGGAAATGGGTAAGATCTCCAACCTGATTACTGATATGACACTGAAAGGTGCAAAGCCTGAAGAAATTGCAAGAGCAGTACGTCACTCAATGGTTGTAATCGATGCCCCTAAGCATGGACTGGACTATAAGAGGTCCTTTGAAGAGAACCGTATAGCCGAGTTAAAGAAGAAGTACCAGGGGGCCAGTGATGCTGGTGCATCCACACTCCTATCCCGGGCTAAGTCAGTGGCGTATGTTCCAGAAACAAAACAGATTCGTTTAAAGGATATTGATCCTAAGACTGGTGAAGTACATCCAGAGGCTACGGGGCGTACCTATACGGACTGGAAAAGAAACAAAGCCGGTGCCTGGGAATCAAGAGGAGAAAAACAGGCTACTGTCAAGACATCTAAGATGGCGGCTACTAATGATGCACGTACTCTGTTGTCTAAAGATCCAAATCCAAAAGAGGTTGCATATGCGGACTATGCCAATGCCCTTAAGCATATGGCTAACTTAGCAAGAAAGAATCAGGTTGCAACTAAGAATATTGAGATGAATGCTCAAGCTAAAACAGTATATTCAGCAGAAGTTGCAAGTCTTAATGCTAAGTTAAACAGAGCATTACAGAACGCACCAAAGGAGCGACAGGCCCAAATCATAGCCAATAAGACATTAAAGAAGAAGCAAGCAGCTAATCCTGATTGGACAGCAGATGAAATCAAACGAGCTGGACAGCAAGCTTTAACAGCAGCTAGAGCAAAGGTTGGTGCATCTAAGTCTAATGTGCAAGTAGACATATCAAACAAAGAGTGGGAAGCAATTCAAGCTGGTGCAATCAGTACATCAAAGCTTGAACAAATACTTAACAATGCCAATTCAGACAAAGTTAAGCAACTTGCATCTCCAAGAAAAGCTGTAACAGTTAGTTCTGCACAAGCTGCAAGAATCAAGTCTATGCTTAACTTCGGTTACACACAAGCTGAAATTGCTGAAGCGACTGGACTTTCTGTGTCAACTGTTAACAAATATTTATAGAAAGGAGAATAAGGGAATGAACGATGCAAAAGATAGACCTCTTAAGTTAGCAACACAGAGTTCTGCAGATCATAACGATACACTACATATCTGGATCACAACAGTTGATAACCCTTTTGATCCTTTTGTTGACTTTGACAATTGGTATCGATATGACGAATCAAAGGGCTATTGCACTTCAGGGTATTTGGCTAGATACTTTGACGCTGATACATCAGATATGAGTGACGATGAATACGAAGCACGGTTGGCTGCTGCTATCAAAATTATTCTTAAGAACGATTTCATGGGTCAATATTTTAAAGTAACTCACGAAAATGGAGTAACCAAACCAAGAATTCACAGTAACAAGTAAATAAAAGCTGAGATTCGAATGATTCAAATGATTTGAATGTTT
>ULSP01023294.1_pt1 | contig 31683 bp, 20 predicted proteins | sample 1956811 | NCBI WGS metagenome assembly ULSP01 (sample SAMEA4835711, study PRJEB28245) | human gut metagenome | biome: gut microbiome; material: fecal sample | place: Denmark | collected 2008
AACCGAGTTGTTGTAGGTTCGAGCCCTACTCGGGGAGTTTTTTAGTATAATATATGGTGACATAGCCAAGTGGTAAGGCCCCGGTCTGCAACACCGTCATCGCCGGTTCAAATCCGGCTGTCACCTCTCTCAAAAGGACTACATCAGTTTATGATGTGGTCTTTCTTTTATATAATTTGCAAATAAAATATATTGTGAATTTATGTAATATTCGTAATATATGTTGTACACATTTCATTATTTTTTAATTTTCTAAATTATTTTTCAGGATGTTACACTAAATTAATAAAGAGAAATATAAGCCTGATAAACAGAATTATATTTCTCTTTTTTAACAACTCTTATCCTTTTTAGAATAGTTGTAGTAGTATTATTATTCTTCTTCAGGATATTTCATACCCCATTCAGCTCTTATATCTGACATAATTTTCATTACATCATATGTATATTGACAGTGCATGAGGGTTTCTATTTCATCTGATGATGCTGAGCTTACAGCTTTTTACATATCACGTACTTCGTAATACAGTGCATCTGATGTATCACCGGCATCAATTACTTCTTTATGACCATCCTCTGTATATGTAATAGTTGCCTGCATTCCTCTTGGATACTCAAAGATTTCCACATATGCCTTGTCAAAAGAGAGCGTAGCGCGTTTTGGCTGCTTGGAATGTAGAGATAATGTGACAGTTGCCATTTCCACTGCATCATTCATAAGCAGAATACCTGCCTGTTCATCAACACCGGTTGGTGCATATTTAACCTGTGACGATACTTGTGTTGGTGTTTCCTTGAAGAACCAGCGGATAAGAGAAAGTGAGTAAACTCCAATATCAAGCAATGCTCCTCCAGCAAGCTTACGACTGAAAAATCGGTTTGTCATATTGTAATCCTTGTAGCTTCCAAAATTGACCTGAATTAAATTTAGCCTGCCGAGTTGTCCACTTGCAATTATTTCGTTTAGCTTTTTATAAACAGGCATATGATATATAGTCATGGCTTCAGCAAGAATAACGTTATTTTCTTTGGCCAGTGAGACGGCTTCATCGAGCTCTGCGATATTTAAAGTAATAGATTTCTCACAGAGTACATGCTTTCCATTAGAAAGGGCTTTTCTTAGATAATTGATGTGAGTATTGTGTGGAGTGGAGATGTAAATGATATCCACATCAGGATCATAAAAGACGTCATCAATGTTGTCATATACCTTTGAAATGCCATATTTTTGTGCAAAAGCTACGGCCTTTTCATGAGTCCTGTTGGCAACTGAATAAAGAGTGCGCCCTTCCTTTGAGAGAGCATGCGCGAGCTCATTAGCTATTACGCCGCAGCCGAGTGTTGCCCAATTAAGCTGTTTCATGTGAAATCCTCCTTTTTAACTTAAAGTATTGTAGCTGTGATGGTACATAAATTATCTAAAATGATGTGAAATAACAAAATATAAACTCATTGATGATACCTTTTGACCCTTTAATCATAAAATATGTACCATAATGAACATATTCTAGCATGATGAATTATGAATTACAATGCATTTAGATTCAAAACAGTCAAAAACAGTCAAATTTGATAGTGACTAAATTAAAATTATTTAATTTGAACTATATTTTAGATTATAAACTAGTAATAGAAAAGATACTAAAATTAGCAATTAGGCAAGTAATAAAGATTTATGTAGTATATTCTGCACAAAATTAGAATATTACTTTTGCATATATTACACAATTTGAAATTTGACCTTATATAATTTTAACAATTTTCATGGTGATTATTTGTGAATATAAATGACTGATTATGATTGACAATGACTGATTTTGAAAATATAATAATACTACAAGTTAAATGATTATTGATTTTAATAAAAAAGGAAAATAATTGAATATAAAAGATTAAATGATAGTCTTTGAGCAATTTGAAAACAGGGGTGATTAGATGCTGGCGGAAGATAGATGCAAAAAAATACTTGATATATTAGATTCGATGGGAAGTGTGACTGTTCAGCAGCTTATGGATGAGCTTGATACATCCGAGTCAACAATCAGACGTGATCTGGTTGCAATGGACAAGAAGGGTTATCTCACTAAGGTACATGGTGGTGCGATTGCCAATAATACGAATATCCATACTCAGGATGAGAAGGTTATCAACAGGCTTAAGCAGAACCGCAGCGAAAAGGAACAGATTGCCAGATATGCGGCATCACTTATTGTGGATAATGATTTTGTTTATATAGATGCCGGTACTACAACAGCAGTCATGATTGATTATATTACTGCAAAGAATGTGGTTTTTGTTACAAACTCTCTGACTAATGCCAAGAGAATTTCCGATAGGGGATATACAGTATATATTCTGGGTGGCGAGTTCAAGTCTACTACTGAGGCTATTGTCGGAGATGAGGCCGTTGTGACGCTCGATAAATACAATTTTACGAAGGGCTTCTGGGGAACCAACGGAATTACTGTGAAGAATGGATTTACAACTCCGGAGATAAAGGAGGCCATGGTTAAAAAGAAATCCATGGAGAATAGCAAGGAGAAATACATTCTTGCGGATGACAGTAAGTTTTCACAGGTATCAAGTATCAAGTTTGCTGATTTTGAGGATGCTGTAATTGTTACAAATGCACTAAGCAATGACAACTATAAGAAATACAAAAATATTAAGGAGGTCTAACATGATTTACACAGTTACCTTTAATCCATCATTAGATTATATTGTTGATGTAACAGATTTTAAGACAGGAGTAGTCAATAGAACGACTGGAGAGAAGATTTTTGCAGGTGGTAAGGGTATCAATGTTTCCATGGTTCTTAAGAATCTTGGAATGAGCAATACTTCACTTGGTTTTACAGCGGGTTTTACAGGAAATGAAATTAAAAGACTTCTAGCAAAAAAAGGTGTTGATACTGATTTTATAGAGGTGGAGGATGGTATTTCACGTATCAATGTGAAGCTTCGCTCAAATGAGGAATCCGAGATTAATGGTCAGGGACCGGTAATCACTGAGGATAACATTAAAAAGCTTTATGAGAAGCTAGACTGCTTAAAGGAGTCTGATGTGCTTGTGCTAGCAGGAAGTATTCCTGATGTAATGCCTTCATCAATGTATATGGATATTATGAAGCATCTTGAGGGCCGCGGAATAAATATCGTGGTTGATGCGACAAGAAATCTGCTCACAAACGTGCTTCCATATAAGCCGTTCCTCATTAAGCCAAACAATCATGAGCTCGGTGAGATATTCGGGGTTGAGATTACAGACAAGGACGATGTGATAAAGTATGCAAAGAAGCTTCAGGAGCAGGGCGCAAGAAACGTGCTTGTTTCAATGGCAGGCGACGGAGCAGTGCTTGTGACCGAGGATGGACAGGAGTTTAAGGCAAATGCACCTAAAGGAAAGCTCAAAAACTCTGTAGGAGCAGGTGATTCGATGGTAGCCGGATTTGTTTACGGATATCTCAAATCAAATGATTATAAGCAGGCATTTATTTATGGAGTATGTACAGGAAGTGCAAGTGCATTTTCTGAGGAGCTTGCTACAAAGCCTGAGGTTGAAGCGCTTATTGATAAATGGGAGAGTGCTTCCAATTAAACAACGGTATCAAAAAGGTTGATATAAATAATTAATATATTATATTAGGAGGAATGATATATGACAATCAGGGATTTATTGGCAGCTGAGAGTATCAATTTAAATGGTACGCCTGCCGGAAAAACCGAAGCATTGAATCAGTGTATTGATTTGATGGCAAAAAGTGGCAAAATTGCCGATGTTGAAACGTATCGCAAGGGCGTTTTTGCAAGAGAGGAGGAAGGCACAACAGGAATTGGAATGGGTATAGCAATTCCTCATTGTAAGTCTGATGCTGTTACTAAAGCAGGTCTTGCGGCAATGGTTGTAAAAGATGGGGTTGACTTTGAATCACTCGATGGTACACCTGCAAAGATTATTTTCCTTATCGCTGCACCAAACACAGAGGATAATGTGCATCTTCAGGTGCTTAGCAAGCTCTCTGTTATGCTGATGGACGAGCAGTTTACAAATTCTCTTATCAATGCCGGTTCAGTTGATGAGTTTTTAAATATCATCGATAGCGCTGAAAAAGCAAAGGATGAGAAAGAGGCTGCCAAAGAGGCAAAGGCGAAAGAGCCTGTTGAGGTGAAGAAGGACGATGTATTTATCGTTGCAGTTACAGCCTGTCCTACAGGAATTGCCCATACTTATATGGCTGCTGAGGCTATCGAGAAAAAAGCCAAGGAGCTTGGATATCAGGTAAAGGTTGAGACAAGAGGCTCAGGCGGAGCCAAAAATGTGCTCACAGATGATGAAATCGCAAAGGCTGCAGGTGTTATAGTTGCCTGTGATACAAATGTACCTACAGACCGCTTTGACGGAAAGAAGGTTATTGAGTGTCAGGTTTCTGACGGAATCAATAAGGCAGAAGAGCTCATAAAGAGAATTGCTTCCGGTGATGCTCCTGTATTTAAGGCATCAGGTAAAAAAGAGGCTTCACATTCATCAGTTGGTGGAAAAGAGAGCATTGGACATCAGATTTATAAGCATCTGATGAATGGTGTTTCACATATGCTTCCATTCGTAGTTGGTGGTGGTATTCTTATCGCAATCGCATTCCTTATCGATGGATTCAGTGTTGACCTTAATTCACTGCCGGCTGACCAGAGAGCAAATTTCGGTACTATTACACAGGCCGCAGCAATGTTTAAGGGAATTGGTGGAACAGCATTTGGATTTATGCTTCCAATTCTTGCAGGCTTTATCGCTATGAGTATTGCTGACCGTCCGGGTCTTGCAGTTGGTTTTGTAGGCGGTTCAATCGCAGCAAACGGTACATCAGGCTTCCTTGGAGCACTTGTAGCAGGTTTCGTTGCAGGATATATTGTGCTTCTCTTAAAGAAGGTATTTTCTAAACTTCCGGAGAGTCTTGATGGTATGAAGCCGGTTCTGCTTTATCCGCTGCTTGGTATATTCCTGGTAGGCGTTATAATGCAGTTTGTAGTTGAGCCTCCAATCGGAGCTTTAAATACAGCTATCAACAATGGTCTTAATGGACTTAATGGTGCAAGCGCAGTAGTGCTCGGAGTACTTCTCGGAGGAATGATGTCAGTAGATATGGGTGGTCCTGTAAACAAAGCCGCTTATGTATTTGGTACAGCTTCAATCGCTGCCGGAAACTACAATATCATGGCAGCAGTTATGATTGGCGGTATGGTTCCACCACTCGCAATCGCTCTTGCAACAATCTTCTTCAAGAACAAGTTCACAGCAGAGGAGAGAAAGGCAGGACCTACAAACTTTATCATGGGATTATCATTTATCACAGAGGGTGCAATCCCATTCGCAGCATCTGATCCGCTTCATGTCCTTCCGGCATGTGTAGTCGGTTCAGCAGTGGCAGGTGGACTTTCAATGGCATTTGGATGTACACTCATGGCACCTCACGGAGGAATCTTCGTAGTTCCTACAATCGGAAATCCGTTAATGTATCTTGTTGCATTAGTAATCGGATCTTTCATTGCATGTGGATTACTCGGATTACTCAAAAAGAAAGTAAGTGAATAAGCAATCCTCAATTATCATTTAATCCAACCTATAAACTAATCAATAAAGGCACTGCTTCGGCGGTGCCTTTGTTGTTATGTTGTGTATTAAAAATTAAAAGTATAAACATTCTCTGAAATAACAGCCTCATGCCTTGACGAGTGAATTTTCCAAGCTTAAAGTAGTATTAGGATGAAATAGTAAGTCAAAAAATCAATTATTTATGAGACTTAAATAAAAAACAGTGAGGCATAAAATGGGCAAGGTTATAGGTATAGATTTAGGAACAACAAACAGCTGTGTGGCAGTATTGGAGAACAATCAGCCGGTAGTCATAACTAACAGCGAGGGTCAGAGAACAACTCCGTCTGTAGTGGCTTTTACAAAGAATGGAGAGCGACTGGTTGGCGAGGCTGCAAAGAGGCAGGCAGCAGTCAATGTGGACAGGACATTTTTCTCAATAAAGAGACAGATGGGAAGCGATTTCAGGGCAAAGGTGGACGGAAAGCTGTATTCAGCTCCTGAGATTTCTTCTATGATTCTCAGAAAGCTGAAAAAGGATGCAGAGGACTATATTGGAGAGGCAGTGACAGACGCTGTAATCACAGTTCCTGCATATTTTTCGGATGCGCAGAGGCAGGCAACTAAGGATGCAGGAAGGATTGCGGGGCTTAATGTGCTTCGAATCATAAATGAGCCAACCTCTGCGGCACTCGCATACGGACTGGACCACGGACAGCAGCAGAAAATTCTTGTCTACGACCTCGGAGGAGGAACCTTCGATGTGTCTGTTATCGAAATAGGGGACAATCTGATAGAGGTGCTTGCCACAGCCGGTGATAATCATCTGGGTGGAGATGATTTTGATGAGAGAATCACGAATTATCTTGTCACAGAGTTTTACAGACAGCAGAATGTGGATCTGAGAAAGGATAATACTGCTATGCAGCGTGTCAGGGAGGAGGCTGAGAAGGCAAAAAAGGTGCTTTCATCCTCATCCTCAACCACTATCAACCTGCCGTTTATCACCACTGTAAAGGGACAGCCGGTCCACATGGAGATGAACCTTACAAGGGCTGAGTTTAATGAGATAACAAAGGATCTGGTGGAGAGAACTGCTATTCCTGTCAATCAGGCACTTTCAGATGCGGGGATTTCCGCAGCAGAGCTTGGAATGGTGCTGTTGGTAGGAGGCTCGACACGTGTGCCGGCTGTTGTTGAGGAGGTCAGAAGAATTACAGGAAAAGAGCCTTCACATAACCTGAATCCTGACGAGTGCGTGGCACTCGGTGCAGCAGTACAGGGTGGCAAGCTCGGTGGAGCAATTGTCGCAGGCAGCAGTGCGGCAGAGATTATATTGATGGATGTCACACCGCTTTCACTCGGAATTGAGACGGTTGGTGGTGTCTCAACCAAAATTATTGACAGAAATACGACTATTCCTACGAGATACAGCCAGATTTTTACAACTGCAGGAAGCTTCCAGACCTCTGTGGATATAAAGGTACTGCAGGGTGAGAGGCAGTTTGCAAGGGACAATAAGCTGATTGGAAACTTCAGGCTAAAGGGCATCAAGCCGGCTCCGGCAGGTGTGCCGCAGATAGAGGTGACATTTGATATAGATGCAAACGGCATTGTGCAGGTTTCTGCAAAGGACCTGGGCACAGGAAAGCATCAGGAGATTACGATTACCGCAAGCTCAAATTTGTCTGATTCTGAGATTGAGCAGGCAATCCGCGAGGCACAGGAGTATGAGGCAACAGACGGACAGAGAAAGGCTTATATTGATGCAAGAAGTGAGGCTGATACGCTTGTGCGACAGGTGGAAAATGTCATGGCTGACAAGGAAAAAAGAAAGGCTATGGACAGCGCACAGAAAAAGAGTGTGAAATCGTCACTTTCATATGTGAAGAAGCTTATTTCAAGGACAAAGCCCGGAAATGTGAGCGAAGAGCAGGCTGCCGAGATAAAGCATGCGGCAGATGAACTGAGAAATGCGGCAGCGGGATTGATTTAATTATAGTAACTATTATTATTCATTTGGCTATTTACGAGAAGCGGATTTTCATATAAAATATGGGTAAGTGGTGAGTATTCATAACCACCCTGAATAGTTATAATGTTAATTTAAATCCGAGGAAATAGAAAATGAATGCGAACGATAAAACAGAAAAGGTACTAAGAGAAATTCATATCATGCTCTCAAAGGCGGAGCCATATAAGCCGGAGCCGAGCAGGGTGATCATAAACAAGCAGCAAATGATAGATTTACTTGCTGAGCTGAATAAGTGTATATATGCAATGCAGGATGAGTATGAGCTTACTGAGCAGAGTCGCAATCACGCAGAGAGAGAGTTCAGAAAGAAGGGGGATCAGATAGTCTGGGATGCAAGCAGAAAGGCTGAGGATGTGTATGCAGCATCGGTTATCTATACGGATGAGGCGCTTTCAAGAGTGCGTGATATCATCAATGATACCAACGAGTCACTTGAAAAGCTGTGCAAGAATATGAAGGATAAGATTGCAGAGCAGGAGAAGATAGTTAAAACTAACCAGTATGAGCTCAAGGGACAGCTTCAGGATTTGTCCGATACGGAGAAGTATCTTAAGATTATCGATGACAGAAATAAGGAGATAGAACGTCAGAAAAATGCAGGTAAGCCTGTAGAGGAGCGTACTATTGACAATGAAGAGAAGTCCATCTATGCAAACAGACAGACTGAAATCAAGGTAAATATGGATTATATCAGAAAACTGGGACTTGCTGAGGGCGAGGACCTGGGAGATGGTGTAGTGGGTGAAGTGAAGCTTGCAGACGATACACCTGATGCCGGATCAAATCATAGCAATGATAAGGATGAAGCCAAGGCTGCCGGCTCAAAATCGTCTGTTGATGAGGAGTATAAGGCAATAAGCAGAAAAGCCGGCAATCAACCTGCTATCAACACAAAGGAGGGGAAGGAGCTCACAGACGGCATCCACAGAATGTGGCAGAGCATCACCGGAAATAAAGGGAAATGAAACACACCTATGTAATATAAAGCAGCAGTTCAAAACAGAACGGCTGCTTTTTGGCTTATATTTAAAAGTGGGTAATATTAAGCAGATTTTAAGAAAAACAAAGTGGATAATCTGATAAAATATAGCTGACTAACGGCAGGAGAAGGTTTCTAATCAAAATTCATAGAAGGAGGATAATATGACAATATTAGTTTGTGATGACGACAAGGAAATAGTTGAGGCAATTGAGATTTACCTGATGCAGGAGGGCTACGACGTGGAGAAGGCATACGACGGCATACAGGCAGTTGAGATTATGAAGAATAAAAAAATAGACCTTATGATAATAGATGTCATGATGCCAAAGCTCGACGGAATAAGAGCTACTTTGCAGATACGAAAGGAAAGCAGGGTGCCGATAATCATTCTATCGGCAAAGACAGAGGATGCAGACAAGATTTTAGGCCTCAATGTGGGTGCTGATGATTATGTTACAAAGCCTTTTAATCCGCTTGAGCTTGTGGCGAGGGTAAAGTCGCAGCTTCGCAGATATACCACTCTGTCAAGCAATGATGCAGCCGGAGACAAGGTTTATGAAGCCGGAGGCCTTTTGGTAAATGATGATTTAAAAAAGGTGACTGTGGATGGTGAGGAGGTAAAGCTCACACCGATTGAGTACAATATCCTGCTTTTACTCCTTAAAAACAAGGGAAAGGTCTACTCAATAAATGAAATATATGAGAGTATATGGAACGAGGAGGCGATAGGCGCCGACAATACAGTTGCTGTGCACATCAGACATATCAGGGAAAAAATAGAGATAAATCCTAAGGAGCCACGCTATCTGAAGGTGGTCTGGGGAGTAGGCTATAAGATAGAGGACAACAAATGAAGCAGTATACGATAGGAAAAAAAGCGGCGGTCATAGTTTTGCATCAGCTATTCATGATACTTATGGTGACAGGAGTGTTTGCCACAGGCTATGCATTCAGGCACGATGCGCATGGAAATATTGATAGCTACACACTAATATCGCTTGCGGGTCTGGTAGGCAGCTTTGTGAGCCTGGCATATATGGCAAACGTGGCAGGCAGAAAATCAGAGGATGATTACACAATATACTATTTACCGATTGACAAGGTATACTCTGATGTGATGCTAGTGATATTTACACTGCTCATGGTATTTATGGGAAAAGTGATTTCAGGCGTAAAAAACCAGCATTTTGACTATGCATCACTCATTATGACGGCCGGCACATTTACTTTTTTGTTTGATCTGGCTTTTATTATTTTATACCAGAGCATTGTAAGGAAGATAAAGGGCAATATACTTTACACACACAGCCTGATGTACAAGGGCTATGAGCTTTTGAAAAGAGTTATTGAGAAAAAGGATATCCACACACAAAAAAACAAAGAGATAATGCGCATACAGGAGGCTCTTGAAGCTATCTCGGAAGGAGCGCTTGACACTACACTTAATGTCAATGAGTTTCATGGGCAGCAGAAAAAGGTGGCGGAGGCTGTCAACCATATACGCCAGGGTCTTATGAGCTCGGTAAATGAGAGTCTTAAAAATGAAAAACTAAAGGCAGACCTAATAACAAACGTATCACATGATATAAAGACACCTCTGACTTCAATAGTCAACTATGTTGACCTGCTTAAGAGGGAAAATCTGGAAAATGAAAATGCCAAATACTATATACATGTGCTGGAGGAAAAGTCACAGCGCTTAAAGCAGCTTACAGAGGATTTGGTAGAGACATCAAAGATTACCTCGGGAAATGTGAAGCTCAATATGCAAAAGCTTGATCTGGTTGAGCTTTTATACCAGACCGGAGGTGAATTCAATGAGCGCTTTGAGTCTAGAAATCTCACAATAGTTACAAAAATTCCATCAGAACAGATATTTATCTATGCGGATGGGCGTCAGCTTTACCGCTCTATTGAAAATCTGTATACTAATGCCGCAAAATATGCACTGGAAAATACCAGAGTATATGTAGAGCTTGAAAAGGCAGATAAAAAGGCAGTTTTTACAATAAAGAATGTGTCTAAGAACGAGCTTGACATAGTAAGCAACGGAAATGTAGACCTGACAGAGCGTTTTGTGAGGGGAGAGAGGTCGAGAACCACTGAAGGAAGTGGACTTGGACTTTCGATTGCAAAGAATCTGACCCATTTGATGGGAGGAAAATTCGAAATTAAGGTAGATGGTGATTTATTTATTGCCACAATTACCTATAATATTATATAATAGTAAATAAAAGAATTTTGAAATACACATACGGAGGTAGAATAAGTGAAATTATATGAAAATGGTGCTTACCTTTTAAACGGTAAGGAAGTAATAATTGATGGACCAGAGGCTCAGGCAGCTGTCAAAAGCAAGACCGGCATGGACATCGATAAACAGACAGCTAAGCAGGAGACAATTGCTTACGGTATTTTAAAGGAGCACAATACATCCGGCAATATGGACAAGCTTCAGATTAAGTTTGATAAGCTTACATCGCATGATATCACATTTGTAGGTATCATCCAGACAGCACGAGCTTCAGGACTTGAGAAATTCCCTATCCCGTATGTACTTACAAACTGTCACAACAGCCTTTGTGCAGTTGGTGGAACAATCAATGAGGATGACCACATGTTTGGTCTCACATGTGCAAAGAAGTACGGCGGAATCTATGTACCACCTCATCAGGCAGTTATCCATCAGTTTGCACGAGAGATGCTTGCCGGCGGCGGAAAAATGATACTTGGTTCTGATTCACATACACGCTATGGTGCACTTGGTACTATGGCAGTCGGCGAGGGTGGACCTGAGCTTGTTAAGCAGCTTCTCGAACAGACATATGATATTGATATGCCTGAGGTAGTAGGCATTTACCTGACAGGAGAGCCAATCAAGGGCGTTGGACCACAGGATGTCGCACTTGCAATTATCGGTGAGGTATTCGGAAACGGCTTCGTAAAGAACAAAGTTATGGAGTTTGTAGGACCGGGTGTGTCTAATCTGAGCGTTGACTTCCGTATAGGTGTCGATGTTATGACAACAGAGACTACATGTCTTTCTTCTATCTGGAGAACAGATGACCAGGTTAAGGAATTCTTTGAGATTCACGGTAGGGCTGAGGACCACAAGGAGCTTAATCCGGGTGAGGTGGCTTACTACGACAGATTTATTGAGATTGATTTAAGCCAGATCCGCCCAATGATAGCTATGCCATTCCACCCAAGCAATACCTATACTATCGATGAGCTCAATGCAAACCTCATGGATATTCTCGATGACTGTGAGAAGAGAGCTGAGGTAAGCTTTGACGGCAAGGTGAAGCTTGATTTAAAGAGTAAGGTAAGAGACGGAAAAATGTATGTAGACCAGGGAATCATCGCAGGCTGTGCAGGCGGTGGATTTGAGAATATCTGCGATGCGGCTGACATATTAAACGGACATTCAATCGGAGCAGACGAGTTTACACTGAGTGTTTACCCGGCATCTACTCCAATATACATGGAGCTTGTGAAAAACGGAGCTGTAGCAAAGCTTCTTGAGACAGGTGCAATCGTAAAGACTGCTTTCTGCGGACCTTGCTTTGGTGCAGGAGATACACCTGCCAACAACGCATTCTCTATCCGTCATTCAACAAGAAACTTCCCTAACAGAGAGGGTTCTAAGGTACAGAACGGACAGATCAGCTCAGTGGCACTCATGGATGCACGTTCAATCGCTGCAACAGCAGCAAACAAGGGCTTCCTTACATCAGCAGCGGATATTGATGTCAACTTTACAAAGCCAAAATATTTCTTTGACAAGACTATATATGAGAACCGTGTATTTGACAGCCATGGAGTGGCAGATCCTTCAGTTGAAATCCAGTTCGGACCAAACATTAAGGACTGGCCGGCAATGAGTGCGCTTCCGGAGAATATGCTCCTTAAGGTGGTTTCAGAGATTCATGATCCTGTTACTACAACAGATGAGCTCATTCCTTCAGGAGAGACATCTTCATATCGTTCAAACCCTCTTGGACTTGCAGAGTTCGCACTTTCAAGAAAGGATCCTGAGTATGTAGGCAGAGCAAAGGAAATCCAGAAGGCCCAGAAGGCTATAGAGAGTGGTGAGTGCGCAGGAAAGGCTGTTCCTGAGGTTGCTGAAATCATGGGAGTAGTAAAGAAAAAATTCCCTGAGGCAAGCCATGAGAATATGGGCTTCGGAAGCACAATTTTTGCTGTTAAGCCGGGTGACGGCTCAGCAAGAGAGCAGGCTGCCAGCTGCCAGAAGGTACTCGGAGGCTGGGCAAATATCGCAAACGAGTATGCCACAAAGAGATACCGTTCAAACCTTATCAACTGGGGAATGCTTCCATTCATCATCGATGAGGGAGAGCTTCCGTTCCACAACCTCGACTATATCTTCCTTCCGGGAATCAAGAAGGAAATCGAGGATGCAAAGACGGAGTTTGAGGCATATGTTGTCAAGGATGGTGAATTAAAGCCATTTACACTGAAGATGGGTGAGCTCACAGATGATGAAAGAGAGATAATATTAAAGGGATGTCTCATCAACTATAATCGTAAATAAGGAGAGTTTAATCCGATGGAAGAAACCGGAAAAGCTGGTAAAAAATCAAACATTGAGATAAATGCAGATAAGGGTGCGAAGCAGAATTCGCACCCGGGGCGTGAGGAATGGCCACATCTGATCAGAATAGGTGTCATGGTATTTGTCACGTTTGCAGTCAGTATACTGTTTTTCTTTGCACTGTACAGATTTGAGGGCTTTGCAGGCATATGGAGCAAGCTGCTTGCGGCAGCAATGCCTATTATAATGGGACTTGTGCTTGCATACCTGATGAATCCTGTCATGTTGTGGCTGGAAAGATGCTTTAAAAAGCTTCTTTCCAAAAAGATGAAAAGCGAAAGCAAGCTGCGAAAGGTTTCAAGAGCTCTTGCAATCACAGGCTCGGTTATTATTCTGGTAGCGATTATTTCGCTCCTCATTGCGGCTATTGTGCCTTCTGTCATAGCAAGTATATCAGGACTTATGAAGACGCTGCCAAATGATGTTGCGGCATTCATCAACATGATAAAGAACGGCAATTTCGGGGACAGCAAAATTGCTGAGCTCGCGAGCACAGGTTTACAGAATGCAACCGACTACATTGAGAATTATGCCACAGAAAAGCTGATTCCTGAGGCACAGAAGTATGTTGCACAGATTACAACTGGTGTGATTTCGGTAGTCAGAGGCTTATTTAATTTTATTATCGGAATAATCGTGATGGTCTATGTGATGAGTATTCAGGAGACTCTTGCAGGACAGAGCAAAAAGATAATATATGCTGTCTGCAAGCCAAAGACAGGCAATATCATCATTGAGACGATCAGAAAGACAAATGAGATTTTTGGAGGCTTTATAAGCGGTAAGATTATAGATTCACTGATTATAGGTGTGATTGCATATTTCGGATGTCTGATTTTAAGGATTCCATCATCGGTGCTCGTTGCAGTGATTATCGGCGTTACAAATGTGATTCCGGTATTCGGACCGTTTATCGGTGCAATTCCATCGTTACTCATAGTAGTAATTCAGAGTCCGTGGCATGCGCTTTATCTTCTGATATTTATTGTCGTGCTGCAGCAGGTGGATGGTAATATAATAGGGCCTAAGATACTTGGCTCATCTACCGGTCTTTCGACCTTCTGGGTTATGTTTGCCATACTAATCGGCGGAGGAATGTTTGGTTTTCTTGGAATGTTACTTGGTGTTCCAACCTTTGCTGTGATATACTATATTGTGAAAAGAGTTGTTAATTATGCTCTCAGGAAAAAGAAGCTTCCTGAGGACACAAGGGATTATACAAAGACAACAGGCGTAGATACCAAAAATAATAAGCTTAAATACGAGTAGGTGAAATAAGTGGATAAATACGAATACAATCTCAAGCTGGATCAGATAAAAGCCCTAAGCGCCGAGGAGGGCTATATGAGCGCAGCAGAGATTGCGGATAGCATAAATTGGAACAAAATTAAAAATGTAAATACACTCGTTAAAATCGGCGAAATCTACGAGAAGGCCGAAAGATACCAGGATGCAAGGGACATACTTTTAATGGCCTATGACCGTTCACCAATCGGCAGGATGATTATATACAGACTGGCTGAGGTCGCCATCAAGATGGGTGATTATGATGCTGCTACAGAGTATTATGATGAGTTTGTTGAGATAGCGCCTCATGATGATATGAAGTATGTATTAAGATATGCCATCAAAAAAGGGCAGGGGGCTTCATTTGATGAGCTTATCACTATTCTTGAAGAGTACAAGGATGAAGAATACACTGAGGAGTGGGCATATGAGCTTGCATATCTATACCACAAGGCCGGAAAAGCCGATAAGTGTATAGATGCCTGCGATGAGCTCATTCTGTGGTTCGGAGACGGACCATATGTGGAGCGTGCGCTGGAGCTTAAGATGCTTTATCAGCCACTTACCAAGGCTCAGGAGGAAAAGTACAGACGATTCAAGGCAGAGAAGGAAAAGCCGGCTAAGATAAATGATGAGGCTGAGGTCACTGAGATAGGTGCCATGGAGATGGTAAAGGGCGGAGAGATAGTGCATGATGACGTAACTATCCCGCAGATTACTGTAAATCAGGAGAAGTTCAATACTGTAAATTTACAGCAGGAGATTGCCAAGGGTATGCAGCAGATCATGGAGGCCAAGGGCAAGAATGAAGTTGCTGATACGATGGATACCATCAAAAAGATAGTTGAGGATATTCCTTATCTCAAGCTCGAAAAGGAGCAGGAAGAGTATGTACAGCAGCCGGAAGAGACAGAGCATATCGCTACAGATGAAGAGATAGATGGTTCACTTAAGTTGAATTTCAAGGAGCTTTTGGGTGAAGACGCTGACGGACAGATGTCTATGGTCATGAGTGAAAAGACTCAGCTTGAGCATCAGATTACAGGACAGATGTCTATACAGGATGTGCTTGAAGAATGGGAAAAGACCAGACATGCGGCTGAAATTGCACTTAAAGAGGCTGAGCAGCAGAAACTTGAGTCAGCTAAGGCAAGAGCACTTCAGGAGGCAGGAGACATCATGGAGAGACTAAATGATGTCATTCCAAAGCTGGATGCAGGTGTCACTCCTAAGGAACTTCTTGAGGAGGAGTATTTGAAGGTGCCGGTTGATATTATAGAGCAGAAAGCTGCCTTGAAGGAGCCTGAAGAAGAGCAGAAACCGGATATGCAGGAGCTTTATGCAGATGAGACTGTGGATGAAGTACAGGAGCTGCAGGAAGCATCGGAAGATACTATAGACGAAGCACAGGAGCCGCAGGAAGCACCCAAAGAGGCTATAGACGAAGCACAGGAGTCGCAGGAAGCACCGGAAGAGGCTATAGACGAAGCACAGGAGCCGCAGGAAGCACCGGAAGATGCTGCAGATGAAGTCAAGGAACCGGTTGGAGAGCCGGAGGATATAATTATGGCAGAGGAGTCTGAGAAAGACGAGATACTCATGCAGCCGACTACCATGATGCCTGAAATAACAGATGATATGTTAAATGTCGATGATGATACATCAGATGATGAGGCTTCACAGGAGAAAGAAAACGTTTCTGAGAAGAGAGATTTTGATCATGTGACATCATTTATCGAGCAGGAAATAGCCAAGATGACAGCAAAGAATCCGGGACTGGAGAAGAAGCTGGATATGGCTAAGACAAGAAAAATGCCGGATATTTCATTGCCGGAGGATTTAGACAGCGAAGAAGATGACTCGAAATTGAAAGAAACAAAACATATAAAAGAGCTTACAAGCGAACAGAAAGCTATATTTTCATATTTCATACCGGTAAAGGGTATGGAGGATCAGATCTGCAAGGCATATAATGCAGTGCTTGATCATTTCAACAGGAAAGAAAACGCATCCACAGGCAACCTCATTATACAGGGAGAGCAGGGTTGCGGAAAGACAATGCTTGCTACAAGCTTTATAAAGGTATTACAAAAAGATGGTGAACAGCTTACAGGAAAGATGGGCAAGATTGATGCTGCCGCACTCAATAAAAAGGATGTGCAGCAGGTAGTCAGAAAGATAACAGGAGGCTGTCTCATCATAGAAAGAGCCGGTGATATCGACCGCAGCATAGCTGCCCAGCTATCATTTTTGATGGAGCATGATATTACAGGAACACTCTATATACTTGAGGATACATCAAAGGGTATAAAGAAGGCTCTCTCAATGGATGAGGGCTTTGCATCCAAGTTCACGGAAAAGATATCGGTCCCTATTTTTACAAATGATGAACTCGTATTGTTTGCCAAATCGTACTCTGCAGAGCTTGGGTACAAGATAGATGAGATGGCTATTCTGGCATTGCATAACAGAATCAGCAATATTGAGAGGATAGACCAGGCTACCACTCTGACAGAGGTCAAGGATATAATTGACGAGGCCATAGACAGGGAGGCTCACAGCGGACTTAAGAAGGCTATAAGTATTCTGACAGCCAGGCGATATACAGATGATGACCGAATTGTACTCAAAGAGGATCATTTCAGGGAAAAATAAATACTTATGGGGGGTATATATATGTGTAATTTTACAGCAATGGATTGTTACCTGTTTGGTCAGGCAACACACTATGATATCTACAAGAAGATGGGTGCTCACTTAGCTGAGCGTAAAGGAAAAAAAGGAGTGTGCTTTGACGTCTGGGCGCCACATGCGAGGGAAGTATACGTGTTTGGTGAGTTTAACGACTGGAATGAGACCAGTCATGAGATGAAGCGTGTAGAGCCGGAAACCATGGGAGTGTATGAGCTTTTTGTACCGGGAGCGCAAAAGGGTCAGATGTATAAGTTTATTATAGTCACTGAACAGGGTGATAAGCTGTACAAGGCGGATCCATACGCAAACTACGCAGAGCTTCGTCCGGGAACAGCGTCAATCATCACAGATATCGAGCACTTCACATGGACTGACAAAGAGTGGATGGATAAGAGAGCAGCAAAGTCAGATGCTGATGTATATTCTTCACCTATGGCTATATATGAGTGTCATCCGGGCTCATGGATGAGACATCCGGGCAGGGATGATGAGGGCTTTTATACATACAGGGAGCTTGCAAAATCACTCATATCCTATGTGAAAACTATGGGATATACACATATTGAGCTTATGGGTATTTCAGAGTATCCGTTTGATGGCTCATGGGGATATCAGGTGACAGGCTACTATGCACCTACATCGAGGTATGGAGAGCCTGAGGATTTTGCATACTTTGTTGATCAGTGCCATAAAAATAATATCGGAGTAATCCTCGACTGGGTACCTGCACATTTCCCAAAGGATGCGCATGGACTTGCCAATTTCGACGGAACAGCCACATATGAGTATGCAGACCCAAGAAAGGGAGAGCATCCCGACTGGGGCACAAAGATATTTGACTACGGTAAGAATGAAGTAAAGAACTTCCTTATCGGAAGTGCATTGATGTGGATAGAAAATTACCACGTAGACGGACTCCGTGTGGATGCAGTTGCGTCAATGCTTTATCTTGACTATGGAAAGAACGACGGACAGTGGGTGCCAAACAAGTTTGGAGGAAATAAGAACCTCGAGGCAGTAGAGTTTTTCAAGCATATCAATACACTCATACTTGGAAGAAATCACGGAACTGTAATGATAGCCGAAGAGTCTACCGCATGGCCAAAGGTAACAGGCAAGGTAGAGGAAGACGGACTGAACTTCAGCTACAAATGGAACATGGGATGGATGCATGACTTCCTTGATTATATGAAGCTGGATCCATATTTCCGTAAAAATAACCACAACAAGATGACATTTGCGATGAGCTATAATGAGAGTGAGAAATATATTCTGGTACTGTCACATGATGAGGTGGTACATCTGAAGTGTTCTATGCTCAACAAAATGCCGGGCTTAGAAGGGGATAAATTCAAGAACCTCATGGCAGGATATGCATTTATGATGGGACACTGTGGAAAGAAGCTTCTTTTCATGGGACAGGAGTTTGCACAGAAGCAGGAGTGGAGTGAGGAAAGAGAACTCGACTGGTATCTGCTTGAGAATCCGGAGCATAAAAAGATCCAGAACTGGGTAAAGGAGCTGCTTCACCTCTATAGGAGAAACCGCTGTCTGTATGAGCTGGATTCAAGCTGGGAAGGCTTTGAATGGATAAATGCAAACGATGCAGACAGAAGCATCTTCAGCTTTATCAGAAAGAGTAAGGATGGCAAGAATAATATGCTCTTTGTCATCAATTTCACACCGGTAGAGAGACCTGATTACAGAGTCGGAGTGCCAAAGCACAAGACATATCAGCTTGTTTTAGATAGTGAGGATCCTAAGTTTACAGGCAAAACGGTACAAGAGCCTGTAAAGAAGGCTGCAAAGGGCAGAGGCAAGGCAGCAAAACAGTCATATAAGAAGCTGGACTATAAGGCAGTCAAATCAGAGTGTGACGGCAGACCATTTTCATTTGCTTATCCACTTGCGCCTTACGGAGTTGCTGTATTTAAATACTAATATACCGGTAAATAGCAGGGTAAAGGACCGCGCCAATTTAAGGCGCGGTCTTTATTTTTGCGTATTATATGTCGATATAAAATAAAAAGATAACTATTCAGAACCACTGAGAACAAAAAAACTGATGCGTCATGCTTGCATGTAAGCAGCAGATTTTCTTGTTCTCAAGGTGGCTCTGAACAGTTGGATAAAAAATACGAGGTATGAATATCCATAAATAAAGGCTGCAGAGATGGTATATATGCAGGTCACGGAGCAGGAAATATGCAGATAGAGAATTTGATTAATAAAAGCACAGATACGAAAAATACGGACACAAAAACCATAAATGACATGACAGCGGGTATGCGTGTGTCAGACTACATAAAGACAGACAGCAGTGACAATATGTCAAAAAAGGCGGCTGTTGTCGGTTCGTCAAATTCTGTTGATATGTCGGATACGATATATGCAAGACCGCAGGCTAAAAACGAAGCCGGGAACAACAATGGCACAGATATGGCAGAAAATCTGCTAAATGATATGAATCAGACCTCAGAAAACAGGCGAAATGATATGATTGTCACTGCAAGCACTACCACGAGTGATGATTACAAAGCTGCAAAGGATGACGGCTACGATGTCATTGTCACTGAGACCGATAAGATAAAAGCAGTGCTGGCAAAGGCAGGTGTAGATATATCCATATATGGAGATGATCTGAGCATGGAGCAGCTTACAGACATCACGGGAAGCCAGACTGAAGCGGCCATGCTTGTCAATCAGATGAAAGCATATGATATTCCTGCTACAGATGACAATATAAAGGCAGGTACAGATGCCATAGACCGGGCAAAGAGCCTTACAAATATATCCAATGAGACAAAGGCATATTTGGTCAGAAATAACATGAATCCGACGGTTTCCAATGTATACAAGGCTACGTACAGCAGCAGTCAGGTACAAGATTACAGGCAGAAAACCAAAATGACGGAGATATCAGATGAGCTGTTTGATGAGCTTAAGCCACAGCTTAAACAGATATTAGAGGAAGCTCATATAGACAGTAGTGATGAGAATCTGAATCAGTGCAGATGGCTGATAGATGAAGATATAGCCGTTACACCTGACAATGTGCTGCTTGCGAATCAGATAGACGGCATTACCGCAGCAGGAGAAAATGTGAGCAGTGATTTTTATGCAAGGGCAGTGACAGAAGCACTGGCAATGGGAAAAAAGGCTACAGATGCCACTATGTCACAAGATGGTCTGACATTTGACATGGCAAAGAAAGCCTGTGATGTATTAGGTGAGGCGACCGCAGATGACATTGTCACATTAGAGTCAGATAACATACCTGTCACGATAGAGAATCTGTCAAAGCTTATAGCTGCAAGGGGCAAGGATAGTGCAGCATCGCAAGCCTCAGCGAATAAAGCTGCGGATAATCAGATTACAGACAGCCGGGAAGCAAGGCTTGTGACAGCTCAAAGAAAGCTTGAGGAAGCGAGACTTTCCATGACAGCAGAAGCCAACCTTTCACTCATAAAAAAAGGAGTTTCAATAGACACAGAGCCTATTGAACGTGTAGTGGAGCTGCTTAAGCAGCAGGAAAATAAATACTACGGAGCGCTGTTTGGTGATAGCAGTGTAGAGGCATCTGATGATAGGGTACGTATGTACAATAATGTATGTGATATTTTCAATCAGCTGAAGCAGCAGCCGGCTTATGTACTGACCCTGGAATCCGCTGATGACACTGTGTATGAGCTGTATACAGCAGGCAAAGCAATGAAGCAGTCATTAGAAGCAGCAGCCTCAGGATATGAGACTCTTATGACATCACCGCGGGCAGATATGGGAGACAGTATATCAAAAGCATTTCAGAATGTGGATGATATACTTAAAGAGCTTCAGATAGATACATCTGAAAGCAATCGCAGGGCTGTGCGGATACTTGCGTACAACAGTACCGAGATCACAGAGGACAATATAAAGCAAATAAAGTCTGTAGATGAGCAGGTGCAGAGAGCATTCAGCGATATGACACCGGCGGTGACGATTGAGATGATAAAAAGAGGCATATCACCGCTTGATATGAGCATGAGTGACATAAGTGACACTGCCAGACGGATAAAATCAGAAAATCCTGACGAAAGGGATGAGAAATTCAGCGAGTTTCTCTGGAAGCTTGAAAAGAAAAATGAAATCTCAGAGGAGGAAAGAGACTCGTATATAGGCATATACAGGCTTATTTCACAGGTGGAGCAGTCAGATGGTGCTGTGATAGGCTCACTTGTTAATCAGGGAGCAGATATTACAATGAAAAATCTGCTTACAGCGGTCCGGGTACGAGGAAAGAGTGCCATGGACTATAAGGTGGACGATACCTTTGCCGGAGTGGACAGTGTAAGCAGGGGCATTAAAATTGACTCACAGATAGAAAGCGCATATCATACAAACTGCCTAAGGGATGTGCTTGATACACTTTCACCTGAGAAAATGGAGTTTGTGCAGTATGACAGCTGGCTTGATATGACTCCGGAGCAGTTAAGGCAGGCTGTATATGAGGCAGGCGAGGATAACGTACTGTCAGAGCAATATGCCACAGAACAGCTAAGACAGTTCAATCAGGCAGTTTCGGTGCCTGAGAACGTATATGCTTTTCTAGAGAAATATGATGTAAAAACAACCGCGGTAAACCTCATGGCTGCGTCACGGCTAATGAAAAATCCGTCAGAGGCAGTAAGAAATCTCTGGGAGCGTGGAGACAGTGCTACGGCAAGGGCTCTTTTGGATGAGACTCTCAGACGGTTTTCGGAGTCGGTCAAAAATCCAAAGGAGCTTGCGCAGGCGCAGGAAACGCTGGCTGATACAGCTGAGCATGTTATGGATTCGATGATTATAGAGGACAGGCACACCGGCTCAATAGACCTCAGACAGATGAAGCTATTATGCAGTCAGCTAAGGATAGCTTCAAATATGTCGAGACAGGAAAACTATATTGTACCAATAGAGACTGCAGACGGGGTCACAGGTATGAAGCTTCGCATAGTAAGAGGTGAAGATAAAAAGGGACTGGTTGACATATTCCTTGAGGATAAAAAATGCGGCAGGGTAGCTGCATATTTTGAGGCAAAGGAAAACTCAGTATCTGCTATGATAGTCACAGACGATGAGCAGACTAAAAAGCTGTTTGAAGACAATATCACTATGTTTGAGGCAGGAATAAGTGATGGTGAACAGCGTGTGCGCATAGATGTGGCACTGGAGCATGATATATCTGCAAAAGAGTCTAAGATGTCAGATAATGAGACTAAAAAGCAGCTTGATGGCAGTGAAAGTGTCCAGACAACCAGACTATATCACATCGCAGAGCAGTTTATTGTAAATGTCCAGAGGGTGATTGCGCAAGATAGTCTGTAACACCGATATATATTGCATGTGCCAGGTCATCCTGATAGTTTTTGTCAGTAAGAAGAAGTGTCTCAGCAGGATTACTCAAGAATCCACATTCTACGATTACGGTCGGGGATGTGGATTTTTTAAGTATAAAGTATTCTTTATTGGGCTTAATGCTTCGTGGCTTTGCGACACAAAGAGAAGTGTTTAAAGCTCCAAGGACAGAGGATGCGAGCTCTTTTCCTGCATCAGAGGCTTCATAATAGAATACCTGTGGACCGCAGCTTGAATTGTCCTCAAAGCTGTTTTGATGGATACTGATGCTGACTGCCACATTGCTTTTAGACATCAGGGCAGTTCTCTTTGTGAGATCATCTGTCTTTGGATGCTTGGAATTATCCGGGGCGAGGTCGCAGTCGGTGGTTCTGGTCATGACAACAGTAAAGCCTCTGTTTTCAAACAGCTGTTTAAGAGCCATTGCAATACTGAGGTTGACATCCTTTTCCATGACGCCGGAGGTGGAAATCTTACCGGGATCACTTCCACCATGGCCCGGGTCTATTACAATAACAGTTGAATTAGTGTTTTTGCCGGTGTTTTTTGCAAGAGCGCAGACACCTCTTCCGAGGTAGAAGGACAGAATAAAGAGAGCTAAAATAAGACAGTATTTGTTTTTCTTAATAATGTACATATATTTTTTCATATAAGATACCTATAAAAAACCCGATGCACATAGAAGGCATCGGGTGTGTTTGTATATTATATGATTGGCTGATATCATTTATAACCTATAAAAGGTACTGAGTTAGACTGTAGCTGTAAAGGTACGGCCTCTTTCAGTAAGCCTTAAGCAATCAGTTCAGATATTTGATAACAGTATCCCAGACAGATGAATTCTCAAAGCCAAGCTTCCAGAATGCTGCACCGGCGAGCTTATTGTCATCGACGAGCTTGAGCCTTTTCTCTAAAGATGTACTGTCCTCAAGCCATACCTTGTACAGCTTGTTGGATACAGACCACTCAGCGTAGTTCTGACCGGATTCCTCATCAAGAGCAGCAGTGGCATTGTTTGTGGCAAGCTGTGCTGCAGCTGCGTCCATACTATATACCTGTGAGGCAACAGTGTACTTTGACTGATCCTCGGTATCTGTTACGGCATCATCGTCCTCCTTTGGAGTGAGCTCCCATATTCTGGTATAAAAAGGCATGCCGAGAATAATCTGGTCAGCGGGAACCTCCTTCAGAGTGGATTCAACACCCTCAGTTACCCACGGAATGGAAGAAACTGAGCCGGCATCAGAGCCCTTATAGTGTTCATCGTATCCCATAATCACAATATAATCGGCAAAGTTTGCCATATCAGAGCGATTGAAGAACTTGTTGAAGCTGGCAGGTACTGTGACATCAACTGAAAGTGATATACCGTTATTGTGACACTTTATGGCGAGCTCTCTGATAAACTCGATGTAAGAGTCTCCATATGCTGCTTCTGTGATATTTTCAAAGTCAATATTTACACCATCAAGCTCATAGTTAAATGCAGCCGACATAATCTGATTGATCAGGGTAGTTCTCGTGGATGTATGTGTGAGAACATATGCTGCATCTACATCAGTATTTTCAAAGTTGCTGAACAGTCCCCATACCTCGATGCCCTGGGAATGGCAGTAGCTGACATAATCCTTGCTTGCTATATCTGCCAGATTACCGTTGTTGTCATTTAAATAAAACCAAGTTGGTGACATTACATTTATGCCCTTGGTTGATGAAATTACCTGTGGCACTTTACTGTTTGCTGACTGGCTTGTTACCTGATTCCAGGCAAGACAGATATCCTTATCCTTCTTGATATGCGTAAAGGTCTCTTCCTCATAGTCAGGATTCGTAAGCTTAGTTTTTTTGCTCTCGGACAGAGCCTTGCGCTTTATATATCCAATAACACCATCCTCAGTGGCAACCTTATCCCATTTGTCACCGGAATCAAGAATAGTAATCTTGTCATCCTTTTTCACCTCTTTTAGAATAGGGCTCTTTATGCCGCCCTTCACGCGGACCTGGGTAGACTTGCTGACAGTGGCACTGTCTATTTCATCCCATTTGCTTGTGATGACGATGCGTTCCGGGTCATCATATGACTTAAAGGTGATATTGGAGTACTGTTTTACATAGTCTAAAGCGATAAGCGCAGAGTCAGAGGTGGCTTTCACAATCGGATAGCCAAAGTCATTTGTCTGCTTGGTGACACTGTAGCTATTGCTGTCAGCCGCCGCTGAGATGATATCAGATGCGGTTGTGTAAAGAAGCACATTCTCATTTGCATCCCAGTAAAATCTGGAATTTAATGAGTCGTGAACAAATTTGTAATCAACGTATATTTTTTTATCTATTATTTTAGCCTTGTAATCGGATAGCTCATTATCTACAATGAGAGCAGCCTCATCATCAGAAGAGATATTGAAATACTCTTTAAGATCCTCTGTCTTTTTCGTAGGGGTGTATTTATTGATAAGAGCAGTTATACCCATTATTATTACAACGAGGATAATAAGTCCGGTTACTATAAGTGCAGGCAATAATTTCTTTTTCATGTGTAAAAATCCTTTCCTATTATTTGGTGTCGAAATTGCTTAAGCTAATTATACCATTGTGAAAAAGCATATTCAAATAATATGAAATAAATTTGTAATAAATTAAGAAATTTGTTTATGCATTTTGGCGCGGAAGGAGCAAAAGCTTCCCCCGCGCACATACCTTTTCTTTTTAAAATATGTCTTTTGGTTGTCTTTTTGCATTTAAACGGGGTAAAGGACCAAAAATATGCTGACATCGATTTCTTGTATAATTGAGAAAAAATGATATTAATCATTAATTATTGATAGTTTATAGAAATTGATATTTCCGGAGCTTTCCACACCCAATTTAATTGCTGATTTTTAGTTTCGTTTAATTTGATAAAATATCTGTAAAAATTCCAATATATAAATATAGTTTATTCTTCTATAAAAATACCTCCGTCTATATATACTGATTATGAGTAAAAACTAACAAGTAACAAATGGCCCTATGTCATGAAGCGCTCTGTGGCATTAAAAGTATAAGCCCTCCGAAGGCTTCGGACATAAAATTGATAAACAGCTGGTTAAAGATGTCATTTTGCATCGTGATATTAATTCCTTTCTGATATCTTATCCAGAGTGCCAAACAGGCTGGTATTGATGAGGAACGGATCCTCTAAGTAAGGAAAGCCTACCACCGGATACTTAAAATGTTTATGGTTAATTGTCTTTTTCTTTTCCACGAGATTAAACAATATTTTTACGCTTTCTGAATCAGTTATTTTGTTTGAATTGAATAGCTCGATAATTCTGTTCAAAGCGCCCCGGTTCCATTTACTTATTGTACACACAGCGATTCTTACGTCACACCTCATAAATTCCTTTAAGGTGTTTGGATTAAGTATGCCGAAATCAATAATCACACGCTCGTATCTCATGTTTAAAATCTCAGTTAGTGTGGACATGACTGCGTGAGGAAAGAAATCTACATTCTTATAAGTAAAAACCTTTTCGTCTGCTGTCTTTGACAGTGAAAGAATTTCGTGTGTACCATTCAGCTCAACATAGGCGGTTCTATACATGCATTTATTGCTCATATAATTACAAAGAGCAAGGCTTATATGTGTTGTGCCTACATTGTGAACGCTGCCACAGACCCCAACTAACTGTGGTGCAGAATGGACTTTCTTAAATATCCTTTTAAAGTGTCTGATAGTGATGCTCCTCCCTTTAGTTCTAACAGCTTTTGAATCAGTGTTTCCTTTTGAACTGAGCTCTTAAACATATCGCTGTCATAAGGAAAGTGATAAACACTGCAATTAAGTAGTGTCGCAATCGCGGAGGCATCCTGTCTGCTGCACATATTACATATAACACTCAGGGAAGCTGTCGTTTTTTTGAGAATAGAATGATTCCTGTAGATATCATTCAGGTGCCAAAAGCTGCCGTTACATACATATAATACGAGATCCATGTCATATATTTTCTCGTTGCACACATCAGTGCCAAGGTCGTATATCTGTATAGCATCCTTTGGAATATTAAACTGTATACCGTCACTGTAGTCGGGTATGCCCTGAAAGCTTTTGTAATAATAATATCCGTTTTTCTGCTTAAAAATCTGCAGTCCGTCGTGATTACCATGGCAAAGTACGCTTTTTGCTGAGTCTATGTAGATACCATGATATCCAAGGATATTGAGTTCGCAGGTGAGTGAAACGGCCACGTGGGTGGAGCCGCAGCCTCTGTGACTGCCTAAAACTGCTATTTTGTGTATGAGATGTGGCTGACCGGTTAATTTTTGAATTTCCTGTATTTCCTGATATAGCTCTGCGACAGTCACGTAACGCAGTGATGCATCAGATGTTGTTGCTTTTTGGATAATATGCTGAAACTTATGGGAAAAGCTGTCTGGGGTAAAGGTCAGTATATACTGCAGAAGCTGACCTAAGCTGTAAATGTCTGCCGCCGGTGTAATTGTATCCTCGGTAAAGCATTCGGGGGCAGAGAATTCTATATTCCCATAGTGATTGAAGTTATTTCCATCCTGGATAACATATGCCGATACGCCAAAATCGATAAGCTTAAGCTTATTGTGGCATACTATAATATGCTCCGGTTTAAGGTCCCTGTAAATAATGGGAGTAGATATCTGTGTATGCAGATAGATAAAAACATTGCATAATTGTTCACAAATATTAAAAAATAAACCTGGGGAAATTAACTGCTGATGAAGCAAAAATGAATCTAATGTCTCGCCGTCGATATATTCCTCGACGATATAGTAAAAAGCATTGTCCTCTTCGAAGTCAAATATACGTGGTATAGACGGATGCTCAAGAGACTTGAGTAGTCTTGCTTCTGATAATGCGGATTCGGAGAAAGCAGAAGATTTAGGAACTTTCTTTAGAGCTCTCTCCTGATCCATAGATATGTGTCTGACAAGCGTAACGCTACCGGAGCTGCCGGTTCCGAGATCTTTAATCATCTCATATTTGTCAAACAAAGAATGATTTGTATTTTTCATACGCTCCTTTTGGGTCGAGCGCACATCTCATGGATAACTTATAACATACCTGTAAAATAATTGCAACACTTTTTTTATTTTTTTTTAATAGGCCTCGCGCTTTACAATATGACCGGTGTTTATTATAATAGTTTTACGATTTACACGGATATTTTCGGAAAAGGATGTGAAAAATATGAAAATTGAGAAGGTAAATGATAATCAGATCCGCTGTACTCTTACCAGAGAGGATCTTGAGGACAGACATATAAAAATAAGCGAACTGGCATATGGATCAGCGAAGGCGAAAAGCCTTTTTAAAGATATGGTAGAGCAGGCCAATTACGAGTTTGGCTTTGAAACAAATGATATTCCACTCATGGTGGAGGCAATTCCACTGCCATCAGAGTCTATAGTGCTTATCATCACAAAGGTTGAATATCCGGATGAGCTTGACACCAGATTTTCAAAGTTTTCAGAGGCAGATGACGACTTTACTGACTTAGGAAATGCAGGACAGCCTCCGGTGATAAAGGGAGCTGCTGATATTTTGGAGCTGTTTGAGCGTATCAAGAAGGAAAATGAGAAGACAGCTGATAGTGAGCAGAGCACTGATGATATTACAGAAGAACAGGCTGAGGCTGACGTAGTCAAGCTGTTTGTTTTTGATAAATTTGATGATGTGCGCAGGATTTCGCATGTGCTTGACGGCTTTTACAGCGGCAGAAATGACTTATACAGGGATGCTTCAAGCAATAAGTACTATCTTGTGGCTCACAAGAGTGAGCATACTCCGAAGGAATTCAACAAAGTGTGCAATATTATTTCAGAGTACGCATATCAGAAGAACTATGTGCCTGCCAATGAAGCATTTTTCAAGGAGCATGGTAATGTGATTATTGAAGAAGCTGCCATCCAGACGCTGGCAGTACTTTAACAGAATATTGATTGCAAATAAAAGACGGCCTGCATAAGCAAGCCGTCTTTTCGTAAATTAACCGAGGTCGTGATCGATGAATGTGTTGATTTCAACGACAAGATCATCCGGGTCAAGTCCGTGAACCATAGCAGCCTCTTCGATTGTCTCCATCTGTGATGATGGGCATCCGAGACAGTGCATGCCGATATTTAAAAGTAATGGTGCCACGTTCTGGTCAATCTGAAGAAGATCACCAATCATAGTGTCCTTAGTAACTCTAGCCATTATTGTTTCCTCCTATTAGTCTTTTAATGTGCCTATTATAATACGATTTGCATTTAATTGCAAATTATACTATAAAGATTTTTTTTGAGTAGTTCGATATACTTATTAGACAACGGAATGTTAATACTACAGCAAGGATGCCTGAGAAATTATCAGGAAAGGAAAACACATGAAAATAAACAGGAATATGAGTGCTGTCAGGGCAAATAAGCAGCTCCTCGGTACAGAAAACAGATTATCAAAGTCTATGAAAAGGCTTTCAAGCGGCTACAAGATAAATTCAGCTGAGGACAATCCGGCAGGAATGGCTATCTCCAACAAGATGAAGGCACAGATAGAAGCTCTTGACCAGGCAAAATCAAATTCGTCAGATGCGCAGAATGTCATGAAAATAGCAGACGGAGCACTTGGTGAGGTGAGCAGCATGCTCCAGAGAATCAGGGAGCTTGCGGTACAGGGCGCTTCAGATACATATTCTGAGAATGATAAAAAGGCTTTGCAGTCAGAGATAGATGAGCTCACCAAGGAGGTGGACCGTATATCGGGCGATACGGAGTACAATACAAAGTCACTGCTCGATGGTTCGAGTGATACACGCGTCTATATAAGGCAGAAGGATGCAAATGGCAATATGACTCAGGTGAACAGCTATATTACCAGAATCAATTTCTCAGATAATGTGGCGTCAGATAAATATGAGCTCACAGTAAATTCGCTCGCAACACAGGCAACAGGAAGTCTTGCGTCTGCCACAAAGCCTGACGCAGAGGGAACGATTTCCATAAACGGTGTGAGTGTGGCTGTGAAGGCAGATATGACTCAGGATGAGTATATCCAGGCGTTGCAGAAGGCAGCGACCACAGCCGGTACTACTATGCAGGTGAATGGTGATAGCATCAGTTTTTTATCAAATGAGTATGGCAGCGACAGCACAGTAAATATATCTCTTTCTTCATCGCTTAAGGCTCTGGCAGGTGCAGGCTATGAGAATGCTGACGATGGAAGTGGAAATATGCAGCTCAAAAGTAACGGTAAGGATGCCGTGGTTACAGGAGGAGAAAATATGTCGGACAAGACAATAAGAGCCGACGGTAACCGTGTATATGTGGTAGGAAACAGTGGATTTTCAATGGATTTTCTACTGAGCAGTGATATGGATATGACAGCGGGAAGCAGCAATCTGCAGATAGATATTTCAGATATCGGAAATATGGCTGTGCAGATTGGTGCAAACGAGGGCCAGGAGATGAAAATCAGGATACCGGAGGTATCATCGCAGACACTTTATCTGGATACGGTAGATGTGACTGTAAAGGGTGGTGCAGACAAGGCAATGTCCACACTTGATGAGGCGATAGAGTATGTCTCAGGTGTGCGGTCAAGGATAGGAGCCTTCCAAAACCGTCTTGAATCAGCTGAGAGCAGTCTTTCTGAGACTTCTGAGAACATGACCGGTGCATATTCCAATATCATGGATACCGACATGGCAACCGAGATGACGGAATACGCAGCACAGAATATTCTCGACCAGGCCGGAATCTCAGTGCTGTCTCAGGCAAATGACCTGCCACAGCAGGTACTTTCACTATTGTCGAGGTAATAAGCAATGAAAAATGAATTGAAGCAGGAGCTCACCAGAAGACTTTGTGCGTGCAACAATGGCGGACTCGTGCTTGTTATGTATGATATATATTTTGGTTTTTCAGATGATGTAAAAAATGCCCTCATGTCAGAGGACAGGGAAGCCTTGAGAAAGGGCGTGTCGGATGTACAGGCGGCACTTGATGAGCTGATGGGGGCACTTGACTTTAAGTATCCTCTCGCAGGACAGCTTTATCCACTGTACTCATACTGCAAGAGGCTTTTTTCCACAGTGCTTTACTCACTTGATGTGTCGGTGGTGGATGAGGCCGACGTCATTATGAAAAAGCTCAGAAACAGCTTTGAAACAGCAGCTGCCGATGACAAATCGGCTCCGCTTATGGACAATGCGCAGAAGGTCTATGCGGGCATGACCTATGGAAGGGGCAGGCTCACAGAGAGCTTTGTAAACGATGATAACAGGGGCTTCCTTGCGTAGGAGGCCTCTTTTTTAGTTCATTAAGCCTCATTAAACCTCATTAAGCCGCTTGGCACAGTTTAATAGAAATTTATACCGCATGGAAACAGCCTTGGCCTGATAGATGTAGTAGTCAATTAAATCGGGTTCAACCACATTTTCCAGATTAGTGTATACAATTTGAAGTTCATCTGTTGTTTTCTTGATGTCATCCTGTAAGGTCTTGTAACCGTCATTTACAGGCGTTTCTTTAAATAATTTCATGAATTCCTCCAACAAAATAAGTCTTAATACAAGTATAAGCAAAAGAGTTTCTTCTATTCACAGATTTTGTAAAAAGTGCTTTTGACATGTGAAAAACCAGTAAAATCAAGGTTTTGACTGTGAATTAATGAGTTGGGTTTAGCTGCATTTTGTGGATAACTAACAAAAAGTATTTATTTTTAAAAAAGCTATAGACAAAATCGAGAGTGCGTTGTTATAATTCGTCTCACGAAAGGAGAGGTGATGAAAATACAGTGATTGTGAAATTAATATCACACCTCATGCTGTATATACTGCTTACAGTAGCAGCAATTGGGGATTTCAAAAATTATAGAATCAGTAACCGGCTGATTCTGACGGGACTTGGTTGTGCGTTTCTATTTCGCTTAGTGGGGGGCAAGGTAGCGAGCATCATCTGGTTTCTTCCAGATATAGTTTTTCCGGTTGTCATTTTATATTTCTTATATCTTTCAGGCATTTTAGGAGCCGGGGATATCAAGTTATTTTCAGTAGTATGTGCATTTACAAATTTAAGATTTACCGCCTTGTGCATGGCAGCCGCTTTTATGGCGG
>ULSP01062608.1_pt1 | contig 30858 bp, 29 predicted proteins | sample 1956811 | NCBI WGS metagenome assembly ULSP01 (sample SAMEA4835711, study PRJEB28245) | human gut metagenome | biome: gut microbiome; material: fecal sample | place: Denmark | collected 2008
CCAAAATCCGAGGAGCCTTTCAGAATATACATAAATTTTTAAGGTTATAATTCATTGGCAAAAATACAGATAATACACATGGTTCTCAAAAATAAACTGATAAGAATATATATCTTGCCGCCGTTCCCCCCCCACACACATACAACTTGAATATCCATTATTGGGCGAACTGGGGATATATCAGTGGGGGAAAATGTACGGCGGCGGGGGATATGTCTGGATTTCGTATTATCTTTGTGCCATCGAAATGCTCTCTCTTTATACAATAGAACTACTGTCGATATGCTCTGTCCGGTGATGGATGGGGCATATTTTATCGAGTGATGTGTATTGTGAGATACAGGTCATGAGTTTTTTATATCAGAACAAGGAAGTGCCGTAACCTTTCTTCAGCGGATAAATCTTATATTTGCACCGAAAAATGGATGGCAGTATGACAGGAAAAGAAAGTTACCGGTTTGACGAGGAGTCTGTAAGGGATATTGTCCGCTGGGCATTGACGGCGCAACTTCCCAAAGAAATATATATTGATTCGGAGCATATAACGGATGTACGTGAATATGTAAAGACAAGTATCCGGGAAATAAACTTATATTATCCCAATCCTTTATACAATTCAGCCATCATCCGGTTATACAGGCTCAAGGATTTTGTGGAGGGTATCCCATAGCAGACTGTTTTTATCACGCCAGTATAACCGGAAGCCTGACATATCCCTTACCTTTGCAGCCATCACATGACATGACTCAAAATGATAAATCCACTCTCCCGCTTGGTCAGTGATGATAAGGCGGGAGTCCATTATTTGCATATCTCATCCGAATACTCTAATTTAGGCATAGTTTTAGAATTTGTATCTTGGGGCGGTTCAACTTGGTGTTTTTCCGTGAGGATGAATTATCACAATAAACTGTTTCATATTAACCGGCTGCCCTTATGTATTGTGCGTATCCATCAGGTTTCCATCTCAATATTATGGATATGATACACGGGACAATGCTTTTCATGTCCATTCTGCCAGTGATGATAGGACGGGGATTTGCTTATCTCATCCGGCTGCCTTATCTTTGAGGATATTTGACCAATAAACGTTTTGATTTTTAGCTAACGATGAAACACGGCCCGGGAATATTATTGGTCCGTGAGGATATTCGCTAATTTCAAATCGGACTGTCTTTCTCGCTCTATAAAAATAAAAAGCCTTCCAGGATATGATGACACTACCAGGAAGAGATGTAACCGTAACCATTATGCACCATTATCCGGAAGGCTTGGATGGGTAGAACGGAAAACGAGGGGTGAATGTTCGGTTATCTGAAGGGCAATATGAGAAAGTGCCTCTGATTTATCGGGAAGTGAGTTTATATATATTATTCCCGGAGTTTAAGGCACGTTTCCGGATTGCCCTAGAAAAGAAGAGAAGTTACTTTTTCTTGACAGACATCTTAATTGTGCCTATCTTTGCAGCATATATTTTACTTCTATGAGAACGGAGTTGCTAGAGAATATTTGTTTTACGGAGGAGGAGTACAATACCAAGACCAAGGATGAGGATTGTGCTTCCTTCGACGAGTTCATAGATGCGATCCTTATGTTTGTCAATGAGAGTGGAGGCTCCCTTGAGGATGCTGTGGATATGGCGAATGAGGCTTTTCTCGGGTTATGAAAAAAAGAGGCAAGCTGTCAAAACTTACCTCTTTATTATACTATACACTACCCTGACTCTTACTGAAACGGTGAATTCTCCCTCAACATCTGATTCCTGTACACCACTCCCTGCTCCTTCCTTGAATACAGCTCCATCCTTGAGACACCAAAGTTTTCACGGTTGGCATTATAGTTATTGATTACCATCCCCCGAATGTCATCCTCAGGGATACCATGCCTGCCGAACGTACCGATGAGATATTCCAGGGCCGCATCGTATAAGACACCATACAGACACAACCATTTTGCTCTAGAAAGGATGGATCTGTGTCTGTTACCATCCTCATAACTGTCCGGATACTCTTTTCTCCACCTCTTGTCCACGTAGTTAATGAGAGTCTTGTCCTTCCATAACCTCTGAAAACCTGTATTCCTTTCAATCTCTTCCTGGGTATGAATGAAACTGCCGCTTGAACAACCATGATTATAACTCTTCACGGTAGGCTTGGGAATGGACGGATCATATTCAAAGTGGTAAGGAAGCAACGTATCTTTCTTAGGGTTGACATAGACATCAGGATCGAAACTTAGGAAGAACGTGCGGCTGAGATTATGACAACTCTTATCGAATTCATCAGTCCCCGGATATAACCTCTGCTTCACCTGCCAAAAAAGATTGTAATGGTGGTCCGGGTTGGTGTTGTCATGGATCATAGCCGCCTTCACACCTTTATTGCTTGGGGAGAACCATACAGCGTAAAGATGAAGAGGGTTGGCATATTGTATCAGTCTTTCCTTGAATTCCCGTGCCGCCTCATGTGACTTAAAATCATCGAAGTCAAGCACAAGGATATTTGAATACTGGCGCAGGTTGGTCGGGTCATCGTTTCTGTAGTCGAATATTCCGGAAGGTGCTATCATGGGAAGTCTGTGTTTCTCTTCCTTGTAAGCCTTCTCTGTCGTCTGCATTCTCACTATATCCGTTTGTCTGGAGAGTTTTGTGTCGGATGCTATAAGTTCAAGGATATGGTCGAAGTTATAATAGATCCTACTTCTTGAATCACTTGAGTTGTGGTAGTAACTTATGTTTTTGTTTATCATATTATTGGATTTTTATTAGTTATTTGCTTTATTGTATCGTGAACCTTCCCAGAGACCGGACCTGGCTTTACTTTGGGAGAAAGCCGGTCCTCTCAGTATCTTCGTCTCTCGGGAAGAACCACTATTTTTCAGTAAAGGAGCTATGGGAACTGTCAATGGGAGATTGAAGAGAAAGGCTACTACGTACCCTTCCAGAGTGAGAGAGGAGGGATGTTTTTTGTTTTGTCTATTCTTTTCCTCTCACTTTGGTAGACCGCGAAGCAGGTCTCTTTCTTCACTCTCTATTCTACATCCCTTTTATTTACTATATTACCCGTTTTTTTTACTTCTCTATATATATTAGATTGTACATCAAAAAAAGGCGGGTAAGTAAATATTTATCTTGATACGCAGATATAAGGAAAGGGATGGGCGTGGCCACAAATCCCGCCCATTCCGTATTTACTTTATCACCAGGGCAATCTTCAATTTACTCAGGGTTTCCAGTAGTCTGTCATATTTACGTCTTTCCCTGACATACCTTTTTATACCAATCATCTCCAGATAGGCAAAAGTAACCTCCTTCGTATATTCATCGTCCATGGTTATAGCCCTCTGCATATCCTTGTCATACTTGGTCAGAAGTATAATCTCCTCTTTAATGTTGCTTCTGATCCTCATTCCGTCCAGCCTTTTCTCCCAGTCAGTGTTGGATACGGATTTTCTGTCAATGACCTTGTTCTAATTAAATATGAATTGGATGATATTTAGGTTCATTATGTACGCCGAAAAAATAGAAAGAAGAGACAAGCCATTATAAACTCATCCCTTCCATTATCCTATCTTCTGCATATCACATCATACACAGAGTAACCTTTTACATAATCATCTACCGCAGGCTCAAACTCCTTCCACCATTCCCAGACATGCAGACCATAACCTTTCCATTGCAGCGTCTCTATTTCATTCTTCCACTGATAAGACCATTGATTCCTAAGACGTGGGCAAATAAGGATGCGTAGATGCTTTGGAATACCTGCCATCAATTCCTCCGACAATACCTTTCCGCCCGTTGAGAACCATTGGAAACCGGGAATAAGCTTAGTCATCCCTTCAGCCACGCCATCATCATCCACTATCACCATCCTCATGTCCGGGCGGTATTCCATTGTCGGGTTTGGAAGATGATAAAATGAAGGGATATTTTTTATCTTGGAGAATAACGCCTTCAACCTTTCCTCCGCTTCTTCCTTCTTTCTCAATGTCTTACTCCCGAACCTCTTATTTCTGTATGCATTGCCAACTGCATACCTTATCTCATCAGTCGTAAAGTCAGGACATGCATAAGGGAGAAGTATATCAAGCGCCTCGTCTTTTTCAATACCATATTCACAGAGACTGCACGCCGTATCATAGACATACCCGTTACGGTTGCCTCTCCTAAATCCCCCTTCCGTCCATGAGAGTATGATCCTAAGCCTTTCATCCATATCAGTTATCGGGGCTGTGTAGTTGACTGTTGACGCTTTTTTTTCCACTGCTATCACTTCCGGTTTATTCCATACAAGTGCTCCAAGGTTGAGATAGAGGTCAGGATCGTAGGTGACGTTCGTATATCTTGCCACATCCTGAGCTCTTCTATCCTCTTTCACACCAAAATCCTCAGCTATGGCCTTGTAGTAGAGTTTATGTCTTTCAGCGTCAAGACTCTCCGGAACCTTGACCAGCACCTTGAGACCCTTTCCGGATATTGAGAGGAAGACCGAGTATACATAAGGATTCTCCATCAGCCGTTCCTTCTCTGATAACACGTCCCCATCCAGATGATCTATGTCGATGGCTATAATACCGCTATGTCTTATCAGCCTCTCTTTCCTGCGTCTCTCGAATATGCCTGAGAATGAAAATCCGGGAGCGTCGAATTTTGCCTGATCCATTTCCTCCCTGGTCTTGGCATTTCTAACCTTGTCCGCGTATTCCCTGTATTTCCCTTCCTGAATCAAACGGAGGGCATAATCCACACTCATCCTTTTTGCCGGGAGTGTGTTGTTCTTACTTGTATAAAAATCTATATCGTTCATTGTAACTTGTTTTTAAGTTATTGATGTGTGGAGGCGTTCGCTGTTTGGAGAGCGAACACCCCACTAAGATGTATATTAACTGATTGATGTTTACCACTGATTACGGGTGTTTATGAGTGTTTAGGGGTGTTTACGGGTGTTCACGGTGTTTACTAGTGTTTATGGGTGTTTACACTGTTTACGAGTGTTTACTACTGTTTAGGGTGTTTACTAGTGTTTACACTGTTTACTGGTGATCACTACTGTTTATGGTGTTTAGCCTGTTTATCAGTGTTTAGTGTATAAATAAATGAACACCACTATATATTTTTTCTTTCTTTTGGGTCATTCTCCAGTCTTACTTATATGATATTATCCTTTATAATAGTAGTAAGCAATAGGATATGAAAAGGAATAACCCAAAGAAAGAAGAGAGAATGATGTTTTTTTCTTTTGGGTCATTTCCTATTGTATATAGGCTATATTGGGATAATAATAATGAATAACCCCAAAAAAGAAGAAAAAATGAATATAAGTGTTCATTTATTTATATAGTGAACGCTAGTAAACAGCATAAACAGTAGTAAACACCTTGAACACTAGTAAACAGTGTAAACAGTAGTAAACACCTTAAACAGTAGTAAACAGTGTAAACAGCAGTAAACACCTTAAACAGTAGTAAACAGCAGTAAACACCTTGAACACCCATAAACAGTAGTAAACATCAGTAAACAATGCTAATCATCAGAAATCAACAGCAAATAATATACAATGTGAATGGATTGGCCCTCAAAAGCCAATCCTTTCACTTTTAGCTATTCTTACATTCATCCATTCTCATCAACATCCATCCCTTTCAGCCTTTTTCCGATAGTAGCTGGTGAGAGATTCAGTTCCTCGGCTATCTTTCTGTTCGACATTCCCAGCTCATGCAATTTCCTAATCTGTTCGAGCTGTACACTGTCACCATCCTTCAAAAGGTCACACTCTCTGGCAGTTTGGATAGGAATTTGGGTGTCTGTTCCGGTCTGGTGAAGCTGTGCGGGCTGTATGAAACGGAGCATGGTGGGATCGAGCGTCTTGTCAATCACATAAGGTATCACATGGTTGCCGTCCCACACTATCCTGCCGTTCCTGCTCTTGAGTTGCTTCACGTATCTGCCCGTTGAGGGGTTGTTACTGTCCGTTCCTATGGCGAAGACCGACTGCACGAAATTGGTGAGCATGCTTGAGCCCAGGCAGTGGTTGATGTCAAGAGGCGTGAACGGCTGGATCTTCGGGGTATGGTTGACCACGAGAATCGAATATCCCTCCTTCGCCCAACTACAGAATTCCCGGCAGATAGGTTTCACATCCTCCGCCTTCATTCCCCCGTTATTGACAAGAAAGGTGAGGTTGTCAAGGATCAGTACCTTTGCGTTCACCCTGGCCATCATCCTCCTTATCAACGGCAGGAACTTGTCCGAATCATAGAGGCCGTCTCCGAGCATGCTTAAATCCGGGCGGTGGAGATTATCGGGCCATACATGCAGTTCACCCTCCTTTGAGGTATATCTCTCCTGGAACTGCTTCATGGAGAGTTCAAGGTCAAGATAGAGTACGGTTTTCCCCAGTCGCCCGCTTATATGCTCCGCTATCTGGACCGCATAAAGGCTCTTGCCCGTATTTGTCCGCCCGAAAAGGATGGCGAACTCATTCTCGAACCATAGCGCATTGCCATTCCCGTCACCGCCCCATAATATCTCCGGTACTGGTTTCCGTTGTTCTTCCATCATCATACTGTTTAAGGATTGTCCCATTATAAAGTCAAGTCCGTCCGCTCCGTCTGCCTGTTGTGTATCCTTGGGTGTGGATGCGGGTGTTGCAGGTGCCGTGTATCCATCCTCCCTCTCCGTCTGCCATTCTTTCCCGCTGCCGAAAAGGTTGAATTCCGGCACTTCTATGGGTGGCACGACAAGAGGTATGTACGGCAATGGACTTTCCGCATCATTCCAGCATTTCTCAAGACTGGCGTTAAGGGAAGCGGTAATTTTTTCATCTGGTTCTAAATTTTCAGTCATCATTTTATTAGAGTTTTTAGTTGTACATTGATTTAATCCACACGTATAAGAATCTTCCGCTTTCAGACCGCCATTTTTGATATTAATAAAGGAAGGACGACAGAACCGGCCACTGTCCTGCCATTCTTCCATGACTGAAAACTGAAAAATAACCTATACACTAATTAGGGCATGACTGGAAATGGCGCGCGTTTTTCATGTCCGCAGCGCTATATATAATAAGGTGTACAGTCTCTCTCCACCCGACATTTCCCAAAAGCCTTATTATCGAAGAGACAATGCTCACAATGAAGAAGGGTGCCCGAGATCTGAATATGGTCAACGGCGCTCTTCTTATTTTTTCTTCTTCCCTTCCAAATCGCGTTTTTGCTATCCTGACCAGCCCAACGCCTAATAACTGAATAATAAAATAACATAAAGCAATATGTTTGAAAATCTAATCAATAAAATATTGGGAGTTGAGCGGGAGCCTATGCCCAATCGTCAGGAAACTGTTACCGCACCTGATGTCACCGAAAAAGCAGTATCATCCGAACCTATCCCTGAAAAATACCAAAGAGACATTGAAGCGCTCCGGAATAAATATGGAGACGCTTTCAAAACCGGTCTCTGCATCAATCTAACCTTGCAGGAGGCTTTATCAATCATGCCGAGGGTAAGAAGGAGACGTATTGATTCATACAGAGGGTTGCAATCCTATTTGATGAAAGAATGGGATATAACACTAACCATTAAATCACAAAAAACTAAATCTACAGCATTATGAAAAACTATTTTATAGCAAACGGAGAGGTGCTCAATACAAATATGAGCATTGAAGAAATGGAATCACGGGTACAGGAATCATTGGACGAGAACACTTCCGGAATGGCACAGTTCCGGGTCAAGAAGCTGAGTGAGAAGGAAGTCCGTTTCTTCTTTGTCAGGGACTTCGACTATAATCCCGACAAACCGATTATTTTTGACGCGGACATGGCCTTGATAACCGGAGTGGGAATAGGCGCCTTCCAACTTCAGGCTGTCGGAGGATACCCAATGATACATCCGCTAAAATTTGCCGGGAAGAACTTCTATACCGACATCACAAGCTTTATCAGGTTCTATAAATTCCAGCTGTTTGAAGAGATGGGGCAGCTGGTGGAGCATATAGGTCTGAGATGTTATTCTGACCGTATCTTAATGCAGATAGTCTTCTAGGGGTATGAATGTATTGATAGCATGTGAAGAGAGTCAGGCCGTATGTCTGGCTTTCAGAGGATTGGGGCATAATGCTTTCAGTTGCGACCTTCAGGAATGTAGCGGTGGATTTCCCGAGTATCACTTCAAGGGAGACATGTTTGATGTAATTGCCAATCGTGGAGGAACTTTGGAGAATGGCATTAAATACTTTCTTGACGGTAACTGGGATTTGGTCATAGCCCATCCACCCTGTACTTATCTTGCTGTTTCAGGTGCTAGGTGGTATTATCACCCCGACGATAAGAACCTTCCGACTGATCAACGCCGCCCGCATCCGAAATTCCCCGACAGAGCCAAAGACCGTGAAGATGCTGTTCAGTTCTTCATGGATGTTTCAAAGATAGGAGTGAATAAACTGGCCATCGAGAATCCGGTAGGTATCATGAGCAGCCGATGGAGAAAGCCTAATCAAATCATAGAACCCTGGATGTTCGGTCATGAAGCAAGTAAGAAGACCTGTTTATGGTTGAATAATTTGCCTCCGCTGGTACCGACAAATATAGTGGGGAAAGGTGAGGTGCTGACATTCAAGAACGGGAACCGGATGCAGAAATGGACCTCAGACATATTCTTCTCGGGTGTGTCGGCTGAGGAGAGAAGAAAACTGAGGAGCAAGACCTTCCCCGGGATAGCGGATGCGATGGCTGATCAATGGGGAGGTAAAATTGCAGCGTAGAGAATAACAACAAACACAAAGAATTAACTAATGAAAACAATATATACTACTATTGGAGCATCCAACCACTCTGATACAACAAGGGAGGAACATGATTTTTATGCTACATACCCCGAAGCCATAGACAGATTATTCGAGGTGGAGAAATTTCCGGAAAACATCTGGGAACCTGCCTGTGGAATGGGACACCTCTCTAAACGGATGATAGAACTTGGTAAAAAGGTGTATTCCACTGACCTGATAAATCGTGGCTATGGTACCGGTGGCGTTGATTTCCTGAAAGCCACCGAAAACCCTTATGGAGCTATCATTACCAACCCTCCTTATAAGATAGCCCTGGAATTTATAGAGAAAGCCTTGGATATATCGGATGAAGGAACAAAGGTAGCCATGTTCCTGAAGCTGACATTCCTGGAGGGAAAAAGACGTAAACCGTTCTTTCAGGACAATCCGCCTATAAAGCTCCATGTCTTTTCTTCCCGCGCTGTTGTTGCCAAAGGTGGAGATTTTACAGTAGCTCAGGCAAATGGGAATGCTATCGCTTATGCCTGGTTTGTTTGGGAAAAAGGTTATAAGGGAGATACTGTAGTGGATTGGATCAACTGAAATACGGCGTAGGGAAACGATACATTCCGGAACTGACAAATATAACGGTATATGACGGAATGGTGTGTTCCCGCTGTATAATATAAATTTATTAATTCATTAAATAACAGAAAATTATGAAAAAGAAAAGTACAAATAGTACTCAACAATTGGGTAAGAAAGTATTTATAGCGGGCAAAGTGTATGACCTGCAAGTAATGAACAAGGATGAGGTCGAGGTATCGGTGCAGGAGTATCTGGACAGTGCAATCGGCAAGGACAAGGTAAGGTTCGAGCTGTGCACAATCGGAAATATGACCACCATGTCCTTTCACCGGGGATTTGACTACAGCCCCTACAATGCAGATCCGGCGAAAGATATGATGGATGCGGATGCCTTCATGATGACCGCCCACGAATACGAGGGTTTTATGATGCCTGTTCCTTTCCCTACACTTCCAGTTCCAGGATTCGGCTATCCCTATCATATAAGCCAGACCGACTTTCTGGATGCATACCGAAAGAGCGCCGGGATTCTCGGGGCAAGCAGGATAAAGAACGCTTCCCTGGAGATAAAGCTGCAGTCCATCGTGTTGAGGGTGCAGATTGGATAAGGTGAGAATACGGGATGAGATAAGTTCCGGACTATGGTGTGTATTGAAAACCGTTGTGTGAGGAGCATGGCGGTTTTCTTAATCCTTTTAACGACAGTAACCATAAGAATATCCGCAGTGGAAATGCCTTGGATGATACACTATAGTCCTGTTACCAAGTTAAACTATAATTATAATATACTTTATATAATGGCACAATATTTTAGAATAGCAACAAAGGCTTTCTGTAATACACTAAAGGCAGGATCTTTTACTGGAGATACTACTATGTGTCCGACAAGAAGCCAAATCGAGTCAGCTAGTTTGTATATAAAAAAGGGTTATACCTATGCAACCGACCAGCTAGTTCCCCAAGATCATATAGAACGTCTTGATTGGGAATATACTTTCTCTGTAACTCCTACTACAGCAACTATATCCGCGGCGGGAGGTTCACGGAAATTCACGGTGACCTCGTATAAAAGACAATACAGTTACAGTAATGCAGGTAATCGTGTTTATGTAGAGGGGGCACAAACCAATGTAGGATATACTTCTAGCAATAATCAAACTGTAGGTTCTGCAACATGGACTGCCGCGAATGATACTATTAGTTATTCTTCTAATCCTGGTGGAGCGGAAAAAATGGTATATTACATGGACTCAATCAGAATCGTTTGGTTGTAGGGGCCATCTTATACTGGATTTTCCACTTTTCGCCTTTGGCCTCGTGCAGGCTTTCACGTTCTTCAAATACATCGACATCGTACAGCCCCGATGTCAATTTCGGGCGGTGCTTGCCGATATACCAGTCGAGCCGTTTGAACCGCTGCCTGAACTTATCCAATCCTTCCGTCCGCTTCTTGGCATTGTTTTTGATCTTGATAGCTACGATAGCCCCCTTTTTACGGAGAATGAAATCCACCTCGTCGTTATGTTTGCGCTAGTAGAAGATCTCGAAGCGGTGAATGAATGCTTGGCTAACCAGATAAGCACTGATTCCCGGTTCGAGGATACGTCCCCATGCCTTACGGTCAGTAATGGCTTGCTCGAATGTCAAAGGACTGTATACCATCTTCAGCGCATTGTTGCAAACTTGCTATTTCGGTATACTCGCCTTACTGCGTGCCGTATCAATACTGAATTTCTGAAGTCCAACAAGCCCCTTTCGCCCAGCAAGTTGATATGTCTCTCCAAAGTCGCCGTATTGTCGGCATCTTGCAGCGAACCGAATTTTGTTCAGCGAAAGCAATTCCCCGGAATAGGCGACTCCCAACTCGAATGCCAGACGGAACAGAGACGGTTTGCTGATAGGGGCGTCCATCAAAATGTCCTTATTGATGGTCACGGCTCTTTCATTTAACTTTGATACAACTACTCAAATGCTTGATTGTATGATAGTTATATTATTACTAACATCAGATTTCAAGATCTGTGTTGTTTCGGATGAAGGAACAAATAACTGCTAACGGGCTATTAGTCATGCCATTTGAGATTTCTGCGCATTTTTAAATGAAAGAGCCGTGATTGATGGTCGTCTCGATTATGGCTGACTGGATTCATCAACGATAGGAGCTTTGATTTATTTTGAGTTATGTGACATTCACATTATTGCATTATTTCGGCAATGTAACCTTAAAATATTCACTGTCAACATGTTCTTTATAAATTACTTCCTTCATACGATTCACAATGTCGGGATGATCAACTGCCACATTATGATCTTCATGAATATCGTTAGCTAAATTATAAAGTTCAGGAACGCCTTTTTTTACAACCATTTTCCAATCCCCCATGCGTACAGCCATTTGATTGGTTTCGGCAAACTCCCAATAAAGGTACTCATGCTGTTGTTGTTCGCCACGCCCCAATAAAGTAGGGCAGAACGAAAGTCCATCAAAGTAATCCATTCCCTTCATCTTCTTATTGGAGTATTTCTTAACAAGATTCTTCACACCTGCCAACTCTGCAAAAGTAGGCATTAAGTCGTAGAATGCCAATTGATGTTCACTCACGCTACCGGCTTCTATGTTTCCCGGCCACCTGGCTATAAACGGAATACGTATTCCTCCCTCATAACATTGACGTTTCAACCCACGTAACCGACCATCTCTGCCAAAAAATTCCGGGTCGGCTCCACCCTCTTCATGAGGTCCATTGTCGCTAGTAAAAATCACCAATGTATTGTCATCCAACCCCTTTTCTTTCAACTTGGCCAACACTTCACCCACGTATTTATCCAACCGGGTAATCATTCCGGCAAACTGTGCATGAGTATTTACTGTCGCATTATAACGTTGCCGAGCCAAACCACCCCAAGTTTTATCCACAAAAAACTCTTTTTTATACCCTTTCAAAATAGAGTCTTCCGGTTGTACCAATTCAGCATGAGGCAATGTATATGTAAGAATACCAAAAAATGGCTGTTTTCCATCTTGCTTATCCAGCCACTTCATTGCTTCTCGATGGATAATATCAGCAGAATATTGGGTACGCTTTTCATATCCCTCACCAAACATAGGATATTTAATATTCTCTTCCATCGGTATACGTACCACAGCAGTATCTCCCAATGCTTTACTATAACGGTTCAAAAAATTGGGATAATAAAGATGCGCTTGATACTGGCACATAAATCCGAAGTATTCATCAATTCCTCGTTTGTCAGGTGTAGAAGAAGAACCTTCGTAACCTCCTGCCCATTTTCCGAACATACCGGTGGTATATCCATTATCCTTCATAATCTCAGGCAAGATAACATGTTCCGGATCATACGGATGCTGTCCAACAATAGTGGGCTCTTGATGCCCATAATAGTCTGCCCAAGGTGCTTTCTTCCAATATTCCTTGTTACCTCTCACTTCACAATGACCAGTATGTTGCCCAGTCATGAAAGTGGAACGTGACGGTGCACTCACTGGGCTTCCGGCATAAGCTTGCGTAAAACGCATACCTTCCGCCGCCATACGGTCAATATTAGGAGTGTGAATATAAGGCTGTCCATAACAACCCAAATCACCATACCCCATATCGTCACACATAATGTAAATGATATTAGGTTGTTGTTTCGTTTTTCCCGCAGCAAGTGCCGGGATTACTCCGACTCCCATCAAAAGAGTACTTGCACAAATAAATTTACTATTCATTTCTTTATTCTAATTAATGATATCAATAATCAATATACAAAAATAAGCGTATTTATTTACCTTCAAACTAAATTACACTGCAAATTTGTTTGACTGTAAATGGGTTATCAAGCACCTGCTGTGCGAGGCATCAGCACTGGTTCCGCTTTCATCCTTGCCTGTAACGCCTTTAACAACAGATTTGACTTAATTTCTTTATAAGCAGGATCTGCCCAATGATTCACCATTTCATTCGGGTCATTCTTCAAGTCAAAAAGTTCACCCTCATCAGAATTCATGTCATAAGCCAGCTTATAATTTTTATCAATATACGTGCAAACATAGAATTTAGTCATTTGGAAACGGTTCTCGACCAATACATGATTCCGAATTTCCTTTTTCTTTCCTAACAAAACCTCTGTTTGGTCAACTCCAGTCATACATCGAGGAATCTGAGTTCCGACCATATTCAGAATGGTAGGAGCTATATCAACCAAAGAAATAAGAGCATCACTTCTCTTTCCTTCTGGAATTTTACCTTTAAATGAAGCAATAAAAGGAATTTTCACATCGTCTTCATAATCAAACACTCCTTTACCGGTCAACCCATGCTGTCCGTTAAAACCTCCGTGATCAGTTGTAAAGATAATCAATGTATTGTCAAGCTGCCCATTCTCTTCAAGATGGTCTAATATTTTTCCGATGTAATGGTCCATCATTGAAACCATACCATAGTAAATTGCCTGGTTCCGTTTGATACTTTTTTCAGACCATTTATGATGCAAAATACCATGAACAGGATAAGAAGGATCTCCTTCTGCCCAAATAGACTTATCCGGATTTTCCTGACGCGTAATCCGATAATGCAAAGGCATATCTGAAATATCATCCCTAAGTGTTTCTGGCAAGTCCATATCATCCGGATTATACATGGAAGCCCACGGTTCAGGAACTAAATAGGGATTATGGGGATCAAAAAAACTTGCCCAAAGCATAAAGGGCTTATCACCTTTTTTATATTGATCAAGCAATGCATTACAACGTTCTGCAATCCAAGCATCCGTATGATATTCCTGAGGCATTTTCCAAGCACCTGACTGTCCTTTTGGAGCATTCCCCGTTGGAACACGAAACCAGTCTTTCCACTTATCACCGACATGATCTTGCAACCATATTCCATAATGCTGACCTACATGAGCCTCATCGGCATGATTACGAGACAATTCCACATGACTAAAGCCATAGAATGGGCCATGATAATTTCTCCAGAAATCAAAATCCTGCAAAATGGGATATGCCTCGCATGAAGGAAACTCAGCAGTACCGTACAAAGGTTGGAAATGAGCCTTACCCACTAACGCAGTTTCATAGCCACATTCATTCAGAATATCGCCTATACACAATTCCGTTTCAGGCAACTTGGTACCAAGTGCATAAGCACCATGCTGACTTGGATAACGGCCTGTAATCATAGAAGCACGTGATGGAGTACTTACCGTATTGCACGAGTAGGCCTTATCAAATATCACACCATGCTGCGCCAATTTGTCTAAATTGGGTGTTTTACACTTCGGATCATTGTAACCCATAGCCATCCAATGATGTTGATCACTCGTAATAAACAGGATATTGGGAGCTTTATCCGAAACTGTTCTCGAGGTAGTCTCTCCATAAGTTTTCTGATAAAGTGCTTTCAACTCTGAAGATTGAGCCAAAACTAATTGCGGAAGCAGTATCACTGCATTTACTAAAAATAGATTCTTATTCATAATTTCTAAAATTGACATACTAAAATAAAACAAATTTATCGACGTAAGACCTCAACCATGTGAAATATCGGTTCTCCCTTGACTGCTGTAATGGTTATGTCCGGAACTAACGCAGCTATTTGTCGTTTGTTTTTCCCTGCAATCATTCCCTGTTCAACCAATCTACCAGCTTCTGCAGCATTGAGCGGTTCAGTTCCTTCTACCTCCCAAACTACTTCTTTCCATTCTCCCGTACCCGTATTCTTCACCGTATATACCTTTTTACCATGAGAAATGTTCCACTGGTAATTTCCTTCATCCAAGTATACCACACGGAGAGATAACTGACAACCCGTAGTCGCTTTCACAAACACCGGATGCATCACCACCGACATGTTTCCTCCTTGAGGCAATTTTCTTGCCCAAGCACCATACCGACTTTCATCCATTCCTACATTATGAACGCCAACAGAGTTTCCCGGTTGAACCAAAGTCAACAGCGTATAATCTTCTGTCAGATATTTCAAAGGTTTCTTCCAACACAAGCAACTATCACACTGACGAAATGCTGCCCAAACTCCGGGTGTAGTCTCTGCATAGCGATGCTGTCCCACATACTTGGCACCAAAATCAAATGCATTCCGAAATTCTTTCTTCATGGAGTCTGATACTTTCTTCCCGAATTTCATACCTTTTACAGGGATATCCAAATCACTGCTATATGTTGCCAAATAAGAAACCCCACAATTAATATCCATCAAAATCCGCCAATAATTCCACTGCTCAGGTGAACAGAACCTGGGATCTTTAACTCCACCATGCTCTCCCCAAGCACTAGCCCAAGGTTCTGCATAGGCAAAAGTCTTACCGGCTCTACAATAATCCATGAACACCAAATACTGCCTTTCATTGCCTCTCGACTCAGCTTCGCTGGAAGTGTGGAACCAAGCCAGGCGCCCTTCACGAAAATCGGTTTCGTATTCCTTACGCAACTCCTCAACAATACCATTGCGCACAAAAACAGTAGTCAAGGGGGAAAGTTCCTTCACAAACTGATCCAATACATCTTTGGTATATTGAGACACATCTTTCTGATTCCAAGGCTTAGCCAACGTATCACCTTTAGGAATCACCCATTTACTAAAATCATCCCCCTTATCCTTCGCGTATTTTGACGGAGCACTATGTTCTGTGCCGTATGGATTCAGATTCATACGGATGCCAATGATGTTTTTCAGATAAGGACTCTGTTTCAGATGTTCGGCCCATGCCTTGATAAAATCAAGATAAGCTCGTTTGAAACGGGGATGCCAAAACATAAGCGTATACTTATCCTTGACCTGCTGACTAAGTTTACCCGGATAATAGGGTATTTCGTTGAACATCCACTGAGGCTTGTTATTTCCATTTATTTGAAGGGTCGCACTGATGTTCAGCTCACCATACCGTTTCATCCACGCATCCAGCAATGACCAGTCATATACACCGGGGCTTTTTTCAATATCAGCCCATTGCAGTACAATCTGACCACCCCTGATGTAAGACAGATTCAACAAATGGGTGTTCTTGTTAATCCAAATGGCATACATTCCTTCCGGATTCTTTAATTCGGAACGCGGATTGACATTGGGCATAATAGCAGCCTCTACATCCCTACTCTGTCCATAAGCCGTAGAAAACATAACCAACGTAATAAGCAGGAACAACATTTTTCTAATCATATCGTCTTCTTCATTTTATTACACTTTATAACCTAATCCTATTTAAAATATCTCCAAAGCAACAACACTCAAAGGAGGCATTTTAACTGTAATGACATTATCACCATCTTTCTTGAACTTGTCAAATGACGCAACCGAAATCTTATTGGGCTTATCAAATGAATTATAATCAGTATATAATTGAGAAGTCAGTACTTCTCCTTTTATCTGCTTAATTTTCATTCCATTCAAAACTACATCAGTAGCAACTGCCTTATTGGGATGCAAGTTGACAAGTGTAGCATGGATTTTACCGTCTTTATCAAGCGAAGCCGATACATTGACTTCAGGAATACCCTCATTGCCACACTTGTAATCGCAAGATATAGTAGTGGTTTTCAACAATTTGGAATCATGATGAGCCTTAAACATTTTGAATACATAATAAGTAGGAGTCAGCAATATCTTTTCTTTATCAGTCAAAACCAAAGCCTGTAGCACATTGATGGTTTGAGCCAAATTAGCCATACGTACTCTGTCCGAATGATTGTTGAAAATATTCAGAGTAGAAGCTGCTATAAGAGCATCGCGCATGCTGTTCTGCTGATACAAGAATTGGCGATTAGTACCCGGTTCAGGATCTGTCCATACTCCCCATTCATCTACAACCAAAGCTATTTTCTTTTGTGGGTCATATACATCCATAATGGCAGATTGTCTGCTCAACAACTCATCCATAAACAGTGCATTTTTCATACTTCCAAAATACTCTTTCTCATCAAATCGAGTAGCACTTCCCTTTTTACTCCAAATGCCGGTTGGCACGGTATAATAGTGGAGAGAAATACCCCACATCATTTTAGCTGGAATATTTTTCATACATGTCTCCATCCAATTATAGTCATCGGCATTGGGACCACAAGCAATTTTCTTTATGGAGTGACCGGAGTAGTTGAATGCGAAGCTTTGAAACAATTTATATTGATCAGAATAGTATTCGGGACTCATATTACCTCCACATCCCCAGCTTTCATTACCAATACCGAAGAAACTTACTCCATAAGGCTTTTCATGTCCGTTCTCTCTGCGCAGATTGGCCCAATACGAATCACCATCATAATTCAAATACTCAACCCACTCCCGCAAATCTTTAGAAGAAGCAGTTCCCATATTTGCAGAAAGATAGGGTTCACATCCCAACATGTCACAAAGTTTCATGAACTCATCCGTACCGAAACTATTGTCTTCCGTTACTCCTCCCCACTTGCTATTTACAATTTTCTGTCTTTGGGAGGGAGAACCAATCCCCTCTTTCCATTGATACTCATCAGCAAAACATCCCCCAGGCCAACGTAGATTAGGAATATTAATTTCACGCAATGCGTTAACAATATCCATACGAATTCGTCCTTCTTTGGGTACATCAAGATTGGGGTCAACCCAAAAACCGTCGTAAATGCAACGACCTAAATGTTCGGCAAAGTGACCATAAATATTCTTGCTGATAGTTTGCTGGGGAATATTTGCCTGAATCGTAATTACTGCTTTCTCATTCTGCGCCCACAATGAAACAGGGAGCGAGAGCATAGCTGTTAAAAACAAAACTTTCATGATAAGATAATTGAAATAAAATCAGATAAGGCACAAAGTATACCTTATCTGACAAGTGAATTTATTAGTTCCAAGTAAGAGACTTGAAATCATTTTTATGAACCGTTCCGTCTTTAGAGATGGTATAACCTTGAGGCAATTCCTTACTCCACTGCAAACTATTTACACGTTCTTTTAAAATAGCTCTGTGTTCCGCAATCACCTTTTTCATCTCCTTTTTATAGGCTATGTTTACAAATTCATTAGGATCTTGATTATGGTCGTACAGCTCTTCAAAATTGGCTTCCGGATAATAGATGTATCTGTATCTATCGGTTCTGACTGCATATCCACGGCCAGTAGCCGAAGCTTGGAACCGATAAGCAGTGATGGCAGCCGGATGATTCGTTTTCTCACCCTTCAAAAGCGGAACCATACTTTGCCCGTCACAGTTCTTTGGAACTATGCCGCCAACCAGTTCTACTAAAGTCGGGAAAATATCAATCAAACTGACCGAAGTAGCAATTTTACTACCGGCTTTTGTCATACCAGGAACATAGAACATCAACGGAACTCTGGTAGATTCTTCCCACAGTGTGAATTTTTCCCAGTTTTCCTTCTCACCGATATGCATACCGTGGTCAGACCACAATACGATAACAGTATTGTCTTTATACGGAGATTCTTCTATCACATCCAGCAGACGGCCAATTTGGGCATCCGCAAAAGTGATAGACGCCATATAGGCTTGAATCACCTCTTTCCAGCTCTTATTTTGCATGACAAATTGATGCCAGCTTCTTCTGCCATGATCAAACGCATCCACCAAGTCATCGGCCGTAACGTCCAACTCTGGAATTGATTCCAATGGATACATATCATAGTATTTACGTGGAACCTCCCATGGAATATGAGGTTTGACAAATCCGGCAGCCATAAACAGAGGTTTCTCTCTATAACGATTCAGCTCATATCTCACCCAATCTACCAGTTGATAATCAGGCATCTTGCTATCCTTACAATCAATTGCTCCCCATGTAAAATACTTAATAGGTCTTTTCCCTTTTAAATTTTGAGGATTCTTAACTTTATCTGGAGCCGGTATCTGATAAGTCGCAGGAACGTATGCACTAGGCCACCAGAAATCCCAACTTTCTGGTTCACCTTGATTAATAGTAAGCCAAGGTGGAGCTAAGGTGTGATATATTTTTCCACCAGCCAACGTCTCATATCCATTAGCTCTGAAGAACTGCTCAATAGTAACTACATCCTTCATAACTGAATCTTTACGCCATTCCGGTCCGTCATAAAATATATTGTGCATGATGTTTGACCTTGCCGGATGAACACCTGTCATCACCGAAAGTCGAGATGGTGCACTTGCTGGAGCCGCACAATGAGCATTCGTAAAAGTAACTCCCATCGAAGCCAGACGATCCAGATTGGGAGTTTTGATTCCCTTAAGACCTCCCAACGGATTAATCCAATCATTCATGTCATCTACAGCTATAAAAATGACATTAGGCTTTACATCTTTGGCATTTGCCGCATTCAAAGCACTTAAGCAAAGTGTCCCACTAAGAAATAAATTCACATTTTTCATCACGTAATTGATTTTTAATTAATTACCAAGTCAAAAGTATAGGGGGTTATCTGACCACCTTTATACCATCCTTACTGCATTTGATTTCAGCCATCTGCAAAAAAGTATATCGTTGATGTTTCTCCAGCAAGTTCGCTTCTTTCCCTTCCCTGAACGGTTCAACATGATAGAAGATAAACGCCTCATTCTTCTTATTCACAAAAACACTAGGATGACGACCTTGACTCCAGTCCAAAGTACGGTCTGAAGTTCCTGCTGTCATGATTTGTCCATGATATTTCCAGGTGATTCCATCTTCTGAGCTATAATTGGCCAACCCCACATGAGGATCAGTAAGCATATAGAAACGATTTTTATATCTGAAAACATACACGGCTTCTTGATAAGGCAAGTTATGAAAATCGAAATTATTTACATCACCTAGTACATTACCTTTCATTTTCCAAGAATATAAATCGCTGCTCTCTGCATAGCGAATCATCTTCTTCTTGTTTTTCATATATTCAGTGCCGCTTACATAATACATTCTGTATATGCCTGAAGACAACTGGATGATGGAAGCATCCAGGCAGCGGTCTTCATTGACTACCACGTCCACACGCTTCCAACCGTTAACGATGTCAGAAAGCGGAGCGACATAATGAACAATACATCCACCAGTACCCCAAGGCGGAGTGGCATCTTCTTTATAGGTCACAAACATATGAATCAAGCCATCTTTAACAATGCATCCCGGTGCCCAGAATGTATGTTCAGAATCGGGCTTTCCACCTTCACCGTCAAACGTACAATAACCTTGAAACTTCCAATGCTTCATATCCTTAGATGTACAGACACCGATTGGTGTACCACAAGCCGAAGCCCTCCCTAAGGAAGGACGACGGGCAGTGTAGAAAATAATCCATTCCTTCGCTTCCGGATTCCAAAGTATCTCAGGGTCACAAGAACCACAATAATGAGAGTCTGCAAAAAGTGGAGCCGGTATATCTCCCCCACCCTTAGCAAAACAAGAGATGTTGAGACTCAATATTAAGCAAACAAGTAATTTGCGCATACACATTCAATTTATAAGTTCTTTCGAGTTAATTCTATCATATGGAATTTGGTATCTTCCTGGCTTTCATTCCGCAGAATCAAATCGGCACCCTTAGGACCATCGGCAGTAAAAGAAGCATCGCTTATCATCACCTCCACTTCTTGCCATCTTCCGGAATTCCGATTGCTGATTTTTTTTGCCATTTTGAGATTACCTTTCACGTCTACATAGTTCAAGGACCATTTGCCATGTCCTTCATCCAAATAGACTACACGAACTTTGACAGTCTTATCTTTACTTTTGGCAAAGAAGTCTTTATGAAGAACAAAGAACATCTCATTCTTCTTGTTCTTCACATCGAAACTACGTGCAAAACGGCCGTATGGCTGATCATCTGGACCGACATTCCACCACCCTTGACTTGTAGCATTCGCATCAAGCTGAGTCAGGAAAAGTTCATAGTTGCCGGGAACCAAATCAAATCCGACGTCATTTCTGGAAACTGCCCGACGATTGTTCATCGGACCGCCAACAGCATGGTCTATATCTCCATTCCGTGCACCGAATTTTTCATACTCCTTGGCAATGGCTTGGAAACGTTCTTTATTCATGTCGGTTGCCTCACCATATTTGCTTACTGGAAAACGTTCAACATCAGCTGCATCAAGCACATCCTTCATTGCCGAAAAAGCGCCAACTGCTTCTGAAGGGTCTTTCTGACCTGCATATTTATTATAAAAATCATAACTCTCTCTGAATCGAGGATCCGAAACAGCATCTCCTACAATAAACAAGATGTCCATACCGTAAAACAAATCATACGTTAAAAGCCAGTACATATTCTCTACGCAGTCTTCCTTGAACCATCCATTATTCAATTCGTCAAACTCTGAGCGGAAACGGCGGAACTCACCGTTGGAACAACGATTCCAAATGCTTGCCTTTCGGGCATTAATATAGCTTTTCTCACCATTGAACTGATAAATATGACCAGGATTACCGGATTTCTTCCAGGCACCCGGTACAACCGTATCAAGAAGAGCCTCATATTGCATCATATTTCCTGGATTTACCATCAATGGGATAGGAGGATTCATGGTTGAATATTTTTCATAATAAATCTTCCATGCCTCCTTTTTCAGATTGACCCAAAACTCACCATTTCCATGTTCATCACAAAATCTGTACTTCTCTTCGTAAGGGACTCCTTTATACGGGCCTTCATCATCGGTAGTACCTTCAGCTGTCTGTACAAACAAAACTTTTTCTCTATATTTGTTTGGTAAGTTATCTACCCATTCAGCTGTCGCCCGAATATAATCAAACCAGAATCTGCGATAGTTGGAATCAAGATAATAAGGGAAATGTGGGAAACGAGACTTATGAGACCCGCCACGCACATTTACTTTATCCGGACAAACGACCTTGGGAACTCCGTTGTCATAAATCCAAGCCGGGCTGTCTGGACCGGCATAGAAAACAAGACCTACATATTTACCGGCATCTACGGCTTGCTTGATTCTTGCTTCAACAACCTCCCAAGTCCATTTTCCTCTCTCTGCCTCCAGGTCACACCACTTACGCCAAATGAAACGCCCACGAATATAATCCGCATCTTGTGGTTTAACATTTAACCCCGTCCAGATGCCATAAGGATTGGACTTGTTCTCCGCCTTTTGAGAAAAGACGGAGAGAGAAGTAAACATCAGTGATAAAAGCAATAAAAATTTCATTTTCATAATCCTTATGAATTTTTACGCATCAATTCAACCATGTGAAAAATAGTATTTTCTTGACTTTCATTACTCAAAATCAAATCAGCACCTTTAGGTCCATTAGCCAAGAATGCTGCATCTTTAATCTCAACGGTTACTTCTTTCCACTTTCCGGTATTCTTATTAGTAGTCGTCTTGGCTGTCTTCAAAGCACCGTTCTTATCCACATACTTCAATGACCACTTTCCACTGCCTTCATCCAGATACACCACGCGAACTTTCACTGCCTTGTCCCTTTTCTTGGCAAAGAAATCCTTATTCAAAACAAAATACATATCATTCTTTCCGTTCTTTACATCAAAACTGCGTGCGAAACGACCGTATGGTTGATCTTTAGGACCTACATTCCACCATCCTTGACTTGTGGCATTGGCGTCAATCTGAGTCAAGAAAAGTTCATAGTTACCCGGAACCAAATCAAAACCGACATCATTCATTGCCTTAGACTGACGATTACTCATAGTACCACCTATAGCATGATTAATGTCACCGTTACGGGCACCGAATTTTTCGTATGCTTTAGCAATAGCCTCAAAACGCTCTTTATTGGTATCTATAGCTTTACCATATTCGCTTTCAGGAAAACGTTCGGTATCGGCAGCATCCAGCACATCTTTCATTGCCGAAAATGCACCAATTGCTTCTGTGGGATCCTTTTGTCCGGCATACTTATTATAGAACTCAAGACTGACTCTATATTTAGGATCTTCCACCAATTTACCGCTCAAGAGCAACATGTCCAACCCATAGAACAAATCGTATGTACAGAGCCAATACATATTCTGAATATAATTCTCTTTAAACCAACCGTTCTCGGTTTCGTCCATTTCTGAACGAAAACGGCGGAACTCACCATTGGAACAACGACTCCAAATGTCTTTTTTCTTCTTTGCGATATAAGTTTTTTCACCATTATATTGATAAATATGTCCCGGATGGCCTGACTTTTTCCAAGCATCAGGTACCAACGTATCCAGAATCGCTTCATATTGTTGCTGATTGCCCGAGTTAATCAACAGACGAATAGGAGGATTCATAGTAGTATATTTATCACGGAATATTCTCCAAGCATCCGTCTTTAATTTAACCCATCCTTTACCGGTGCCACCTTCACCACTGATTCGATATTTCTCATCGTAAGGTTCTCCTTTGTACGGACCTTCATCACCGGTTGTACCTTCGGCAGTCTGTACAAAGAGAATCTTTTCACGAGTCTCTTGAGGCAATTGGGTTACCCAATCCGCAGTGGTACGAATTTCATTAAACCAAAATTCCCGATAATTTTCGTCCAAATAAAAAGGGAAATACGGAAAACGAGCCTTATGTGATCCTCCACGTACATTTACTTTATCCGGGCAAGTCACCTTGGGTACACCGTTCTCATAAATCCAATCCGGACTATCCGGACCAACATAAACAATCATCCCCACATACTTGCCAGCCTTGGTAGCTTGTATGATTCTCGGAGCGATTACGTCCCAATTCCACTCTCCTTTCTGAGGTTCAAGATCACGCCAATGGGAAGCGACCATTCGCCCTCTAATCAAATCCGCATTTTTAGGAGTGATGTTACCTCCCGTCCATACGCCAAACGGATAAGATGTATTGCTTTTATTCTGTCCAAAAGCCGAAAGAGCAAATACAACAAAAAACAACCAAAGTAAGTTTTTTCTATTCATTGTCATAGTATTGTTATCCCATCTTATCCACAAAGTTGTGGATAAGATGGAATAAAATTATTAAAGATTTTCACGTTCACGTTGCAGAATATTTTTCAGTCGCTGCACTTCTTTGGGATATTGAGCGGCAACATTCTGCTTCTCACCTAAATCTTTTTTCAAGTTGTACAATTGATCTTTTGGGAAATTACCGGTTTCAACACTTGTATTGGCATTAAAAGTACGTTTATTATTCGGAGTAATATATTTCCATTTACCATCCGATACCGATAACGCACCAGCTGCTTCCACTACATAATCGCGTCCTTTCTTTGATTTGCCTAACCAAGACTCCAAGTAGCCTTCGCTATCCTTTTTCTTTTCACGGTTCAAAGAAACACCCAGCATTTCAGCCATAGTGCCCAAAAAATCTATCTGAGATATCAAAGCTGAAGATACTCCCTTTTTTACCTTACCCGGCCAACTTACAATAAAAGGAATGCGGGTTCCTGCTTCAAAATTACTGTATTTACTTCCACGATAAGGTCCCCAAGGACGATGTTCACCAAGTAATTCTACCGCACGATCTTGATAACCATCATCCACAACCGGACCATTATCACTAGTCAATATCACGATAGTCTCTTCGGTCAGTCCCATTTCATCCAAAGCATCCAGCACTTGCCCTACTGTCCAATCAAACTGAAGAATAGCATCACCGCGATATCCCATTCCGCTCTTTCCACGGAAACGTGGATTCGGGAAACGAGGTACATGAATGTCATTAGTTGCACAATACAAGAAGAACCGTTCATCCTTATGCGCCTTGATGAAATCAACAGCATGAGCCGCGATACTGTCTGCAATGAACTCATCCTTCCACAAAGCCTTTCCCCCACCCTTCATATAACCGATACGGCTGATACCATTTACAATGGCTTGGTCATGTCCGTGACTCGGTTTCAAATTGTAGAGCAATTCTGGATTGTCTTTACCGGTAGGAACACCGGGAAAAGGTTTCTCATAATTCACTTCAATAGGAGCGGAAGCATCATAATTAGCCACCTCACCATTCTTAATATAGACACAAGGAACCCTATCGGCCGTAGCTGCCATGATATAAGAATCAGTAAAACCTATATCAGACAAGTTCGGGGTAATCTTTTCATTCCAATTCTGCTCTCCAGTTCTCTCACCGATACCCAAATGCCATTTACCAATAGCGCAAGTAACATAACCGTTCTCTTGAAACAAATCGGCTACCGTGTATTGTTCCGGACGTATAATCATACCTGCATCACCCGGTGCAATACCTGTGTCATTTCTTCTCCAAGCATAGTGTCCAGTCAGAAATGAATATCTTGACGGAGTACTGGTGGCAGCTACTGCATGTGCATCCGTAAAACGCATACCACTGTTCGCCAGTCTTTCTACATTGGGAGTACTAACCGTGTTTCCACCATTACAACTCAAGTCACCGTAGCCAACATCATCTGCCATGATAACCACCACATTAGGTTTCTTAAACTGCTGTGCCATAGTTAATACCGGACACAATACACCTACAGAAGCAGGTAACAATGATTTCCAAGTTAATTTCATTTTCTATAAATTTAATCGTTTTCTGTTGCTTTTAATTCTTTCTTAGTTTTTCCTTTGGTGCGTTCCAAATTCTTTTCCACAGCTTTCCTCACTCCTTCTCTATTGGGATTCTTAATATCAAAGAACTTGATAAGGTGTTCCATTACCGCCTCCGTACTTTTACGATAGAGGTCAGGATTCCAAATTTTATAGAAAGCATGACCGGTGTTAGGATGAATCAATACAAAAGCCTCTCCTCCATGTTCTTTAATGGCTTTGGCAAAATTTACACTTTGTGTATATTCAATAGTCTTATCGGCATCTCCATGAATAAACAAACTTGCAGGAGGATTCTTTTTTAAGAAGAAGATGGCTGAAGCTCTACGTTGTTCTTCCGGAGTATAGAATTTATATTTGATTGCACGTTCCTTTTCAAATTTTGCACGTTTATCTACTTGAGCATTGGCAAAAGTACGGTTCGAAATCGCAGTGAAATCATAAAGACCGTTGATACCGATGTAAACGTTACATTCGGGAATCCATTGTGCGGCAAGCGCAGAAATGGGAGTACCAGCAGAGCCACCACCAAATGCCACTTTCTTAAAATCACATTTGAACTTTTTAGCACGTTTCTTTACCCATTTGTAAGAGTCCATCACATCGTCCATCGCCTTATCGAAATCACCGTTCTGATCCAGACAACGATAGCCAAGACCCACCATGACAATACCCAGATTGTCGCACATTTCAGCAGCGGCAGGAGCCATTGAAGCATTAGGAACCTTTGTCTTGGTTCCACCGAGCCAACCACCACCGTGTACATTGAAATACACAGGGAACGGACCGTCTCCATCGGGAACCATTATCGTAATGGGAATTTCGAACCCATCCACAACTTTCACTATATCTTTGATAGTCTTGGCAGCATTCAGTTCCACACAAACTGTCAAAGCCAGCATGGCAATGCCAAACATTTTAGTTATCTTTTTCATATCTTGCTGTCTTTAGATTATTTATTTGTATACTTAATGAATATCACTCCATTAGCGGGAATAAGTACTTCCTGATTGAAAGATAATTCAGCATTACCCCAAATATCTTTCAGTACATATTGGTCATTGGCCAAGCCTAACTCTGAAGTAGAAATTACATACTGCTGAGGTTCTTTAGCATTACGATTGAAGACACCAATCCAACCTTCATTGCTGTTTTTCTTGGGAGTATTCCAAATCTCAATCTTATTTTGATCATACTTCAAACTACCCATTACAGCATTCTGATTACAAGCAATCATTTCAGCATTAGTCAAAAGGCTCAATGAAAAATCATCAATAGTCAGCAGATTTCCACCCATCATCAAAGGAGAGGCTGCCAATGCGCGCATGGTAATGAAAGTACGCATCTCATCTTGTGTAAATTGAGACTGACGATGGAACCCTTTACCCGAAAGTAACTCGACATTCTTCAGTTTGCCATCCTTTTTCATCTGCTTAATTACAGCATGTGATTCGCTACCATTCAGTCCAGCAGGCACAGGACTCATCACCTGAAGTTCTCCGAAAGGAATCATATCCATATCAATAAAGAAATTAGGTCCCTCTTTACCTTGCCATTTTCTCCAAGCCTTGAAACATTGATCCAATCCAATCTGTTCATCCCAAATATCATGAGTTACACGTAACATATTAGCCATTTTAAAAAAATCAAGTTGGGAATCATCCACAAATCCACCCGGACTTAGACTTAACACAATATCACGACCACAGTTCTTGATACCTTTAGCCACAGCTCCCACTTCAGCAGGAAAAGGAACAATATCATCAGCCTTAATGAAATCAACTCCCCATTCTGCTAACTGAGCAATCCAACTGTCATAGAAAGCTTGAGCACCGGGACGAGTCATATCCACACCATAGTTTTGTTCACACCATTTACAAATACTGGTAGTATCAGCAATGTCTTGCGCATGATATTCTGTACCTTTAACTGGCGTATTCTTCTTCACAGACACACGCGGAATACCGCGCATGATATGCACACCAAACTTCAAGCCTAATTCATGACAACGATCAGCGATAGGTTTCAATCCGTTGGGAAAATAAGTTTTGGAAGGTTGCAACAAACCATATTCATTGATATTCAAATTCTTGGCATGTTTTTCAGCAGGATACAACGTTCCGGGAACCAAATTGTATTCACCAAACCAACCAGCATCAATCACATAATACTTATAACCATGCGGTGCCAGTTTCTCTGCAAATGCCTCCAAGTTCTTCATTGCTGCATCTTCATACAGATAAGTTCCATAGCTGTCAAAACTATTCCATCCCATAGGAGGTGTAGGGACTAAAATCGTTTCTTCAACGGGTGTAGATTTACAACCCATCAATGCAACTGTGCAAAGCAACGTTGCAACTATTGATTTATTCAATTTCATATTCATATTACAATTTAGTATTACAACTTCATTTACTTCACTTCAGAGAGTTCAAGCACACAACTTTCGTAAGGTTTATTCATTATCAAAGGTACACCTACATTCATCAAATATTCACCTGAGAGCACAAAATCACCTTTCTTGAAAGCCGCTTTAGTCATTATGTTCAACTCACTTACTCTATATTTCGCATCCGAATTTAAACCTTGCATTCTAACGATGCAACGCTCATTTCTTTCATGATATCCCAAATTATAAACAAAGAATACAGCCTGTTCCTTGTTTTCTGACACATACATCATTGAAGCACGATTTACACCCTCATAAGGAGAAATCAAGCGATACAAATCACCGTGTTGAATCACTGGACGAACACGTTTATAGGTAGTAATCACTTTTTTGGCATATTCCAATTCTTTGGCATTCATATCTTTGGGTTGCAACTCCATCCCGAAACGACCAGTCATAGCCACATCAAAACGGAACTTTAGGGGTATAATCATACCTGTCTGATGATTGGGAGAAGTAGAAACATGCGAAGCAATAGCCATAGAAGGGAAAAACATGCTGGCACCATGCTGAATATAGATTCTATCTACTGCATTAGTGTTGTCACTGGCCCAAAATTCGTCATGATATTTCAAAGAGCCAAAGTCCATACGCCCGCCACCGGAAGAGCAAGCTTGCAGCAATAAGTCAGGATATTTCTCTCTGATTCTATTATATGTAGAGTACAATCCCTTCACATAGTCGTGCCAAAAATGACTTTGCTTGTCGGCAGGTAAATAAGAAGAACCCACATTGTTGACATAACGGTTAGCATCCCATTTGATATAGGTCAAATTGGGAGACATCGCTACAATATCATCAATCGTCTTTACAATAAAGTCCTGTACCTTAGGATTGGTAAGATCCAATAACCATTGGTTACGGTCGGTATAAGCTTCATATCTGTCAGTCTTGACTACCCAATCCGGATGCTTTTCTGCCAATTCACTTTTCGGATTCACCATTTCCGGCTCAACCCAAAGTCCAAACTGAAGGCCTTTCTTTTTAGCATATTCAGCCAAATAACCGATGCCATGAGGCAGTTTCTTCTTGTTTACCTGCCAATCACCCAAACCTGAATCGACCACATCACGCGGATATTTGTTTCCAAACCATCCATCATCCAATACAAAGAGTTCCACACCCAACGAAGCGGCATCATCGATCATCGCACAAATCTTCTCTTCGTTGAACTTCACGCCTACACCTTCCCAGCTATTCAATACGACTGGACGTTGGCCGTTACCGTGAGCCAAAGCATACTTTCTACTCCAACGATGGAAGTTCTGAGACATGCGGTTCTTTCCTTTACTACTATAAGTCAGAATCATCTCCGGTGTAGTCACTTCGTCACCTTTCTCCAAAGATAATGCTGCCGCAAAAGGATTCATACCAGACACGATATTCAGCATTTGATCTTCACTCACTTGAAAAGAGAGCTTGTAATTACCTGACCAAGCCAATGCACCACCATACACTTCGCCTTCATCTTCTTTCGATTTACTGTTGAGCGAAAGAATGAACGTAGGGCTTTCACACTGAGAAGTCCTGACACCTTTCAAAGACTCAATAGATTTAATGCCATTGGTCAGTTCCTCTTCTTTCAAATTCATCTCCTTGCTCCATGAACCAAAGAAATGAGTCAGATAATAAGAGTTAGCCTGAAGAGGCAGATAAGATGAAGCCAACTGTTCAACATTAACTTTACCTTTTTCCTGGCTACGGATAGATACATATTGGGTAATCACATCTTCTTTATAATAAGCTCGGTAATGTACATCCACAAACAAATCATAAACCTTATCTTTCAATTCCACCACAGTTTCAGTAACATTCGCATCAATCTTGTTCACTTGAATGTTTTTCAATTCCAACTCGCAACAGATAACTCCATCACCGTGCGTAAGTTTCAATGCGGGAACGTTGTAATTACGTCCACCATAAGTGGGATAAAGAGCAGGAAAGTTTTGATGAGCGGACGGAGTAAACAAGTTGTCCGAAAAGCTATTTAAACTGTTCATTTTCTTGCCGTAATGACGAAAAATCAACTCATTGTTTCCATCCACGGAAAACACCAGACTGGAGTTTTCCGTTTCAACCGATACATTCTGCTTGATGCTTTGTGCATTAACTGTACCGAACGCGAAAAACAGCGTCAAAAACGCGACTAAATAATTCTTTCTCATATATTTTTATTATTTTTTAGTTTTAGGTTTCCATTTGAAAATATCGCTCTGAGTTGATAAAAAGCATACCATAGGCAGCCAGCTGATTTATCCCAAATCGGTCATTAGAGATTTTTTGCAAACAAAGTGTAAGCTGATAGCCTTTTTTACTACTTAATACCATTGAAACAACTTAGCTTTTGCCGAAATACAGGTTTTTTATGAGCAAAAAAGAAAGCTGTTTTTTCTAATGACCGATTTGGGTTTATGTTAGAGGTTTGGATAATCTTTTGTCCATAACAGCCCAAATCACCTATCCCTAAATCATAGACCCAAATATACGCAATGTTTGGCGGGGTCTTTGCCTGTTTCATTTCCTTCGAATTGCAGGCACTCAACACGGGCAACCATAAAGAAGGGATCAGGAATATATTGTTCTTCATTTAGCTTTT
>ULSP01020880.1_pt1 | contig 30542 bp, 44 predicted proteins | sample 1956811 | NCBI WGS metagenome assembly ULSP01 (sample SAMEA4835711, study PRJEB28245) | human gut metagenome | biome: gut microbiome; material: fecal sample | place: Denmark | collected 2008
ACTTTAGATGCCGGTTTGAGTCCGGTCGCTGCAACAAATAAATTATTCTAAATATGCCGTATTACATAAAAAGAAAAAAGGCAAAGAAGAAAGACAAGCCTTTGCCACTGTTTGACAAAGCTGGTATAACAGTAAAGAAGAAGCCGGATTTGAAGGCAAAACTTGATAAAGAGTTTTCCCTTTTCATCCGGCTTCGTGATTGTATGCCTAATGGGGTTTTTCGATGTATCAGTTGCGGGCAAATAAAGCCCTTTGAACAAGCTGATTGTGGCCACTATTTCAGTCGTACACATTTGGCGACCCGTTTTGATGAAAACAATTGTCATGCCGAATGCCGACACTGCAATAGATTCAAAGCCGACCATTTAGAAGGGTATCGGGTGAATCTGATTGATAAAATCGGACAACAGAAATTCGCTTTACTAAAAGTGAAAGCTGCTGGTACTACTAAAATGACTGATTTTGAGTACGAACAATTAATCAAGTATTACAAAACACTGAACAAGAAGTTACGAAAGGAGAAAGGTGTATGAGTTATATTTTGCGTGATTATCAACAACAAGCTTCTGATTCAGCCGTTACCTTCTTCAACAACAAGACGAAGAAAACAAACGCCATCATGGTGTTACCCACCGGTAGTGGAAAGAGCCTTATCATAGCTGACATAGCTTCAAGACTTGACGGTCATACATTGGTATTCCAGCCGAGCAAGGAAATTCTTGAACAGAACTTCAAGAAACTTTGTTCTTACGGGATTCTCGATTGTAGCATTTATTCCGCCTCCTTCAATTCAAAAGAGATAAGCCGGATAACATTCGCAACCATCGGTAGCGTGAAAAGCCATCCGGAACTTTTTGCCCACTTCAAGAATATTATCGTGGACGAGTGTCACCTTGTGAATCCGATAGAGGGAATGTACAAGGATTTCTTCGATGCTGTGAAGTGCAAGGTTCTTGGATTAACGGCAACGCCATATCGTTTGAGTTCCAGCCGTGACTTCGGCTCTATGCTAAAATTCATAACCCGGACAAAGCCCCATGTGTTTTCAGAGGTCATTTATCATGTACAGGTATCGACCTTGCTTGATATGGGCTATCTCTCAAAGGTGAACTACTATCCGATGAATCCTACCGGATGGAACGAACTCAATTTGAAGATAAACACTACCGGAGCCGACTATACCGATAAGTCAGTCCAAAAGGAATATGAACGGATAGACTTTTATAGTTACATCGTTCATATCGTCCAAAGGCTGATGAATCCGAAAGCAGGAGGCAAGAGGAAGGGTATTTTGGTATTTACCCGGTTTTTGAAAGAAGCGGAACGATTGACGATGTCCATACCCGGATGTGTCATTGTTTCCGGTGATACTCCAAAGAAGGAACGTGAAAGAATACTCGAAATGTTCAAGGTCGGGGAAATACCTGTAGTAGCCAATGTTGGTGTACTTACTACCGGCTTTGATTACCCAGAACTTGACACAGTTGTTATGGCCAGACCTACCATGTCACTTGCGATGTATTACCAGATTGTAGGTCGTTGCATCCGTCCTCATAAAGATAAGGAAGCCGCATGGTTTGTGGATTTATGCGGTAACATCAACCGTTTCGGTGAAGTTTCCGATTTGCATTTGAAAGACACGGGTAACGGAAAGTGGGCTGTGTTTTCAAGAGGAAGACAATTGACAAACGTAAGATTCTAAAGATATGGTAAAGAAGAACGAACGACAGGCCATCCGTCCGGATACCTGCTCAAAATGTAAGAGAGGGAAGCCGGTCAAGGTATCAATGGGGAATCCCAAAGTGGTTCTATGTAGTTTTTTCAACAGGCGTTTCGTTGCCGACAGCAAACGAAACTGTGATTATGCGATTTGATTATGGAATATTACATACCTATTAGCAGGCGACTATTTGAGCACCAATTGTGGTGCGAAGAGCGCATATATTCGAGGTTTGAAGCATGGCTTGATTTGATTCAGAGCGCACGATTTGAAGACACGAAACAACTTATCGGCAATAGGTTTATAGAGGTTAAGAGGGGCCAGATTCTTGCTTCATTGCGGTTTTTAGCTGGTCGTTGGCAGTGGTCTACAAAGAAGGTAAATTCATTCTTGGATCTACTGATACAGGACAAAATGATAATAAAGGAAACACCAAAGGAAACAGGACAAACCGTTATAACTATCTGTAATTACGATAAATACAATTCGCAAATCATACAAGAGGAAACGGAAAAGAAACAGCAAGGAAACACTAAGGAAACACCTCGGAAACAGCAAGGAAACAAAGTTAATAAAGATAAGAAAGAAAATAATATAGGAGATTCTGACGAATCTCTTGTATGTGGGACTTCGCAGCCCCACGCCGAACATATCGATTACTCCGAACTTGTCAAATTCTTCAATGAAGAAACAAAAGGTGTATTTGGTACGGTCAGGACTCCGCTTTCTGATAGCCGTAAAGGGATGATTAACGCACGTATAAAATCTTATGGCAAAAAAACGTTTGCCGACATGATTCATAGGGCATACCAAAGCGATTTCCTGAAAGGGCAGAACAAAAAAGGCTGGACAGCATCTTTCGATTGGCTTATCAAACCAACGAATTTTGAGAAAGTAATATCAGGTAATTATGACAACAAGAATAGCAGAAACTATCCGGCAATTCCAAACGGGGCAAAATCACGAGAGGAACAAACAGACCGTGAAATCCTCGAATATGCCGCAAAAGCTTTCGGAAAGGACACGGTTAGTAGTAAATAGATACGGGGACGGTGAAAGTTTCGCTAAAAAGTTCAATCCTTCATTACAGGTTGTATGTGCTCAAAATGTGGAACGTTCGTTCAAGGGGAATGCGCCTTCATTGGCTTTGCTCGGAGAAACCTATCCAGATGAACAGGTGAATACTTGGATAATTGCTCAACTGATGGACTTGTACAAGTTTGCCGGTGTAAAAGAGAAGCCTACATTCCAACAGGTTTTGGAGCTTTCCGTGATGATACGTGTGGAATACTATTACCTGAAAGCTTCCGAATTGTTGCTTTTTTTCTTCAAGTTGAAAACTGGCGAATATGGCACCTTTTACGGTGTTGTGGATCCTATGGTGATCATGTCTGCTCTAATTGAGTTCAAAGCATACAGAAAAAGGCAACTGGAGAAATACGACCGGGAAGAACAGGAAAGACAACGAGAAAAAAGATACGAGAAGCAAGACAAGAACTCCGTACCATTTCCGGATCATTTGGAGTTTCTGAAAAAGATTATGGAATCAGAATAATCAAGCTAAGAAAATGAAAACAGTAGAAAAGTTAAGAATAGCACCTATTGGCACCATTGTAAACTTCGCAGATCGGACACTGATAATAAAGCGTTTCCGAGCTATCGTAAAGGGTAAAATGGTAATTTGTCGCGGATGCGTTTTCCGTAGCAAGGGTGGTGCGAATAGTTGCAAGTATATGACGGCTTGTTTTGCCAAATATAGACCGGATAGTGAGAGTGTGGTGTTTGAGGAGGTGGATACAAAATTGAAATAATTAAAATTATCATGGAATATATAGAATTTCTAAGAAACAAGATGGCTATCAGTCATCAAACGGGGTTTTATATTAATTCGGAAGAAATTACCCCGACATTATACCCTCATGTAAAAGATACCGTTCGTTGGGCGGTTGCCGGTGGATGCCGTGCTATATTCTCCAGCTTCGGTATGCAAAAGACAGTCACCCAGCTGGAAATACTTCGGGTAATCTTGAACCATAAAGGAGGCAAGGGATTGATCGTTTGCCCTAAGCGTGTGGTAGTCGAGTTCCTAACACAAGCGGAACAACACTTGCACATGAAAGTAACCTATGTCCGAACTATGGCAGATGTGATGATATGTCCTACCGACATCATGGTAACAAACTACGAACGTGTGCGTGATGGTGAGGATGGAGTGAGAATAGATCCGTCCTATTTTACTGCAACATCATTGGATGAAGCCAGCGTGTTGCGCGGATTCGGCACCAAGACCTATCAGGAGTTTCTGCCGTTGTTCAGAAATGTACCGTATCGCTTTGTAGCCACCGCTACGCCCTCTCCAAACCGATATAAGGAGTTGATACATTACGCAGGTTATCTTGGCGTGATGGACACGGGACAGGCTCTTACGAGGTTTTTCCAACGTGACAGCACAAAGGCAAACAACCTGACGCTATACCCCCACAAGGAAAAGGAGTTTTGGTTGTGGGTAAGCACATGGGCGTTGTTCCTGACGAAACCGTCTGATTTGGGATATCCTGACACGGGATATGAGCTGCCCGAATTGAGAGTGCATGAAGAAGTGGTAGCCGTTGATAACTCAACTGCCGGAACAGATCGTGACGGCCAGGCTTTGATGTTCCGTTCCGCAGCGTTGGGATTGGCTGACGCTTCACGTGAAAGACGGGAGAACATGAGCCTGAAAATAGGCCGTGTAGTGGAAATCATCAACCGGCCCGAAAACAAGGACGACCATTTCCTTTTATGGCATGACTTGGAAGCTGAACGGCTGGAACTATGCAAAGCGATTCCAGGTTGTAAGGCTGTCTATGGTTCACAAGACGATGAAGAAGCCGACAAGGTAATATCCGACTTCAAAGATGGCCGGCTGAAATACCTTGCAGCTAAACCGGAGATGCTTGGTGAAGGTCTGAACTTCCAGTATCATTGTCATAAAGCAATCATGTTCATTGACTACCGCTTCAACGATAAGTTCCAAGCGATAGCCCGTATATACCGCTTTATGCAACAGCATCCCGTTGATCTCTATCTGGTCTATGCCGAAAGCGAGGGTGAAATATTTAAGAGCTTCATGCAGAAATGGGCACAACACCGGGAAATGGTCGCAAATATGACTGATATTGTCCGGCATAACGGTTTGTTCGGTTTGCAGGCCGAGGAAAAGATGATGCGCTGGATGTTCGCCAGTCGGGAAGAAAAATCCGGCAAGTTGTGGAAAGCAATCAATAACGATAATGTATTGGAATGTCAGAAGATGGAAAGTAACTCTGTAGATCTGATCGTAACCAGTATCCCGTTCTCAAATCATTACGAATACACGCCTACATACAATGACTTTGGGCACAATGAAGATAACGATAAGTTCTTTGAACAGATGGATTATCTTACACCAGAGTTAATGCGCATTTTGAAACCGGGTCGGTTGGCCTGCATCCATGTGAAAGATCGTGTTTTGTTCGGCAACGCCACGGGGGACGGTATGCCAACTATCGATCCGTTCAGCGAAATAACTGTATTTCATTACATGAAGCACGGCTTCCGATATATGGGACGCATTACGGTCGATACCGACGTGGTGAGGGAAAACAATCAGACCTACCGTTTGGGCTATACCGAGATGTGCAAGGATGGTTCCAAGATGGGAATCGGATGCCCTGAATATGTATTGCTTTTTCGCAAGTTGCCTACCGATACCTCCCGCGCTTATGCCGACCAGCCTGTTAAGAAGGACAAGAGCGAATACTCGCTGGCCCGTTGGCAGATCGATGCCCATGCAAGTTGGAAGTCTTCTGGCAATTCATTGTTGTCATACGAAGATATGAAAGGTGCTGGAATAGATAAGATTCGGCATTTGTTCCGTAACTACGAACGTGAGCATATCTACAATTATGAAGAACACGTGTCTTTTGCGGAAGAGTTAGAAGCATACGGAAAACTTCCAAAAACATTTATGGCCGTTGATCCTGTGAGTAAAAAAGATTGGATATGGGATGATGTAATTCGTATGCGAACGCTTAACACAAAGCAATCACAAAAGAAACGACAAAATCATATTTGTCCTCTTCAGTTAGATATCGTTGAAAGGCTGATTGAACGGTACTCGAACAAAGGAGAATTGGTATTTGACCCGTTCGGAGGTATCGGTACTGTCCCTTATTGTGCTATCAAGTTGGGTCGTAGGGGACTTTCAACAGAACTCAATTATGATTATTGGAAAGACGGGCTTTCTTATCTGCGGGAAGCGGAGAACGAAGTAAGTGCTCCTACATTGTTTGATTTAATGGCTATATGATTATGAAACAATACAATAATTGGGAAGAAATAGACAAAGACACAGACGGACTTGTTACTTCATTGACTTACATTGTCCTCTTCGTAAATGATCAAGTTTATAATTACGCACTTAATATTTACGATAGTTGCCGTAATACTCCATACTACAGGCGTGGAGTAAAGAAGAACATAAACGAATTGAAAAGATTCATGGAATCGTACAATACAAACATTTGCAGGATTGCGAATGTCAATGTTGAAACGCTTGCGGTTATAACGCAAAGCATGGAAGACGATATTAAACCTCATATCGACAAATACGGGTTTGCCATAAGTCAGACGCTTTTAAATAATGGATGTTCAGGAGAACTGAACCATCTAATATCAATCGCTTCTACTATTGATATGTTATGCCAAACATCCAAGATTACAATACGTGATTTTTACATATCAATGCGAAAATTGGTCCCAATAGCTGTGAATCCTTTGGCTTGGCTGTCTATTGACAAAGCCATGTTTTACGCAAGAATGATAACGGATAATCTAACCCCAAAGGATGTAAGCATTAATTTGAACGATATACCTGCTATATCTACGGCATTTCAAGCTATTGCCAATAAAATGTTAAGTCCGGATGTGTTTGAAAAGGCGTTTAATGAATGCCTAACAAGATAGTGAAATGAAAAAGTTATTATACATAGACCTTTTTTGCGGTGCCGGTGGAACTTCTACCGGCGTGAACACAGCGCGTCTTCATGGCGAACAGTGCGCAGAAGTCATTGCGTGTGTCAATCACGATGCGAATGCCATTGCGTCACACGCTGCAAATCATCCGGACGCGCTTCACTTCACAGAAGACATCAGAACGCTTGAACTGTCACCACTTGTGCATCATCTTCAGAAGTGTCGCACGAAGAACCCTGACGCACTTGTTGTGCTATGGGCATCGCTTGAATGTACGAACTTCAGCCGTGCAAAAGGCGGTCAGCCACGTGACGCAGACAGCCGGACACTTGCAGAACATCTTTTCAGATACATCGAAGCAATAGACCCCGATTATATTCAAATCGAGAATGTCGAAGAATTTATGTCGTGGGGTGAACTTGATGAAAACGGAAAGCCGGTGTCAAAAGACCGTGGCAAGTCATATATCAAGTGGGTGAACAACGTGAAGAAATACGGCTACAACTTCACGCATCGCATACTGAACGCAGCAGACTTCGGCGCATACACATCGCGCAAACGCTTCTTCGGCATCTTTGCGAAGAATGGTCTGCCGGTTGTGTTCCCGAAACAGACACATTGCAAGACAGGTGCAGCAAGTTTGTTCGGCACAATGCCGAAGTGGAAGCCAGTGCGTGAAGTTCTTGACTTTGAAGATGAAGGCAAATCAATCTTCAGCCGAAAGAAACCGCTTGCAGAAAAAACGCTTGAACGCATATATGCCGGACTGATTAAGTTTGTCGCAGGTGGCAAAGATGCCTTTATGGTGAAATACAATTCGATGAACCAACGCGGAAAGTATGTGCCGCCGTCACTTGATGAACCCTGCCCCACTATCGCGACACAACAGCGTCTTGCACTTGCATCAGTGTCTTTTCTGTCAAAGCAATTCAGCGGTCAGCCTGACAGCAAGAACGTGTCTGTCGAAGAACCGGCAGGAACAATAACGACTATTGACCACCACGCATTTGTGAAAGCGCAATTTATTGTAAACTATCGCTTCAATAATACAGGCCATTCTATTGAAGACCCAGCACAAACGATATGCACGGTAGGTCAAATTGGTGTTGCATCTTGCAGTTTCATCGCAAATGAGTATTCGGGCGGTGGTCAGCTTTCAAGCATCGAACAGCCCAACCCGGCTGTGCTGACGAACCCGAAGCAGAAACTTGTCACCGTGAAGCAGCACTACTTGATGAACCCACAATTTGCGTCAAATGGCGGTTCTGTCGATAAACCGTGTTTCACGCTCATCGCAAGAATGGATAAAATGCCGCCATATCTTGTCACGACTGAAACCGGCGAAGTCGCTATTGAAGTCTATGAAACAGACAGTCCTATGACTGTCAAAATCAAAGAATTTATGGCACTTTACAACATCATAGACATCACTATGCGTATGCTGAAGATTGATGAACTGAAGCTGATAATGGGTTTCCCGAAAGACTACGAACTTATTGGCACACAGGCAGACCAAAAGAAATTCATCGGCAACGCAGTTGAAGTGACTATTGCCAGGAAGTGGTGCGAAGCACTATGTGAAGAAATATACAATCGTAAAATCAAACAATTAGCATAATTATGAACCGGAAAATCAAATTCAGAGGGCGTATAACTAAATCAACCGAATGGGTTTATGGGTCTCTTATTGTTTATCCTGATGGGGAATACAACATACTTTCTCAACGAAAATAAAATTCATCTAAGATGGATGATTGGTGCGTTGATAAACAAACCGTTGGCCAGTTCACGGGCTTGTATGACAAAAATGGACAAGAAGTATATGAGGGGGATATTGTTAAAAGAAAAATTATAAAAAGTGATTTCTATCCTGAACAATATATGCCTCACATAAAGGAACAACATGAGACAAAAAGATGGGTTGAATCTCAAACGGGAGTTATAAAAATGTGTCCAGAAATACGCTTTGGGGAGGAGTTTATAACTCGGATGCCTAAGCAAAAAGATATAGATAATGGTATTATTGATAATTTTGATTATGAAGTCGTTGGTAACATATACGACAACCCAGAACTACTGAAAGGAGGCACGAAATGATTAAGGCTTTAATATGGGCGATAATATCGCTTTTGATGCTATTTGTCATGACATCTGGAATATCTATTCAGCTCAAACCATTTCGTATAGACATTACTTATCCATATTTCGGATTAGGAATTGTATTGACCGCCATAGGGCTTACCCTGTGTATCGGATCAGCGTACTACTATGGAATCTCAAATAACCAATACAAAGATGGCTATAAGAAAGGATTTCATGCCGGCGTTGAATATGTTATAGAATTTGCAAAACAAAAAAAGAATGAAGAATGAGCATAAATAAAGTAATCCTTCTCGGTTATACCGGCAAGGATCCTGAAGTGAAAGATGTTGCCGGGACAAAGGTCGCCAATCTATCGCTTGCTACCACGGAGAAGGGCTATACCCTTCAAAACGGGATCCAGGTTCCAGACCGCACGGAATGGCATAGTCTTATCTTTTGGAAAGGTCTGGCCGAGGTCGTAGAAAAGTATGTCAGGAAGGGTTCTCAAATCTATATCGAGGGCAAGATCAAGACCCGGCAGTATGAGGATAGAACGGGATCAAAGCGGTATGTGACAGAAATATTTGTTGATAAGCTGGAGTTATTGGGAAGTAGACTTGCCCAGCAAGAAGCCAGTCTACAATCGAAACTCTATCAACCTGAACAATCAAGAGAAGATCTTCCATTCTAAAAAATACAAGAGGCAACGCCCCGAACCACCAGTAACGTTACCTCCCCACACGATTATTTAGTACAAATATACTATTTACTTCTAAATAATTGTGCCATGTTTTCAGAAATTGCGGAAATAAAATCAATTAGAGAGCAGAAATCAAAGTTATCGGAAAGGGAAAAAGAGCTGACAGAACCTATATTGACGGACCTTGATATGATAGGAATGTTATATCGGTGGTTCCAAGAGATTATTTCTCAAAAGGAGATATTTAGGTCAGGGAATGTTACCCAACGAAAGAAATTCATTTTTATCATCTTGTTTTTGTATTCTCCGAGTACCCTTGCCGGAGGAAAGATGAAAAATGGCCTTCGAGATAAGCTGGCGGAGGTTTTAGGTGTAAATGCCCAGACAACCATATCCAATAACCGTAATAACTTGGTTTTCTCTTACCAGCTGTACAAGTATTTCCGGCAAGATGTGGATTGGATATATGGGGAGATGATGGAAAGGATAAAGCCGGAGAAGTAGGCCGGCTTCGTTAATTGTTAAAAGCAACAAATATGTTACTGTTTTCTTTGTGGTTACTTTTGTGGTTGTAACAAAAACGTTATATTTGTGGCGTCAATTAAAAAGTTCTTTGATTTTATGAAGTATTCAGAGTTTTACAAATTGATTGAATCAGCAGGCTGGACAATCAAAAAGGGGACGAACCATTACAAATATGTTCATCCCGACTTTGACTACTTTATCCCTGTCGGTAGGCATCCGGCAAAAGAGATTCCAAACGGTACTCTTGATAGTATGATGAAAAAGGCGGGGTTAAAGAAGTAAAAGGACTGCACCCACCGAAGTGGGTGCTTTAATTGACGAAATTAAAAATGACACGATTATGAAGAAGATTAAGGCGATTATCGAAAAGGCGAATGATGGAGGTATTTCTATTTATTCGGAAGACGTGAACGGCGCGTATGGTTTCGGGCTTACGGAACAGGAAGCAAAGAATGACTTCATATCCATACTTGAGGAACAAGCCGAATATTATAGTGAGAAGCATGGGGAGTATCCTGCGTGGTACAAATCCGGATATTCAGTTGATTATGTATATGACTTGAGCGGATTCTTTGAGGCATTCCCTTTCATTAATGCCAGTAAGTTTGCAAAGGAAATCGGCATGAATGAATCTGTCATGAGGAAATATAAGGGGAAAATTGTAACTGCTTCCGATAAACAAAGAGCTCTTATACAAGAGAAATATAATAATCTTCTCAGAAGAATGGAAGCTGTCAGATTCTGATATTCCAGCCGTGAGGCTCTGATATAAAATTAAGAACTAATTGACAAGAGTAGGCGCATCGCTTGGGTGCGCCTTATTTATTGTTTTCAGGAAAAAACAATATTTACGAGGCAGGGGCTTTTTCTTAATCCTTGAAAGGCAGAGAGGGATTGCAAATATTGTATTCAAGGTTAGATATGAGTTCTTTTATATTGTCGGAAAGATGTTCTAGATCTTTTCTGCTTACAATCGAAGAGTCTCCATTGGTTGTTTTGCCATTGCGATGCACTATATCATGTCTCAATTTAATTGCTTTCTTGATTTCGTTGCAAGAAGGAAATCTAAAATTAAACGTTCCATTATAAATTTGAGAAACGGTATCAAGATTATGGTATAGGATATTTTCCATAAGATACTTTCTTGCTTTTTTAATATCATGTTCATCAAAGTTATGCGCCCCATTATAAAATAAGAAAAAATTAGCCAATAAATTTTCATCCTTATCAATAGCAGATAATAATCTCTCAAATAAATATGCCTCCATAATTGAGATTAAAGAAGCATATAACTGTCTATATAGAATATATCTTGATTTTCTCTCTTTCTTTAAAGGAATATTCACTAATTGCTTTATTTCTTCTATTGACGCAAGGCAGTCATTGTAAGGACTTGTTTTATTGACAATGTCTTTATATTGTTTTTCGTTGTAATCTTCATCGCATACCTCAGAAATATCCAACCAAAAACAGTCGTTAGAGTCTAATCCTTCGATCTTATCTAATATCTCTTTTGGAGCATCCTTCTTAAAGGTTAAGTAGTAACCATATACAGCTCCATCTCTACCTGTATTTTTATTAGTTTGAGGTTCTATTTCTTCAACTTCATCGTATGTTATTCCCAAACGTTCAGCTATCGATTCATAAAATGCTTCTTGTTGGTTATCATATAATTGTTCTTTTGCTATTCCCATATCTTTTAATTTATTATTTTCATCTTTTCACTCAGTTGAAAATTGACGATGCATACTCTCTTTTTAAAGGTCATAGTGCTATTTCGAAGAAAAAGCCGGAGAAATCCGGCTTTTTTTCTATTCTTTCTTAGGTAGCCAAATGAAGTTATTGTCTTTTTCGACTTCTCCATTAGCAACCATTACGACCAATACGTTGAAAAACATAGTTTCACTCTTGCATTTGCAATTTATTGCGGCTATCCTACATGTTTTCCATTCTTGTAGATATTCTAAAATATACTCTCGAATTTCACTTTCTGTTTCTAACATAATAACCTCCTATTTTATTGGTTTTATAAATTCTCTGCTAACTTCTTAATAATTCTCCTTTCTAATCAACGATGGCTTCTAAAATCACTGGTAGTCCTTGAGTCCCTTCATATTTAAAAGCTTCTTCGCAGGCTGTAATCGCTTCTTCTTTTGTGTCAAAGTAAGCTATTTCGTGTTTAAATTGAAAATATCTAAAACCATAGGGAACAGTTCTATTAAAACTTTCAACATCTTTAGTTAAGAATCGATTACTTGAATTGTACTCTTCTAATTTTACTGCAAATTTTGTTTTCATACTTTTATTCCTCCATCTTAAACCTCGTCCCACACTTCGGGCAGGTGATCGTGTTGGGGTCACTATTCCCATCTTTTGTAAACAACTCCATGAAATCGACACACAAAGCCTCTGCTATTTTTTCAAGTGTTCCAATAGTTGGATTACCTTGAACCTGTTTTCTTAGTCCTACATCTGTAACACCAAGCTTTTCAGCCAAGTCTTTAAACAAAATACCTTTTTCCTTACAAATCTCTTTTACTCTTAAGTCCATAACATATATGTTTTGCTTGTTTTTGTTGCAAACATAATATAAGAGTTTTGTTTTATGTGTTAAATAATAGTTAAAAGTTTTGTTTTGTTTGCCTAAACAAAACTTGTATGTTATGTTTGCACCAAGAAGCAAAACATAAAGGTTATGACAAACGAAGATAATATGAACAACGAACTTGAATCATTGGCAGCAATGACAGAAGCAGAAGCCTGTAAACTCTACAATGTAGACTACAAAGACGAGGCTATTCAGTATATAGTTGATTATTGGACTTGCATAGCTTGAGAACAGATAGTAATAACAATTAAAAGATATATGATTATGGCAACATCAGTAATTAAACAGAGAACAATAGAAAAGTTCATCATGTCAGAATTTGCACAAGGTAACTTAGATACACAAGAACAAGTAGCCTGTATGATTATCTTGATTCAGAAGAAGCTGAATATGTCAGTAGAACAGGCTGGTGACTTCGTAAGAAAGGCAATAGGTATTAACGCTTAAATACATACGATTATGAAAGCAGATTTAGTTTTAGTTATCAGCCCAGAAACATCACTGATGAAACAATTGGGCAAAGTATTAGGCAAGTTATGTTCTATGTGTGATTTTTCTACCATAGAAAGAGGCGAAAAGTATGTCACGATACAACATGATGAAACCGGGCTTGTAGTGGCTTATACGAGTGAAGAACGGTTGAATGTGAAACATTAAATAAGATTGATTATGAACTCAATAAACGAAAACGGTTGCAGCGTATGCCAGCCCGGTAAAGAGAATTACACTACCTACAACACCAGGTTGAGAGGTAAAAGAGTGAGAATGTACCAGTATGACTATCGTACTGAAAGTGGTGAACTATTTTCTTGTTGTGCGCCTACCTTAGAGGCATGCAGAGAAAGACGGGATAAATGGCTCAATTCGCAACAATAAGTCGATTGTTGCGTATAGCGGTTGAAGATGTTTCGTTATCTTTGGTTGTGGTAGTACCTTTGGGATACTATCGCGGGGTGTAGCAGTGGTAGCTTTTCACTTTGACTTGGTGAAGGTCGGTTGTTCGATTCAGCCCCCCGCAACTATGAGTATTAATTTAAATTTGACACGATTATGAACATTCTTACATTAAGCATCAAACAGAAGTATTTCGATGAAATCTTAGCAGGCAAGAAAACCCACGAATACCGCGAAATCAGACCAACAAACGCTAAGAAATATATCACTTATCTCTGTGGCGGTAAAGAATATCCGGCTGATGCAGAACTACCCGAAGAAGGTGAAGTAGAATTAAAGCCTATCAAGTACGATGCAATCAAGCTTCTGACAGGTGCATATACGGGCAAGCGTCCTTACATCATTATAGAGGTAAAGAACGCAGAAGCAGTAATTCTCACAGATGAAAATGGTAACGATATTGTTTATGAGTATCAAGGTGAAGAATATCTCGCAGCTCAAATAGATTATACTTTGGGCAAGATATTAGAGAAACATATAGATTGATTTGTTTAACTTTTAAAATTAGAAAGCAGAGTCGCAAGAAGAATTAACAGAGTAGCCGGGCCTCGCAGAAATATGAACGGTGCAGGGGCTGGAGGTCGATTGGTCGCCAATCGTAGAGGTACTGCAAGTACTACGCAGTTAGGTTCACGTAGGCAGCGTTACGCTGATTTGCGTGTTTCAATGGGATTAAACGGTGGCTAACCTATGAACAAGGTAGAACAAGCGAATCGATATATAGACCTCATTCGCGTAAAATCGAATGAGGCTTTGCTGTTTTTATCATTAGGTAAAGATTCGCTTGTTCTACTTGATTTGCTCTATCCGAAGTTTGACAGACTTGTTTGCGTGTTCATGTACTTCGTCAAAGACTTGGAGCATATTAACCGTTGGATAAACTGGACTAAAGCCAAGTATCCGAAGATAGAGTTTGTTCAAGTACCACATTGGAACCTTACTTATATTCTCCGTGGCGGTATGTATTGTGTGCCAAATCCGAAAGTAAAGCTATTGAAGTTGGCAGATGTGGTAAAGGCTATGCAGCTTACTCATGGAGTTTATTATACATTCTTGGGCATGAAAAAAGCTGATGGTATGAATCGTAGGCTTATGTTGAAAGGGTATGAGGTAAATGGTTACGAGAATAACGGTATGGTTTATCCTTTGGCTGATTGGACACAAAAGGATATTCTTGCTTATATGAGGCAGCACAATTTACCTGAACCAGTTCGGTATTCATTGAAAGCCAGTTCGGGAGTAGGTTTCAATCTTGATTGTATGCTTTGGATGGAGAAGAATTACCCGCAAGATTTACAGAGAATTTACAGAGTTTTCCCGATGGCTGAAAGAGTGCTTTGGGAGTATCATAATCAACAAAATTAATAAGGAGAATTGCTGAGTCAGAAAAAGAAAGACAAGAGAACAGATATATGCTCAGGCAGAAAGATTGAGCGAAGCTAACTGGAGAAGAAAAAATACATGGAGTAGCAGTGCCGCAAGCAGGCGTGCAAAACAATCTCGTGATAATCTTATAGCAAGAGCCGAAAGGAATACTCTTCGGCAGAGAGGTTTCGGTCTAAGTAATGGCTAATATGGAATTATCAAAATACATAAAGAGTGAATCGGTGGAACTTAATCGTTCTGCCATTCACTTTGCGGATTATAATCCCCGAAAACTATCTGATGAATCACGTAAGACACTGAAACGTGGCATCAAGAAATTCGGATTGGTAGGTGGAATAGTTGTGAATAAGCGTACCGGGCTTACCGTAGTTAGCGGACATCAACGTTTGTCTGTCATGGATGAATTGCAGAAGTTCCCCGATAATGACTACCGTATTCGTGTCGATGTCATAGACGTGGACGAGCAGCAGGAAAAGGAGTTAAACATTCTAATGAACAACCCTAATGCACAAGGTACATGGGATTTTGACGCTCTTGCCCGTATTGTTCCTGATATTGACTGGAAAGATGCAGGTCTGACCGATGCAGACTTGAATATGATTGGTGTCGACTATCTTTTGCAGACCGAAGAGGAAAACTCTATTGCGGATGCTTTGTCTGATATGATGGTCCCAGTTTCCGAACAGAAAGAAGCCGATAAAGCCGCCAAGCAGTTGGAACGTGCCGAAAAGGTTGCCCACATGAAAGAGGTCAAGCATCAGGTGAAAGAAAACGCACAGAAGCAAGTCGAGAACATGGATGCCTATGTGATGTTGTCCTTTGATACCTATGAAGCTAAAGCCGCTTTCTGCGAAAGGTTCGGGTATGATCCGGATATGAAGTTCATAAAGGGAGAAGTATTTGATGAACAAGTAGAAAGAATAGATTAATTATTGGGAGGAAAGCTGAGTTAGAAAGAAAACATATAGCCAGTTATATCAGCAGTCCAGACGAATAATGTACAACGCTGGAAGGGCAATACGGGTTAGGTTCTGCAAGACAAAGAAACATAAGGGATAGAACGAAATCTATAATGGGAAGATATGCTGAGAAAATAGATAGCTATTTCTCAAAAAGAGGAGTTGATGTCTATGGAAACAAGCCAATTTCTCGCCGTGTATATATGGGTAACAATAACGGTTAAAATTATGATTGGCGATTTTATACTTTGGATAAGGAATGTTCTAAAGCAAAACCTGTTTTGTGTTCATCATTATGTTTGGAAAGGTAGTGTGATGTTCTCTGAGTTCAGGTATGAACAATGTGAGAAATGTGGAAAATTAAAGAAGTAATATGAGCAATAGTGAATCTCAAAATAGAAAAGGTAAAGGAGGAAGAAAGCCAAAGTTTGATTATACAAGCGAGGACTTTCTTTCTCTCGTGGAATCGTATGCCAAAAAGGGATTCACTGATAAGGAAATTGCCTATGCCATTGGGATTTTACCACAAACTTTCTGCGAAAAGAAAAGTGAGTACACCGAAATATCCGAAGTCTTAGCGCGTGGGCGCGCGACAATCAATGCCACTGTAAGGGCTAAATTCCTTGCAATGGCTCTCGGTGGCATAAAAACCAAAAGCACCGTGGTAAGAAAGCTCCGTGATTCAGAAGGGAATTTGACGGGCGAAGATGAATTACAAGTTAGCGAAAGCGAGTTGGCACCAAACTTGCAAGCAATGTCTGTTTGGCTGTATCACCATGATGAGGATTGGAGAAAGGTTGAACGCAAGCAGGATGAAGACGCTGATATTCCAACAGACATAGAGCATGGCATCAACATTGATTCCTGGATTAAAGACAAGCTAAAATGATAGTACCCCAAGAAATTTACCATCCATTATACGAGGATAAGGAAAAATTTATAATTCTTATTACCGGTGGGCGTGGTAGCGGAAAGTCTTTCAATGCTTCTACATTCATAGAGCGTCTTACTTTTGAAATGACTCCTGTAGAGAAGATAGTCCATCAGATCCTTTATACTCGCTATACGATGGTTTCCGCTGGTATGTCCATTATTCCGGAAATGATGGAGAAGATAGAACTTGACGGAACTACCAAATATTTCAACACCACAAAGACGGACATTGTAAACCGCATGACAGGCAGTCGCATCATGTTCCGAGGTATCAAGACTTCCTCCGGGAATCAGACAGCCAAATTAAAATCCATTCAGGGCATTACAACCTTTGTCTGTGATGAAGCGGAAGAGTGGACCAGTGAGGAAGAGTTCGACAAAATTATGCTCTCCATCCGTAAGAAGGGAATCCAAAACCGGATTATAATCATTATGAATCCCTGTGATTCCAATCACTTCATCTATAAAAAATACATCGAAAATACTCATAGGCTGGTAGAGATCGACGGAGTGCAGGTACAGGTTTCCACCCATCCGAATGTCCTTCATATTCATACAACTTACTTCGATAATATCGAGAACCTTTCTCCTGAGTTCTTGAGAGAGGTTGAAGAAATGAAAGAGAAGAATCTGGAGAAATATGCTCATGTGGTTATTGGGCGCTGGGCTGATGTAGCCGAAGGTGCGGTGTTTAAAAAGTGGGGTATTGTGGATGAGTTCCCGATGTGGTGTAAGAAAGTGGCTATCGGATTGGATTTTGGTTATACCAATGACCCTACAGCAGTTATCCGATGTGGAATCATAGACAATGCGCTATATTTGGATGAAGTGGATTATAGAACTGGATTACTTTCTGGAGATATTATAAAAACCTTGCGTCCTTGGGGTTTGAAAGTGATAGCCGATAGTGCCGACCCACGACTTATTCAGGAAATCCACAACGGAGGTATTAAGATTTACCCGGTAGAAAAGGGACAAGGTTCTGTCAATGCCGGTATAGACAAGGTGCAGGGTATGGAAATTTACATTACCAAGCGTTCTTATAACCTTCAAAGGGAGTACAGAAATTATGTTTGGGCAAAAGATAAGGACGGGAACTATATCAACGAGCCGGAAGACCACGACAATCACGGAATAGACGCTGCTCGCTATTATGTACTGGGTGAACTACTTGGCAAGATTCAGAAGCCGAAAGATTTAACAGGAATATTTACTCACTAAAATTATAGATTATGCCATTAACACTCGAAGAAATATTAGCATTGCCTGACATCGGGCAGAAGATAAACTACCTGAAGAAAGGTAGAAAAACCGAACTTCCAGACCGTTGTAAACTTTGGGACGACTGGAATCCCGAACGCCATGAAATCATGGTTGACAAAGAGAAGTACCCGGATAGAAAAGTTCTTGAAAAGGAAGCGGAAAAAGTTTTTGATGAAAAGACTGGTAAGACCTATGAAATCGAAGCACAATATAAGACTGAACCGGTAAACCGTATTTCTATCCCTTTGGAGCAAGATATTGTCAACATTCAAACAGCTTTTACGGTCGGCACAGAACCGTCTATGGATTGCACTCCGACTGATGATGATGAAAAGAAGCTGCTGGATGCGGTAAAGGCTGTATTCAAGTCCAACAAAATCAAATATCAGAACAAGAAGATTGTCCGTGCCTGGTTATCCGAACAGGAAGTTGCCGAGTATTGGTATGTCACTGATGATGATTCGTTCTGGGCGAAGTTCTGGAAGAAAGTTAAGACTACATTCGGAGGCAAGGTAAAACCTACCAAGAAGCTGAAAAGCGTATTATGGTCTCCGTTCCGTGGGGATAAGCTTTATCCGTTCTTCAATGATGAAGGTGATTTGGTTGCTTTCTCTCGTGAGTACAAGAAAAAACTCATGGATGACTCGGAAATTACCTGCTTTATGACTATCACAGACAGAATGGTCTATCAATGGGATCTGTCTAAGCTGGAGGAAAGACCGTCTTTCGCTCATGGGTTCGGGAAACTTCCGATTCTCTATGCTTACCGCCCCGAAGCGTATTGTGAGAAGATAAAGCCTTTCCGTGTACGGCTGGAGAAACTCCTTTCTAACTACGCCGATTGCATAGACTACCATTTCTTCCCCTTGTTGAAGCTAATTGGAGATGTAGAGGGTTTCATGGGTAAGGTGAAGGACAGAATGGTTAAACTTACGGGTGAAGGTGCGGATGCTCAATATCTGACGTGGAATCAGGCAAATGACACCGTCAAATTTGAGGTAGAAACCCTCTTTGAGAAAGCATATTCTATGACGAATACACCGCAAATCAGTTTTGAAAAGTTGAGCGGTGCTGGAAATGCCTTGTCGGGAGTGGCTTTCGATTACGTATTCCTTTCGACACATTTGCAAGTTCAAAATCATGCCGAGGTGATAGGTGAGTTCTTGCAAAGACGTGTAAACTTCATTGTCTCTGCTTTAGGCTCTATAAATCCATCTGAATTTAACAAAGCATCTGAAACGATAGATATTGGTACAGAAGTTGTTCCGTATCGCCTTGACAATTTAGAAGATAAAGTCAATGTAGCTGTAAAAGCTGTGTCGGGTGGTGTATGGTCACAACGACATGGGGTAATGTTCGCTGGAAATATTGACCGCATCGAAGAAGAAATTGCAGAGATAAAAGAAGAACAAGCAGCAAAGAATGAGCAAATCGGAAATAAAGAACAGAAAAATGCTTCTTAGTCAGAAAAATTACGAGGTTTATAATTTTAGTATAAGAAAAATAGAATGGTTAGCGGTAATTCTTCGGAGTTACCGCTATTTTTTATTCATAGTAAAATAACGAATAAATGCTTTGATAATATTCGTATTATTACTATATTTGCATGGTAATTAAGTCCAAAGCGTTATGAGTTACAAATCAGTTAAAGACGTTGTAACTATGTTGCAAGAAAACGGTTTTGTTCTAAAGAGCCAGAAAGGTAGTCACATGAAGTTTGAGAAAGACGGCAAAGTGGTTATTGTACCGAATCATAACAGCAAAGGCGTTGAGAAAGGCACTTATTACAGCATTTTGAGACAAGCGGGGCTAAAGTAGCCCCCTTGTTCTCTTAATTAAAAAAGGAGGTAATATGAAAACAGTAGAAGTTATTGTAGAACACGCAGGAAAGAACTTAAGTGCTTATATTGAAGATGCTCCTGTCATTACAGTCGGTAACGACATGAAGGAGTTGGAAGATAACATGAAGGAGGCTATCGAATTGTATTTGGAAGATAACTCTAATCCTTGTGAGGTGCTTTCTGGAGAATTTGAGTTAAAGTTTAAGATTGATGCTGCTACCTTTATCAACTATTACAGTAATATCTTTACTAAGGCTGCATTGAGCCGTATTACAGGAATCAATGAACGCCAGTTGTGGCATTATGCTGCCGGAGTTCACAAACCTCGCAGGCAGCAGTTAGAGAAAATTCAGAGGGGTATTCAATCATTGACAAAGGAGTTATCGGCTATAAATTTGTTATAGTATGGTGGATGTTAGAGAATTGAAAATTGGTAATTATGTCTATTTACAAAATAGCAAAACTCCATATAAGATAACAGAAATAGGATATAGTGAGATTGAATATCCAAAATATGAAGCGAGTGGAATATCATCAGAAGCGGTATTTCGTACCTATGTAGAGAACCTTAATCCCATTCCTCTTACAGAAGAACTGTTGTTGAAGTGTGGATTTGAAAAGCATAAATGGGGAGTTGTCACTTATTATAGCCCCTTGTTTGAGTTGGACGCAGATTTCCATTTGAAGGGAGTCGATTACAATATACAAGTGAAATCCCTCCATCAACTTCAAAACCTGTATTTTGATTTGACAGGTCAAAAATTAGAAGTAAAACTTTAGGCATACTATCTTACTATATTTTAGGCGTGATTCATTCGGTTTCACGCCTTTTTTTGTCATATTTATGACAATAGTCTGATTGTCGTATATAACTATCCTGATTATTTCTCATTCTCTTTATTAAAATCGAATTTTACCGTAGAAATTTATAAATCAAATTCATACGGTATGACAATCTTAGAACAAATCTTAGCAGGGCTACAACAGAAATTCGCAGGGGTGGACACTGCTATTCTTACCCGCATTGCCACTAAGAAGGCAGAGGGTGTAACGGACGAGACAAAGGTAAACTCCATTATTGAGGGTATCAATTTTTCGGACGTGCTTAATTCCTATGGTGATTTCCGTGCCGGGGATGCTTCCAAGACCGCAGTTTCCAACTACGAGAAGAAACATAACCTTAAAGACGGTAAGCCAATCGAGACTACCACAACCACTAAAACGGAAGAGAATAAAGACGATGTGCCTGCATGGGCGCAAGCTTTAATTGATTCCAACAAGAGCCTTTCTGATAAGCTAACACAGTTTGAAACGGAGAAGGCTCAAGCAACACGTAGCCAGCAGATTTTGGCAAAGGCAAAGGAGTATGGTATTCCCGAAAACTACGCCAAACGATGCGCCATCAAGGACGATGAGGACTTGGACGCATACTTCAAGGATTTGAAGCAGGAGTTCGCAAATGACGGCTTCAAAGGCGTAACCCCTCCCGAATCAGCGGAAGCGAAGATTGAGAAAGAATCTGAATCTATCGCTAAGATGATTGATGAGGGGACGAAAACTATTGTTGAACAAAACAAGAATTAATTATGTCAGCAGGATTTAAGTATGACTTGGTTCCGCCCGTTGAGCAAGAGGAACGCTACGATGTCCAGACCGGCATTCGTAGACGTGGTCCGTTCAAACTTGATACGCAGAACCTGGTAGTGGGAAGTTTTCTTCCCGGATTTACACCGATTTGTGCGGACTTGAAAAACAAGTTCGCTTATGCGGTAATCAATGTGAGAGTTGTGGAAGCCTATACCACTGGTGGAGAGGCTTTGTCTATCAAAGTAGCCAAGAACTCTTTGGCTTATGTGGGTATGTTTGTCGGAAGCGGCAAGAAAGGCGCAGAAGTAACGGCAATTGATAAATCTAATGCCGGTTATGATGTATTGACTATTAAGGCTGCTTTTGGTGAGAATATCGCCAAAGATGCCGTATTATTCAATGCGGTTGCAGTTGATGGTTTAAAACAAAAGCATGTAGCTAATTCGGCTCTGTTTAACCGTACAAAGGTTGAGGACGGAATCACATTGGTTTCATTGCTTCGTACAGCCGCAGAAATTGAACCCTCAAAATTGGTTATGCCGTTCTCCGAGAACGATAAAGCCAACATGAAGGGATGGTTTGAGTTTAACGAGTAAGGAGGTAGGACATGTTTTTAACGATTCAAACATTATTCGATGATGCGAACATTGTTTCCGCTATCATCAGACGTGTGAACCAGACACGCAAGGACACAATCTATTGGCAGCAGTATCTTACTTTCCGCAGAGTGACTACTCGTGTGTTCAAAGACTATATCGGTTCTGTAACCGGAGTTATGGCTGGCTCCATCAATTCTCGTTTTGGAGAAAAGCCCATTCGTGAACGCAGGAATATCGGTTCCGGATATGGTGAGATTGCCTATTTGGGTGATGCTTATCAGATGTCTATTGACCGTCTTTCCGAATTGCAGGATTTGATTGACAAGTTCAATGCAGCTAAGCCAGCCGACCAAAAGGCTGCAATGGAAGATATTGTAAACTTCCTGGCAGACGACTACCGTCAGATTACCCTTGCTGCCCACAAGCGTATGGATATTATTGTCGGTGCGCTGTTGATGCTTGGTGAAGCCACCGTTTACAACAAAGATGCCGCAATCACTTCCGGTCAGACTAATAATAAACTGCTGGAGATTGCCCTTCCGTTCAACTTTATCAAGCCGAAAAGTGGAGATGTGGTTGTGGACGGAAAGAATATGTTTATCTCTTATTTGAGAGAGAAACTTCATTCCTTGGCACCGGATTTTGGCGTTTATGCCAAGATGATAATGACCCGTGCATCTTTCAACAAGCTTATTCTTGGTTCATCTGAATTTGGTGAGCAATACAAGATGATTCTTGGTTCTAATGAGATGAAGTTGAGTACGGGATTGGTTTCCTCTTCTTTGGCTTCCGAAGTGTTCACCGGCATTGGTCTACCTCGCATCGAAATCAAGGAGGACTACGTGAAAGACCAGACGGGAAAAAACGTGCAGATTTACGCGGATAATCGTATTACTCTGTTACCTTCTGACAACATTGGTTATATGCGTCATCATACTCCGTATGAAGCGACAGACCCAGTACAAGGACGTACTTATATCCCGTCAGAGGGGCAGATGCTTATCTCTAACTATCGTGACAAAAACGGTCGCTACATGGAATATACGGCAGAGTGGATTCCGCAGATTTCCAATCCAGATTTGATTACTAATTTCGATTTGAGCGAAATTGCATCCACCCAATCAGCATAAGGAGGTAGGATATGAAAGTAAAGGTTATATCAGTTTTCCGCGACAAGTTCACCGGAAAGTATTATACTCCCGGTGAAGTGATTGAAGTTGCTGAAGAATCTCGTGTGCTGGATATGGAAAGCCGCAGACTTGCTGAACGGATTGAGGCAAAACTTCCCGAAGTGAAAGCACCTGAAGAAAAGAAGGAGGTGAAAATCTCCCTCTTTGAGAAAGAGTTCGAGAAAAAGACTTTGGTTGATGCTTTGAAGTCCATCGGCGTACAGGCTTCCGGCAATATGAAAGAGGAAACTCTTTTGGCTAAGGTTGCAGAACTGGATGAAGAATCAACAGCCAAACTGAAAGAAGCATTAGGTATCGAGTAAAAGGATAGGGTAGTGCTTCTACCCTTCCATTGTCTAATTTTATAAATCAGAAAAGAAATGAAGAATTTTATTTTTGCCATGTGTGGCTTTTTAATGATGTCTTTGGTTTCGTTGAGCGTGCAGGCATCAAGTGTGGAATCTCCTAAGTGTGAATACGTGAATCCATCGGTTGATGTTGATTTACCAGATATTCAGTCTATCACTTTGGAAACGGTTCCGGCTGATTGTGTTGTACTGACCATGACACCCCCCGTCTTCTTGGTTGCAAATAACCCGGCTATGATGTGTTCGATGAAAGAGGAAGCGGCTATTCAAGGGATACGAATTAATGTTCCCAAATGTCCGTTCAGATACATCTATAAATCTAAACATTGTACGCATTATAGCTATACCGCATATAGTAAACTGATTACACCATATTGAATGATAGCAGCCATGAGTAACAAGGAGTTTGTACTAAGCGTATTTGATAAGAACACCCCGTCTAATCTTGTAGTTGAAAATATACTTTCAAGAACGGGATTGGATGGTGAAGAACCTTTTGCCGAGGAAAATCGGGCAAGATTAGAGGTCGCTTGTGCAAAGCAAATTCCGTGGATGATACAAAATCCATCTTCGGTCAGCGAAAGCGGATTTTCTGTGTCTTGGTCTAATTATGTTGATAGCCTAATGAAATTGTACTCATGGCTGTGTAAGCAGTACGGCTTGAAAGACGAACTGAGTAACAAACCTAAAGTGACTTTTTTATGATATTCGCTCCACACATATTGCAGGTAAAAGTTATCACCCCGATGGATAAGGATGAGTTTGGCAGACCTATTCCCGGAACAGGTGGTGAATACTGGCAGGAGGTATGCAAGTGCCGTTGTGATGATAACACTACCAAAGAGTTTTCATCTGATAACGGCACTGTATATCGCCCTAACTACCATGTGGTATGCGAGAAGAGAATTATTGTCAAGGCTGGTGATGAAGTACGTTGCATAGATGGTGATGGCGTAAGAGGTCAAGGCGAAGTCTACACGGTAAAGAGTACAAACTACTTTAACTACTCAGAATTATGGATGTAGATTTCGATTTCTCAGATGTCGACTCCTTTTTCGATGAAGGAGAATGGGAGGTCGAAAAGAAGATGATTGATGTAGGCGATGAAGCCGTGAAGTACGCAGAGGAACATGGGGATTATCAAGACCATACACTCACTTTGAGAACGTCCAATGATTACGATGTCGATAAAGACGGTTTGACATTGAAAAACGAAGCGGAATACGCATCATTCGTAGAATCTAAAGGGTATGATGTTTTGAGTAGTGCTGCTTTATATGCGGAGAAACGATTAAAAGAAGAATTTGAAAAATGAAAAAGTACATTGGAACAAAACAGATTGAAGCAGAACCTATGACATTGGGTGAAGCTTGCAGTAAAGGCTTGGTAAAAAGTGAAATAGAAGAGAATGAGTCTTATAAACTAGGATATCACACTCGTACTGAATATGGCTATGAAAGTTGGTCACCCAAAGAACTGTTTGAAGAATCATATCGAGAAGTCAAGAAAGAAACTCCTATCTGTTTCGGTGATGCTATAGAAGTTTTGAAACAAGGTGGCACTATCCGTAGAAAGGGCTGGAACGGGAAAGGATTAATGGTATTCAAACAGGTTCCAGCTCATATAGAGAGTGATGTTATTCCCAAGATGCAATCTCTTCCGCAATCAGCAAAAGACCTTATTCTGAAAGGCAAAGGTTTCATTGACTATACGAGTCAATGCCTTATTTACAACGAGAACACCGGGCGTGCTGATTCATGGGTTCCGTCTATCAGTGATGTGTTTGCCGAAGATTGGGAGATTGTGAAATGATAGTAACTACCGACATAGGAAACATTCTCTATCGGGACTGCAAGGCTTTCGGAATAGATATAGTGCCTGATGGTGAAACGCTGACGGGTGAATTGAAGTCCGAAAGGATTGTCATCCACACGAAGAAACAACAGCCGGGAAAGTATTGGAAGAAATCTTTCGCAGAAGTGAATCTATGTGTACCCAATTTAAGCGAGAATGAAGCCAACTCTATCCGACTGAATGAGCTTGAAAGACAAGCTATGAAGATATTAAGGAGTACAGGTTCCTATAATGGTTCTTTTTATCGCTATTCTATCTATAATATAGGAACGGAAGCGGACACTGCTTTAAAGTGTCATTATGTGAATGTTAGTGTTTTGTTTGAAGTTTTAAATGTAAAATAGTTATGGCAGAGAATAAAAAAATTGTGGTGGTAAACCTTCAGAAGCTGGAGGTTGCGCCGATCGGGGCTGGTGGTGCCGAAGGTTCTGTTTTTGAAGAAGTCCCGGTAGTTCATGAGGACACCTTCACTTATGAGGATGAAGATCCGGAGGTTAAGGATTACAAAGATGTAGCTGGAAATACCTATTATTCCTCTAAAAAGCCGGGTGCGGTTAAGATCAATGCTTCTATTGGTATGTATGATCTTGAGACTAAGGCTAAATTCCAAGGTGGTAAGTTTACGGCGGGGTCAGAGAGTAAGCCGGGCACATGGGAGCGTGCCGACCATGTAGAGAGTAAAGAGTTTACCGTCCGTGCCACAACTGAAGATGGTGTGAAAATTATTTTTCCTCGTGCCGGTGTTTCTGCTTCTGGTAAAGCGAATGAAAAGGCAATTGGCTTAGCCCTTGTTTTTACGGCGTTGAAACCAACCAAAGCCGGTGTTCCTATTGAGCGCTGGGAAGACGGGGAGGATACAACTTTGGGTGGATAAGTTAATGACGAGGGTGAGCAATCACCCTCTAATATTTAAACTATGAGTGAGGTTTCAAAAAACATATCAGAGTTACTTTCCGGTACTTATGGAAAAGCTATTGTTGTAGGGGGAACAGTATATGTAATCAAAGCTCCTTCTATCAAAGTGATAATGAGGGCTACCCAATATTTAAGTAAGGTCGATTTACCGGAGAATGGCACTGTGCGGGAATTAATGAAGGTCGCTCCTGCCAATTTGGAGAATATCGTCAAGGGACTTTCATTCTTGGTGGTTGGTGATGTCCCGAATTATCAAAAAAGAGCTGAAAGCCTCGAACGGCAGATGCTTTCAGGTTCTAAAGAAGAATTATTGCAAGCGTATTTTGTCGCTTTTGAGTTAATAACCGGACGTGATTTTTTCGTAGTCTGCCAGTTAGCGATGGAGCTGGCAAATCTAACAGTAAAACCCAAATAGTAGGAGGAAATACCATCGTAGGAAGTATTACCTTATTCATGGAAAATTTGAACCTTTCTTACAGGGAGGTGTATGAGGATCTTCCTTATCTTCTTTTGCTCTTGATGAGTGCTGATAAACCGAGGGCTGTCTATGAGGACAAAGAGAAAACTGAAGTAAAAAAGATGTCGGGAAAGGATCTTATGAGACAAAAAAGAGGAGCATGATTCTATATTCACGACAATCTTTCCATTGTCATGTATCTATTCTCATAAAATTCTACTACTTCATTTGTCTAATGTACTTTTATCCAAAACATTGATGTATGCCCAAATTAGCGTTTCACATAGAAGCAGACTATCAAAAAGTCATTAAGTTACGGGAAGAGATAGATAAGCTGAAATCTACTATTGCCGGGATGGATAGTAATACTTCTCCGACTACTTTCCGGGCAATGGAAGTTCAACTTGCTAAAAATACGAAAGAATTGGATTCTCTTGTCACTTCCGCAGTACGTGCAGGCAATGAAATAAACCAAGGTTTTAAAAAGAAAATATTCGATGCTTCGCAAGTTGTAAACGGATTATCAGAAAAAATTATCACTCAAAAAGCTGTTATTAAAGATGTAGAGACTGATGTAAAACGACTTGGAGAGGCCTATCGTATTGCATTGAAAAGAAATCCATTGTCCGCTAATGAGAAATTGGAAGAATACAACGCTGCACGCAAGGCCTTGGATGGAGAGAAAGCTGCTTTATTTGGATTAACGCAAGAACAGGCTAATGCACGACTATCGGTAAAAAAACTACGTGACGAGTATACTTTATATCGACAGGAGGGTATAGAGAATGTCGGTGTGACAAAGCAGATAGAACAAGCGATGTCTAATGTCGGCAAAAAATTATTGGGAGGATACTCCATTAAGGAGTTTCTGTCAAACATGGTTCGTGTTCGTGGCGAGTTTCAAGCAGCAGACACCGCTATTCAAACTTTGCTTGGAAGCAAAGAAAAGGCGGATGAACTTATGTCACAAGTCCGTGAATATGCAAAGATTTCTCCTCTTGAGTTTTCTGATGTAACCCAAGCTACGCAGATGATGTTAGGCTTTAATATCGAGGTCGAGAAAGTACCACGTTATTTACAGGCTATTGGCGATGTCTCTATGGGAGATACCCAAAGGTTTAACTCGCTTACGTTGGCTTTCTCTCAAATGTCGGCAGCAGGAAAGTTGATGGGGCAAGATCTTAATCAGATGATTAATGCCGGATTCAATCCGTTGCAAATCATGGCAGATAAGACCGGAAAATCTATTGCTGCGCTCAAAGATGAGATGTCTAAGGGGGCTATTTCCGCAGAAATGGTACAACAGGCGTTTATAGATGCTACTTCGGCAAGTGGTAAATTTTATAATATGTCCGAGAACGCTTCAAAAACTATCAACGGTCAGCTATCCATGATGCAAGATGCGATGGATTCAGTATTCAATGAATTGGGGCAGAAATCGGAGGGTGTCATAATTAAGGGTATCCAAACAACCACTTCGTTGATAGAAAACTATGAAACGATAGGTAAGGTATTGGCTGGGTTGGCTGCTACTTATGGAGTTTATCGGACTGCTTTGATAGCCAGTATTACATTAACTCGTAGTTGGGCTGTTGCCGCAAGGGTAGATGCGGCCGCAAAAGGAATCCAAACAATTATGACAAAAGCGCAGACTGTCGCTCAATTGGCTTTAAATGCGGCAATGAAAGCTAATCCTTATGTTTTACTTGCCACCATCGTAGCCAGTTTTACCGCTACTATGTGGGTTCTTCATGATAGTACAACCGCTGTCGAGAAAGCCCAAAAGCAACTTAATAAAGAACAAGAAGAAGCCGCGCACAGGAAACAGGAACTTACCTCTAAAACAGACAGTCTGATTTCAAAAATAAATAGTGAGACTGAATCTGTTTATTCGCAGGTTAAGGCATACAAAGAGCTGATAAAACTGTTTCCCGAACTTGGAAATGTGAGTCTCGAAGAGTTTAAGAATTTGCCTCAGGATCAGCAAAATAAGATGTTGTCATCTGTCAATGAGAAGAGAGAAATAGACAATGCGGTTAAGGCTTATGAGGCTGATCTGAAAAGAATAGAGGACCTTAAAAAGAAAATACAAGAGACAGAATCTTCTCCGTACAATAAATCTGGTAATTCATGGATTCATGATGTAGAACGACTTAATAAGCAACTTGATACTGCTAATAATCTTGCAAAACTCCATAAGGAAGAAATAGATAAAATAAAAGAAGCCCAATGGGAGGCTAACACTCCTGTTGAAGAGAAGGTTAAGCATTATGAGGATGTGAAAAGAAAACTTATCGAGGAAAGGGATGAACTTGATAAAACTTTGACGGAATCAGAGGATATAGCTTCTGTGTGGGTGGGTGTTCCTGATATCATTAGTAGTATCAGGCTTGATGCTTTGAATAAGCAGATAGATGAGACAACAGGAAAGATCAATTCATTAACGAGGAATAGTATCTCTGTTGTACAGAATAAATCCTATTGGGAGAAGCAGAAACAGGATGCAGAAGCTGCTCGTAATGCCTTGGATGTATCAAAAAAGAACTCTGAAGATTGGAGCAAGTATACAAAACAGATACAAGAGGCGCAAACGCAAATAGACAAATATTCTGATTCGACCAAGCGCGAAAAACAAGAAAAGAAAGAGGCGGATAAGCAACTCAAACAGCAAAAAACGATTCATAACGAACTTTTATCCTTCCGCCGTCAAAATCAACAGTCCGAAATCGACTTGATGAAAGAAGGATCCGACAAGAAGATTGCCCAAATTTATCTTGACTATGACAATGAGATTGCAGCCATACTCGCCAAAGAGAAAGAGTGGAAAGACGCGCAAGGCGGCAAACTGAGCAAAGAACAGACGGTCGAGATTCATACCGCTTTGGTCAATTCATACGTTAAACGAGAGCAATCGACCTCCAATGTGAATAAGGAACAACTGGAGGAAGAGAAACGCGCCATGAACGAATACCTGAAAGAATATGGTTCATATTTGGAAAAGCGCCAGGCTATCACGGAGCTTTATAATGAGAAGATAGCAAAGGCCACAACGGAAGGTGAACGGCTTTCCCTTGCAGAAGGTATGAAGAAAGAGCTGGCGGACGTGGATAATGAAGCCCAAAAGAGTACCTCCATTATCACCCGGCTGTTTGATGATATGAGTAAAAAGAATATCACCTCTATTCGTGCCATTGCGGATGAAGCGGAAAAATTCTTGTCTTTTCTTGAAAGAGGGGAATATTCCTCTGATAATTCATTCGGTATTACCAAAGAGCAGTTTGATGTGCTTCGCAAGTCACCGGATCAGTTGAAGGCCATTAAGGATGAAATAGCCAATGTTCGTCGTGAAGCTGACCAAATGGAAACCTCTTTTAATAAAGTTTCAAATGGCCTAAAAAAAGTATTTACCTCTGAAAGTGATGCCAAGAAGTTAAAAGAGGGTTTGGCTGAGATAGAGGAGGGCATGAATGAGATCATGCAGGCCGGACAGTTCCTTTCTGATACGTTTTCGAAGCTCGGGGATTCGTTCGGTGGTGTATTCGGTGGGATAGCTGAAGGCTTCAGTGTGGCTATGGACACTGTAAGTTCTGCAATGAACGGTGCGAAAGCCGGTTCCATGTTCGGTCC
>ULSP01068201.1_pt1 | contig 28487 bp, 28 predicted proteins | sample 1956811 | NCBI WGS metagenome assembly ULSP01 (sample SAMEA4835711, study PRJEB28245) | human gut metagenome | biome: gut microbiome; material: fecal sample | place: Denmark | collected 2008
TATTGTTGAAAAAGCAAAGAGATATTTAAAATTTTGATTAACTATTTTTAAAGAAAAAATTCTCTGAAAATTTTGCTAATTAAAATATAAATTGTATCTTTGTAAGGTAATCAAAAAGCGATGTTTGACATACTGAAACACTTAAATAACTCCTTTTCTCTTTTTCTTATAAATCTTTTAGTTTTATAGAGAAAAGGATATAATAAAATAAACATAAAAACTAAAAGTATTTTATTATGGAAGAATTAAAAAATGTAGTAGTAGAAAAAGAAGTTACTAACAACAAAGTAAACAAAGTTAGTGCAAATAAAGCAAAAGCAAAAGCAAAAGCAAATAGTACTATTAAACTTTCAGTTGATTCGATTTTTAAAAGTTTAAACGAAAAAACAAACGGACTTTTAAAAACTTCTTTAGGAAAGAAAACAGAAATTTATGTTGAATCTCTGTTTGCTGAATTGAACGAAAAGCAAAAAAAAGCATATCGAAAAAAGTTAAGAAATACAACTTTTTCTTTGCTTGATTCGATTTGCAAAGCAAAAGAAGAAAAGAAACAAAATGAATTAAAAACACTTGTTTCAGCTTTCAACGATTTTTATAAGCAAGTTTATAAAATTCATGATTTTTCTTTTACGTCTATTGCAAGCGAAAATACAAAGGACACAAAAAAAGAAGTTCTTACAAAAGGTTTGAATATTGTTAAGAATTTCAAGTAACTAACTGCAAAGGGAAAGATTTAATCTTTCCCTTTTTAAAATTTTAAAGATATGAACAAAGAACTATTAAAGAAATTTTTAAATCATTCGATTTCTAAGAGTGACGGAAAGATAAATATTTCTGTTTTAGATATGCAAAGCGAATCTTTGCAAGACGAAGAAGAAACAGAAAAGCGTTTAAATGAAACGTTTGAAACATTAGATAAAATGCTTTTGCAAGACGGACACAAAAAAATAATTGAATCAGATTATTATAATATCTATTCAAGAAAAGACGATAGTAGCGAATTATTTGTTTTGCAAAACAAAGATACATGTGTTACTTTGATTGAATTAATTTAAAATTGAAAGGGATAAATAAAAATGTTTGTCCCTTACTTTTTATTTTTGAATGTTAAATTTAACGTAACCGTTCGGCCCTTTTAGTACCAGGAAATTTTAGGCTTTCGTGATAAAGGCATACCAAGACACCACAACCACACATGCACACACAAAGAAGCCAGAGACCTAACATCCCTGGCATTCATCCTATAAAAGGATATCTAATATCTCCTTAATCCTATTCTTCCCTAAGACCCTTCTACCATTTCTTATCTCATAGAAGAAAGTATAATACATCTCGAGTTCTTCCATCCAAATCCTATCTCCTCCCTTTAATAATGGTTCTATTCTCATCATATCCTCAGGATTAATCCATAACCGATACCAAACCATATTACCTTCAGAACATCTTAGGATTCTCTTATTGCCATCATCCTTTATTACAGTTACCGTTACCATATTGCCTAAACATTTCTTGATTCATCCTAAATCCAGGCCTAGATATAATCATCCTCTAGATATCATGTATCTTCATCGCTATCTCATTTGCCTCCATCGGATGATTGATAGGTAATGCCAAAAACCTATTCCAAATCTCTTCGGTAAGCATAAGGATTTCCTCTTCCTCTTTGGTAAGCTTTGCTAAATCTTCCATACTCTAATAAATTATAGGTTCATCTTCGGTAATAGGAGGGAGCTTTGGTTCTCCCTCTCTTTTAATTCTCTCTAAATCTTCCAGGGCACACTCTAGTATTTTAATACGTTCAGCATTATAATCTTTAGATACTGGAAACCAAAATGCTGTATGGAACAGGTATTTGTATCCCTTTAACCTTTTCATAGGTACCCTAAAATATATTCTGCCATTTACATCAAGAGTATCATCCTTAATACTTTCGATTATGTGATGGGAATAACCAAAGTATACATGGGTAAGTCCAAATCTTTGTAGAGTAAACCAGGGTCTGATTACCTCTCCCCATAAGTATGTACCATCATTAGAAAGATTGAACTCTATATTAATGGTTCTACTCACCTCCATCAAGTCAGCACATAATCCTCTTAGAGAATTCGGTATATTAATCCTTCTATCCCGAACTGTCTCAAGGACATTCTTTACTGGTAAGTAATAATTTCTTATCCTTTCTTCGATTACCTTATTCTCTTTGGAATTATAATCGATTGCAGTGAACGTAGGCTCTTCCATTCTTCTCTAATTTTCTTTCAAACCCTTGGCAGGTAATACATCTTGGGCTTCCCACCATTACTTCTGTCTCTCCCTTGATTACTGGGCAAGGATTGGTAAGCTTCTTTTGCCTACCAACCTTCTTAGTCTTAATCTCTCGGTTCATGTTTCTTTTCTATATAAGTTATTATAAAGTATATCGGAAATAGTGGCATAATTAACCAGATAGTTAGGAATAGGAATCCCGGTCTAGTTAATCGGTGCATTGAGCATATCACTCTGGTCATAAACCAGGCAGGTATAATACAGATAGCATATATTATACCTAAGATTATCCAGGTTATCATTGTTCAAAGTACTTATTTACGATTTTGGATATCTTCTTATCTAACTCTACGATTAATTCACTGAAGTCTTTGTCCCTCATATCCTTAATCTTGGATTCGATTAGTTCAAGGTTTCTCTTGATTGAGAAGTAGGATTTGAATGCTTGGTAATCCAATTCGGATTTATCCGATAGAGGTAGGATAACACTTTGCTTACCATCCAATCGGATATAATTCCCATCTGGTCCAAGTGTTCTTGATACCTTTACCTTATTACTCAGGATTGCAAACCCACCTTTCTTGTCGATGGTTTCTACCTTTACCTTTTCCATTAAGGTTTTGCCATCAGAGAAAATGACTTCTTCACCCTCCTTTAGGTTTTTGGTTTCTTTGTTCTTTTTCATATCTTTATTAATTAGTTTATGCAAATATACGAAATTATTTATTATCTGTATAATTTTGAATCATAAATTTTAAATCCTCTGAGGTAAAGGATTTGCGACTTAAGAGTTCCATAAGTTCTACAGGAGTAAGGATTATTCCATTTGGAGTAAAAAGTTCTCTAGAGTGTTCTGGAATTATGCCCTGGAATCCCCAATTGTTATATGAGTTAATAATCATGGAATTATCTCCGGTGAGCATAGCAATGTAATTTTCTGAAGTTTTAATACGTTCTCTTCTGAAAGTACCAACTTCTATCCATAAGGAATTAAGATGGATAGTGTAATGACGATAATCCGGAGTGATTAATGGGAGGATTTCCATTGAAAAATCCTTTCTTACCTTATCATCTTCATTCTTAATGTTTTGCCAGAAAGCACAATGAAAGCAAAGTTGTTTGGCTTCCATTATTTTAGGGATTGCCCTAGATAATTCGTACTGATGCAAGTCGATAGGTTCATTGCATAGGTGACATTTTTCAGTTTCCATATTTCTACATTATTAAATTATATAGGATAATAGAACCTAAAGAACCCTCCTAAGTAGGGTATTCAGCAATACTTTCTAATCTTTAATGAACTTTAAAATATAACGTTATGGATAAGTTAACTAATGAAATGATTGTGGCTCTAGCCAATGATTTGGGACTAGAACCAGCCTTGCTTAAAGCAGTACAACTGGTAGAAGCAGCAGGCAGAGATGGATTTTTAGTAGATGGTAGACCTCAAATTCTATTCGAAGGTCACATTATGTACAAGGAAATCAAGAACAAATTCGGTTTGGACAAGGCAGTTGCTGCTCAAAAGAGTTATCCTACCATTTGTTTCCCGAAATGGGACAAATCTAAGTATCTTGGTGGAGCTCATGAGTACAAAAGACTCGAAATTGCCAAGAAAATTGATGAAGAATGTGCTCTAAAGTCAGCTTCTTGGGGAATGTTTCAGATTATGGGCTTCAATTTTGCCTATTGTGGGTGTAAAAATGTCTTTGATTTCGTCAAAAAGATGGAAGAATCTCATGCTTCTCAGCTGAAATTGATGTATTATTACATGAATAATACCAGTTGTTTGAAGAACTTGAAGGAACATGACTGGGCAGGCTTTGCTCGGAAGTATAATGGTCCTGGTTATGCTGAAAATGCCTATGACCAGAAGTTAAAAAACGCTTACGAAAACTTTAAAAACAAGATATAATGAAGGTAATTTACAACAAATTTATACCTTTCAAAGGGTATAAAGCCATGAATTTGTTCGGCATTGTCTTTGTAAGAAAGGGTGCTAAGTTTGATGCCTATGATTACAATCATGAGAAGATACATCTCAAACAAATGCAAGAGATGTTGTGGATATTCTACTACTTATGGTATGCAATCGAGTACTTAATCATCATGTTCTTTGCTAAGTGGAACAAACAAAGCGAAAGATATCATGATGTAAGCTTCGAAGAAGAAGCCCATAATAATGACCATGACTTGGAGTATATCCGAACTCGTAAACATTATTCCTGGGTTAAGTATGTAAAACTTAGAAGCTACAAGAAATGAATGTATTGGGAGTATGTGCAGGGCAAGGAGCTTTACTATTCCCTTTCAGAAAACATCTGATTGGGAATATAGAAGTAAGAGGAGTATTCCATACTCCTGGTGAAGAGCAATGGAAAGCTAATTTTGGTGATATACCATTCTACAAAGGATATAACTTACCTCAATTTGAGGAGAGAGTAGATGTTATTATATCATCTCCAGACTGTGGGGCATCATCCATTATGAGGCTTTCAAAGGTAAAAGAATTGGGTAACCCTAAGGATAACAGGAGTTTAAATCTAGTAACTGCTGCAATATTAGAATATAAGCCTAAGATTTTTCTTATTGAAAATCTTCCTCGTTTGCTATCTTTGCTTCCTTATGAGTTCTTTAATTTAACCTTTAAGGACTATAAACTTATTTTTCATGAAAGGTCAGTTTCTGACTATGGGAACTCTCAAGTATCAAGGAAACGTCTAATCATCATTGGAGTGCATAAGAAAACCGGTAAGAAATACTTGAATGCTTTTGATGAAGTATTCCAAGTAAAAACTCCAAAACTTACTAGAGACTTGCTCTTTGTATCTCCTTACGGGAATAATTATAACATTCCGATAGAAAAGACCCTTGCAATGTATGACTATCGAAAGCTTCCGGAAAAGAAGAATCTGACCGTTGAGAAGATTCAAGTATTATGGAATAGTGCTTTCAAGCAAGAGAAGAAATGGCCCATTAAAACTGCAAAGATGAGTACTCTCCCGGGAGTATATCGATTAGAATTAGATAAACCACCTCTAACTTTAAGACCTGCAGATAGGCAATTTAGACCTGATGGATACCCTCTTGGGATTAATGATTTCAAGGCAATCATGGGATTTCCTAAACAGTTTAAGATTTACATTGACCAAGAGAATTACCTTTACTGGTTAAACAAAGCAAGGTATACCATTGCCAAAGGTTCGGTATATGAAGTTGGGATTTGGTTTAGGCGATGTATCAAGAAGGCCCAGATACCTTGAATTTTTATTTTTTCTCTTTTATATATTTTCTCTTTTTTGTTTAGCTTACCTATAGCTATTAGACTATTAGCCAATAGAACATAATTCTAATCTGAAAGGAAAAGGGATTGTTAAGGGAGAAGGAGAACAAGCCAAGAACGTAACTGATTGATTTTGAATTGATTAAGTATGTATTACTCTTGGCAACTGAATGCCAAGTCATTGATAATTAACATGTTAGCTTATGAACAAGAAAAACCTAAAGAATGCCTTAGTACTTTTGCTACTAGGATTTACTATTTACCTTTGCTTCAGGAATTACAAACTGAATTCATATATCAGACAACTTCCTGATTCATCGGTCATTGGCATTCCTGATACAATCAAATTGAAAGAGAACTTCAAACCTGTGATACCCTATACACAATTGGTTCAGCCCCAGAGAATTCTTCTCTACGACTTCTATCGAAACAGTAGCAATTCGACTAAACCCCAGGCTTCTGATTCAACAGCGGTTACTTCGAATAGGATTAGTAGAGAAGATTCTTTGGTCCAATTTACCTTGGATAAAAACCAATTGAATCTAAGTTTATTCAACAAAGAAACAAACTCCTATTCAACGAGAATGTTTAACATGGACTTAGATAAGTATAAGTACAATTGGTATGAAGGTCAATTAACTCAAAAAAGAATTAGAAAACTAACTCTAAGTCCATACGTTTATGGTAAATATAGGGTCTTTAATCAAATGTTAGACATAGGGACAGGCCTTTCAATCAAGACTACTAATTTCAATTATAAACTTGGTATAAATGCTTTTCATTATCCGAAGTTCTTTTCGGGAATAAAAGCTGACTTAGAGTTTTCAGTAACATATAACTTTTGATTATGGCAAAGAAGATTAACATAGAAACTAACACATCTGCTCTCACAAGGGAAGAACTAGCAACACTTGCTAAGGTTAGTAATGATGTTTTTTACTTTAGCCTTTTCACTTATGTGATACACCCTATGAGGGGAAAGGTAAGATTTGAACTTTACCCGTATCAAAAATCGGTTCTGTATAACTTCGTAAAAGAACGTTTCAATATTCTGCTTAAGTTCAGGCAGGCAGGTATTACGGAGCTTATATCTATGTACTGCCTATGGTTGGCAATGTATCATCCTAACAAGAAGATTAACATTATCTCAATCAAGGACACAACAGCAAAGAAGGTACTTAAGAAGATTAAGTTCATGTACAAAAACCTGCCATGGTATTTACAGACACCGATTATTAATGGACGTTCTGGAGAATATGGTTCTGCATCAATGATAGAGTTCGATAATGGCTCATTCATAGAATCTATCCCAACGTCTTCAGAAGCCGGTCGTTCAGAATCTCTATCCTTACTGGTAATTGATGAAGCAGCAGTAGTTAGATGGGCAGCCCAGATTTGGGCAGCCGCTTTTCCTACTCTTTCCACTGGTGGAGCTGCTATCATCAATTCCACTCCTTATGGAGTTGGTAACTTCTACCACTCAACTTGGGTTGATGCTATTGCAGGTGGAAACCCATTTAACCCACTACGATTGTATTGGCAAATGCACCCAGAACGAGATATTAATTGGTACAATGAAATGTCTTCTGCTCTTGGAACAAAAAGAACTGCACAAGAAATCGATGGTGACTTCTTATCATCTGGAAATACGGTCTTCGACTTAGCTGATATCAAAGCTATCGAAGACTGTCTTAGTGATTATCCAGTTATTAAGAAAAGATTCAATGGTCAATATCGGCAATTCTTAGAACCAGCACCAGATAAGGAATATTTCATTGGTGCTGACGTTTCAACTGGTAGGTCTTCTGACTACTCTGCATTTACTTGCATGGATAAACAAGGAGAAGAACAAGCAGTATTCAAAGGTAGACTTTCAGTAGATAAGTATGCAAGGTTACTTGGAGATACAGGGCATTTGTTTAACTTTGCTACCATTGCTCCAGAATCCAATGATGTTGGATTAGCAGTAACTTCTGCTCTTCAAACTGAAGGTTATCCTAAACTGTATTATTATCAGAAAATGCTTAAGAAGAAAGGTAAATCTAGACCTGAGGTAGATAAATCTCCAGGATGGTTAACTACACAAAAGAACCGTTCTGTTATTGTAGAGGGACTTGAACAGGATATTCGAGAAGATAATATTACTGTTAAAGACCCTTTCTTTGTTCAAGAAGCATATACCTTCATATATGATGGTTTAGGTAGGCCAGTTGCAATGGGTAAGCATAGAGCTAATAATTCTACAGTAGATGTAGACCTAGAGGGGGATGTATATGCAGATGACTCTATATTCGGTAAAGCAATCTGTAATCACATAAGAAAAGGAAAAACTAACGTAATAGTACAACCGAAATGAAAAAGCTCAATTTTAATTGGAGTTGGGGTAGAAAGAAAGACCCACCTCCTGAATCAAACAAGGAGCCAAGCAAGCCAAAAGCTGCTGCTATATCTCCTGGTAGAGTATCAGTGGATGAAGATAACTCTTTACTCAGTACTCTGAAAGGGATGACCGTAATGGTAGACCCTTCTTTTCGTGTTGAAGTAATCCCTTTGATTCGTGATTTATATAAGGTAAATCCGGATATGGGCATTGCTTTGCAGGATATGTTTAAGTTGGCAAACACAGGTCATACGGTAACATTCCCAAACAACTCAGATGCTGAAGCAGATAAGATGAGAAAACATCTTACTGAAGCTACTAAGAAATGGTCTAGGTATACTGCTGGTATAGATGGTCTAGTTAATAAGATGATTGTACAATGCCTTGTTAGTGGAGCTATATCCGTTGAAGGAGTTCCTAATGATATGTTGGATGGTTTGGATACAGTCTTATTCCTTAGACCCGAGAACATTGTTTTCAAAAGAGAGAACAATGGAGTATATTCTCCTTACCAGAGGAATAAGAATTACTTCGTAAAGCACCAAGATTATATCAAACTAAACCCAGAAACTTATGTGTATGCTGGTATGTTTAATGATACCGATGAACCTTATGGGATTCCCCCATTTATGGCAGCATTGGATTCATTAAAAGGCCAACATGATATGAAGGTTAACTTCAAACACATCATGGAAATGGTTGGTATGGTAGGATTCTTGGAAGCTAAGATGACTAAACCAGACCAGAATCCAAATGAAAGCTTACAAGCTTATCAATCCCGTCTTGAACGTACATTAAAAGATTTGAAAAGAAATCTTCGTAATGGTATGAAAGACGGTATAGTAACTGGTTACATTGATGACCATGAGTTTAAACTCAATTCAACTACCAAGGAACTTGGTAATATTGAGAAACCCTGGAATATGAATCAGCAATCAGTTGCAAATGGTTTGGGAGTTAATGGAAACCTTATCGGAGTTAGTTCAACAACAGGAGAAGGAGCAACGGGTATAATGCTGTCTAAGTTAATTAGCCAGTTAAAAAATATCCAAATGCTTGTAACTTATGTATTGGATTTTCTTTATTCTCTAGAACTGCGTCTGGCAGGCTTTGATAATAAGGGAATAAAGATATCATGGGGAACTTCAACTATCTCCGACGAAGTTAAGGTTCAACAAGGTCTTCAGTATAAAATCCAAAATCTGGATTTATTATATAAGGCTGGTATCATTAGCCAAGACCAATATGCTTGGGCAATGGGTTATGATTCTCCTGATGAAGACGAACCAAGAGTTTCACTTGAGGACCAATTTGCTAAGGGTAATTTAGACCCTCAAGAGGGAACTAAGAAGAAGCAAAGGCAGGATGATAAAAACCAATCTGCTCGTAGGTCAAGAGATAAAACTAATCCGGCTCCATCTCGTGGAGACCAAAATACAAAAGCAAGATGAGTAAATTTACTAAGAAAAACAAAGAGCATCTTGATTCAATGGTGATTGGCCAGGGTCATACCATTATGGCTGGGTATATCCCAGAATCAGTTGGAGCCCAGGCTTTCTCGGAGAATTATTACAAATGGAAGACTCCGACACCGGATACCATTGCTCAATTTGGATTTTGGGGAGGAGATATAGATTATAATACCTATTATCCAAACCTTGATAAATCAGAACTTACTCCAAAGGATGAAGAGTTCATTGAACCTATGTTCAGATTACTTTCTGAAACGATTGTATCTAAGAACTGGAATCCTACTGACTTTGGTCAGAATGGAGTACTTAAGGCTTCTATGAGAATGTTACTTGGACAAACAGTAAATTGCGACCATGAAACCAATATTGGTAATGCAATTGGAGCTGTATCTCAAGTAATGTGGCAGGAGTCTTATAAGGATGGAAGCTTTACTATACCTGCAGGTATCAATGGTATTCTGAAGATTGATGGTAAAGCTAACCCAAGAATTGCTAGAGGTATTCTCATGGAACCTCCTTCAATTCATAGTAACTCGGTAACAGTACAGTTTAAGTGGGATAAATCACACCCAGGAATGGAAGATGGTGAATTCTACCAGAAGCTTGGTACTTATGACTCTAAGGGTGAAATGGTTCGTAGAGTAGTTACTGAAGTAGTTCGTTATATGGAAACATCTCTGGTATCTCATGGAGCTGATTCTTTTGCTCAAAAGATTGGTGAAGATGGTAAAATCATTAATCCAACTTTTGCAAAAAGAACCTGGTCTTCTTATGAGGAATATCGGGATGACAAGTCCAAACAGTACTTCTTTACTGACTACAAAACAGACTTCAACTCATTCCAAGAAAAGGACAATACTCCAGATTCTTTTAATGATAATGGTACCCAAGAAAATCATAATCCTAATAAAGAAAATATGAACAAAGAATTGCAAGAATTTTTAGAAAAGCTTTTCGGAGATAACATGTTATCTCTGGCAGAAGGCAAAGAAATGACTCAGGAAGAAGTTATTTCTTGTATTCAAAGCTTGGTATCATCCAAAAACAGTCTTCAGACAACGGTAGATAATCTTACTACAGAGAAATCTTCTCTTACAGAACAGATTACCAACCTGAATGCAGAAGTTGCAAACTTGAAGGAAATGGCAACTGTAGGAAAGAATCATATTGCTTCTCTCCGTGAAAGTGCCGTTGCTACTTACAAGAAGCTGATGGGTGACAAAGCCGATGAAACTATTGTTACAATGTTGAATGCCGAAACTACTGGCATCGTTACTCTTATCTCCTTGACTAAGGATTATCAGAGTCGTCTGGAAGAAAAATTCCCAATGGTATGTGCAAGCTGTGGTTCTCACGATGTAAGCCGTGCTTCTTCTGTTGCAGAGAATGAAAATGAGGGTAAAACTGAAAAACCTGCAACTACTTCAAATGCAGAAGTCAAGTCTACTTCGGAAACCCTTGAAGACTTGTACAAGAAGAAATTCAAGTAATAATCGATAAATATCACTGTTATGACTAAAATCGTAAACAAAGACCAGCCAATGACGCTGTTTGGGGAAAAGACCCCAAGAGCGGTGATTTACAAAAGTGAATCACACAAATTGCACCAAGCTTTCTGTGTAAAAAATGGTGAAACAATTTTGCAAGGTATGCCGGTAGCTCTTGGAGAAGACGGTTTAATTGAACCTTACACTAAATCTACTCAGGTATATATCGGAGTGGCAGTAACCGACAATGTAAATCCTGCTTACCAGGCACAGAACAAATTCCCAGTAGAGGTAACTGTTGCTGTAGAAGGTTACATGATTTGTAACTGGGTATCTAAGGTTGCTGACTTAAAAGCAGGATATGTAGTTCCCTCTGGTGACTTGCTGAACGACAGATTTGTAAAAGCAGATCAGTCAACAGATGCTACACCTTTCATTGCCATCATACCTGCAGATGAGGCAAACGAGGTAATTCAAGTACTTATTAAATAAGAGAAGAAGAAACATGGAAAAAGTTGATATTTCAAAATTGAAGAGAGAAGACTTCGCAAAAGAACTTCCTCAAATGGTACAGCAGTTGGATGCTTACCGTCAAGGTTCACAGAACAAGAAACCTGTGGACATCACATTAGGTGAACTTACCACTGGTAAATGGGGTATTACCCAAGATGAATTGTTCGGGAAGTTGGATATCAATCCGAAAATCGACACAATGGAAAACATCTTCACGATGCCTCAGCAAGATGTTCGTTGGATTGTTCCGGAAATCATTCGTTCTGCTATCACTCTTGGTATGCGTCAAGCTCCGTTCTATCCGGAGATTATTGCATCTGACCAGTCAATCAGTGGTCTTAGCGCAATCATGCCGATGATTAATATGTCCGATGCTGCACCTGCAAAGGTTAACGAAGCAGAAACTATCCCATTGGGAGATGTAAGCTTTGGACAGAAATCAGTAAGTCTCTTCAAAATTGGTAAGGGATTCAAACTTACTGATGAAGTTCGTAACTACGTATCTCTGGATGTATTGGCAATCTACCTTCGTGACTTCGGTGTTCAGCTTGGTTATGCAATGGATACTCTGGCAATGGATGTTGTTATCAACGGTAACAAACCTGATGGTTCAGAATCTGCTCCGGTTATCGGTGTATATGAAACTACGAATGGTATCACTTACAAAGACTTGCTACATATCTGGGTAAGAGCTGCTCGTATGGGACGTAACTTTACTACTATGATTGGTGGTGAAGACCAGGCAATCGAAATGCTGAACTTGCCGGAATTCAAAGAACGTCATTCTGGTACAACTGAAGCTACACTGAACGTGAAGTCTCCGGTACCTAAGAATGCTAATTTCTATATTCACCCGGGAACACCTGACCAAGGTTTGCTGTTGATTGATACAACTGCTGCTTTGATTAAACTGACTGCAAAACAGTTGATGCTTGAATCAGAAAGAATCGTATCAAATCAGACTCAGGCAATCTATGCTACTCTGACTACAGGCTTCTCTAAGATGTATCAGGATGCTGCATTGATTCTGTCTGCAGAGAAGAAGTTCTCAGACTATGGATTCCCCAAATTTATGAACATTGACCCGTATCTCTTGGTTAACCTTGAGTAATAATACACCTGGTTTATTTTACAAATAATTCCATTTCTTGATGGGGTAGGTTTTGCGAGGACCTACCCCTAATTTTAAACATCTAAAAACTTAGTAAAATTATGGATAAATATAAAGTAACTGTAGGTGCTAAAGCTTACAGCTTCCATGACCAATCTACAGGTATTACAATTTGTAGAGGAGAAGAAAAAGAATTGAGTGCTCGACAGTACAGAACTAAAAAGATTCAGATGGCTTTGAATTCAGGTCACCTGCGTTTGGTTCTTGATAAGAAAGCTGTCGACAAATACTCCAATGATGACATCGATAAGTTGGAAAAGAAACTGAATGCTCAGTTCGAAAAAGGTATGGAAATCAAAAAGATTGCCAAAGCCTATACTCTCGAAGAAGCAACCCTTATCGCTGCTCGTCACGAAATTGTTGCCGACAAAGGTGATACAGTTGAAACTCTGATTCAGGTTCTGTTGGAAGAGTTCGAAGAATCTAAAAAATAAGATACCATGGACAATCTAGACTTTGTAGCTATTGCGAATGGTCTGGAAGTTTCATTTAGAGTATTAACCAAAGTCCCAGCCAAGGCCATTTTTGACTGGGACTTTGGTGATGATAAGGGGTCCGTTTATGATGTTAAACAACCTACTTATACTTATGAAAAGTCCGGATTCTATACAGTAGCGTTGAACATAACGAACTCCGAAGGACTTAACTTAAATGCAACTAAAACCGTAATTGTAAATACCGAGTCTAAAACTACATTAACCGATAGTATATATAACCTAATCAATTATTACATCCCTTCAGAAATCTCAGATGGTATGTCATCAGAAGAGAAAGCAATGTACATAACTAAATGGCAGTTATATATCCAACCGCTAGTAAATCATATTATCCCACTGGATAAATATAGTGATGAGTTAATGTATGAAGCTCTAGAAAACCAATTAATTATGGAATTGGCAGCATGGGATTATCTCAATGTTAAGCTCCTTAATTTATTAACAAGTACAGGAGAATACCTAAGTCAACTTACTTCAACCAAAGAACAAGTTGGTGATGGTTCTTCTAAACCGGAACAAGCTCGAGGTGATAGAATCAAACAAATCACAACTGGGCCTACTGAAGTACAGTACTATGATACACTTGCCGATGCAACATCTTCCCTATGGAAAACATTTTCTCAAGCAATGCAACCTGGTGGTATCATAGACGAGTTAAGAAAAAACCTTTGTATGTTAGCTGGACGATTGGAAATCTACTTACCATTCTGTGACCAATCAAGTCATGTAGTAGTTCCAAGAGTAGTAGACAGAAGAAGACCTGGATTAATAGATGGGCCAAACCCCAGCTCTCCAGTAAAACGTAATGGTAGAACCTTAATTAGAAAACGATGACCAAGACTCCTCATAGATTGGTTAAGAACCGGTCTTGGGATAGATACAAGAAGATTATAAATGATTTCTTGGATATAGATGCTGGTAGGCAAACTATAACTTGGGCAAAGAATGTAAATCAACTCCTAAGTCATGGAGAAGATGAAATCCCTAAATATTATAATATACCAATCGAGGCATTATGTTATTACAATGCCTTCAGAAACTGGCCTATTAATAAGGCAACAGTAACTGGAGAACTCGATGATGAGAATTTATCAATACTGGTTACTAAATCATATATAGAACAACTGGGATATTTAACTCCAGAAGGCTATTGGGATTTTAACTGGTCTGAAGATAGGTTCGTAATTAATGGTATTACTTATAAACCTTCTGGAGATACACAAGTTGCTCAAGCCAAAGATGAGGCATTAGTCTTCATGGTTATCCTAAAAAGGGACCGAGATACCAAAATACAATTCGTAGAATAAAATTGAAAAGTATATGGCAAAGATGTTAATGTTACGATGGAAACCAATTAATACCGGAAACGGTATTTGGTTTGACAGTAACCTGATTGTCTTGAACGGTACATCTGGAGTACATATTGAAAGTAAGAAAAGTAATTTAGACGTTACTACATTTCAGTCTATGACTGGAGGTAAGTTCGTTACTTGCTTTCAAGATTACTTTGGAGAAGTTTGGGATAAGATAATACCTCATCCGGGTATTGGCCAGGTGATAAAATTCCGTATCAATCAACTTCCAGATTATGCAATAATCAGAGGTGATATTGAAGACGGGGGAGACCCAGACCCAGAACATCCAGATATTCCAATGAATGCCTTCTGTGGAAAAGAAGGAGAACCATTCAGGGATAAGAATTCTGACTTCTTCTGTGGTAAGCAAGTAATCAATCCTTAAAATAATAATGATATGTACGTAAGTAAGTATTACACAAATGAAGAAATTGACCAAAGACTTTTACAGGGTTATTTCGATGACTTCGTAAAGGCTGGGTTTGTCGGAACTATTAATGAGTTCTGGGCATTCGTTCTTTCTATTGCCAATAAGGTAGATAAGAGAGAAGGATACGACTTATCTAAAAATGACTTCACAGATAAACTCAAAGAGAAACTGGAGGGCATTGAAGAAAGAGCAAACTACATCACTAAGCTTTCTCAGTTGGAGAATGATACTAAGTTCCAAACTGAAGAACAGGTAAGACAAGCTATCAGTGATTTGATTGATGGTGCTGATGATGCACTTGATACATTAAAGGAATTGGCAGAAGCATTGGGAAATGACCCGAACTTTGCTACTACAATTACCAACAAACTAACGGATTTACGTAATGCACTGACAGATGAAGTTAACCGAGCTAAGGAGGAGGAAGGAAAACTGAGTACCCAAATTAGTGAGGTTAACTCTAATTTTATTAAGGCAGTGGATTTACTTAATGATAAAATCGACACTGCAGTTACTAACCTTATCAATAAGATAGATAAAGTAGAAGCAAAAGTCGATAAGAATACTGCTGACATTGCAGACCTCAGAAATGAAACTACTGGTTCATTGGCAGAAGCTAAGGCCTATGCTAAAGACTTGGTAGATAAAGAAGCTGAGCTTCGTAAAACGGCTGACGATGCTTTATCAGAAAGTATTCACCAACTGAATACATTGCATATCAGTGATAAGGCAGAGCTCAAACAAGACATTGCTGCAGAAGCCCAATTGAGAGCAAATGCAGATGCAAACATTCAGTTGAAACTCACTGAAGAAATCACTAATCGTCAAACTGGTGATGCTGCCTTAGAAAGTAAACTTTCTGATGAGGTAGTAAATCGTAAAGCTGCCGATGAAACTCTTCAGAATTCAATTACCAAAGAGGTTGCTGACCGTACCAATGCAGATAATACCCTCCAGGTAAACATTGATAAAGAGGCTCAAGCTCGGGAATCTGCAGACCAGGTTCTTCAGACTAATATTAATTCTGAAGCTGCAACTCGTACTGCTCAGGACCAAATCCTTGACCAGAAGATAACTGCCCTAAGTGAAAAGACTGATGGTGATAAGTCTGATGTACTTGCTGCAATTGAAGCAGAGAAGGAAGCTCGTATTGCTGCAGATGCTGACCTTAATTCCAAGAAGGTAGATAAAAGAGAAGGTTATTCTTTAACTAAGAATGACTTTACAGATCTCTTGCTTGCCAAACTGAATGGAATCGAGGAACATGCTAATTACATTACCTTGGTATCACAATTGGCAAATGATGCCGGTTATCAAACTGAAGCAGAAGTAGAGGCAGCAATTGAAAAGATTATTGGTTCTGCACCAGAAGTACTTGATACTCTGGAAGAGATTGCTAAAGCATTAGGAGATGACCCTAATTTTGCTTCAACTATCACTAAGAAGTTGGCAGCAATTACAGAAAAGGTAAACCAAGAGATTGAAGACCGGGAAGCTGCTGATGTAGCCCTCCAGGCAAATATAACTGATGAAGAAACCGCAAGAATTGAAGCAGATGCTGCTCTTAAGGAAGAACTTAAAGAGTATGTAGATAACTCGGCTGCTACTGGAAATACTGCTCTTCAAGTAGTTAAAGATAACCTGGCAAAAGAAATCCAAGACCGTAAAGATGCTGATGCTATCTTGCAGGCAAATATCGACAAAGAAACTGTTGATAGAAAGGAAGCAGATAAAACCCATACCGATAATATTGCTGCTCTTACTCAGAGAGTTTCGGATTTGGCTTTATCAATGCAGGATGCTATCAATACAGTTAAGAACGAATTGACTGCTCAGGTAAATGCTAATACCACGGCTATTGCTACTAACCAAGCAAATATCACAAAGAACTCTGAGGCAATCACTGCCATGAATAAAACCATTGCTGATAACTACAAAGAAGTTAAGGATATGGTTAATGAGGAAATTGTGGACCGTACTAATGGCGACAGTAATCTGAGTTCTCGTATTGATACTACCAACATTGCTTTGGGTACAGAAACAGCTGAACGTAAGGCAGCAGACCAAATCCTTCAAGTAAACCTGGATAAGGAAATTGGAGACCGTAAGTCTGCAGATACTGCATTGGAAACTGCTATAGACGGCAAGATTCAAACTTTAACGGTTGAAGTTGGTGGGCAATTAACTATCCTTACTAATAAGATTAATGGAGAGATAGATGAAAGGAGAGGTGCTGATACTTTATTAGAAGAGAAGATTAATTCCCTAAAGAAAGAATCTAATGAAAAGGTAGATGAACTTAAAACAAAGGTAGAGGCTAATACGGTAGCAATCAATACTGAGAAAGACCGAGCAATCGCTAGAGAGAATGCTATACAGGCCAATTTGGATACTGCAATAGCAAATCATAAAGACGAAGTAAAGGGTTTATCTAAGGATATCTCGGATGAAGCTAATACTCGTTTAGCAGGTGACACAGCTCTTCAGGTAAATATTGATAAAGAGGTTGCTGACCGTAAGAATGCCGATACCCTATTAGATAATAAGATTACCCAGGAAATCTCAGACCGTACAACTGCTATCCAGGGTCTTGAATCTAAGAAGGTAGACAAGGTAGATGGCAAAGTACTTTCTTCAAATGACTTTACTGATGTTCTTTTGAACAAATTGAACGGCATTGAAGAACATGCTAACTATATCACTAAAGTTTCTGAACTTCTGAATGATTCAGGATTCCAAACAGAAGCTGAGGTAGAAGCTGCAATTCAGAAAATCATTGGTTCTGCTCCAGGTGTACTGGATACACTTGAGGAAATTGCCAAAGCCCTTGGTGATGACCCCAACTTTGCAACAACCATGACTCAGAAGTTAAATGAGTTAACTACGAAGATTGAGACAGAAACTGAAAAACGAGTTGAAGGTGATGCTGCTTTAGATGCTAAGCTTACTACTCTGAGTACAACTCTGACTAAGACAGTAGAGGATTTAAGAACTTATGTTACTGAAACTCGTACTGAATTGTTGGCAAGAGCAAATAATCAAGATGCTCTTATTACTCAGAATGCTGCCAATATCCAAAGAAATTTGGAATTGATTCAGGGTATTCAGGATAATATTTCTGGTTCTTATCTGGAAGTTAAGGCTTTACTTGAAACTGAGATTGCTGCTCGTAAGGCAGAAGATATTCGGTTAGAAGGTAAAATCGACCAGAATACTGCAGACTTGGGAACAGAAAGAGAAGAAAGAAAGGCTGCTGATAAGGCTCTTCAAGATGCTCTAGATGCAGAAGAAGCTGCAAGAACTGCTGCTGATACTGCCCTGGGAGTTCGTATTGATACCGAAATTGCAGAACGTAAGTCTGCCGATAAAACATTGCAGGATAATATCACTGCAGAGGCAACTACCCGAGCAGAAGCTGATACTGCTTTAGGAGCTCGTATTGATAAAGAAGTTACAGACAGGGAATCTGCAGACACGGCTTTGGGTACTCGTATCGATAACGAAGAAGATGCAAGGGAAGCAGCTGATACTACTCTGCAAGAAAATATCACTGCTGAAGAGACTGCCCGTACTGAAGCTGATACTACTTTGCAAGAAAATATCGATGCCACCAATGCTCATACTATCAATACTCATCGTTTGGATTCTAATCCTATACTTAATGGTACTGATATCAAACTCGATGGCTATGTAAAGGCAACCGGTACTACTCCTGTAGATTTGGATGTAAAGGTAACAGATACTACTTCGGCAGCCTTTGGTAAAGTACAAAAACGTATCGAAGTAGATAAGGCAGATGCTGATTCTAAATTCAATAAGGTAAAAGCTGCAGTAGGTCTTACCAATGATTTGGGAATGCCAGCTCTTACCGATACGAACTATATGGGAGGTTCAGTAGATGTAGTTGATTCTTTGAAAAAACTAGATGCTCAATTAGAACCTATTATTATCCCGGCAGCAGCATTCAATATATCTGCTTCGGCAACCTCAGAAGAGATTGCAGCAGTATTTACTGATGAATTGCTTAATGAGATTGCAAATAACACTACACACCGTCCTTATATATTGGTAGATACCGGCAACAATTTCTATCAACAATTTAGATTAAGTTTACAACTTAGTGGTCCTACTACTGGTGCCATTACTTTGAGATTTATGTATGAATTGGCTGGTATGGAATTCTACAGAGAGTTCAAGAGAACTGCTCAAGGTGCTTGGTCTATTTCTACAGTAAGAGCTGGTAAAATTCTTATCGAAGGAGATGTAGTAAATAACTTAACTGCAGGTGGAACTAAGGTACCATTAAGTGCAGAACAAGGTAAAGCTTTGAAGGCTTTGATTGATGGTTTTGGAACTGATACTTCAGAACTAGAAACAGAACTCAAAGAATTAATCCAAACTACTAAGACGGCTTTAGAAGCTTCAATAGCTACAGAAGTTCAAAATCGAAAAGATGCTGATACTGCCTTAGATACGAAGTTAACTACGGCTATCAATAAGGAAGTTCAGAATAGAACTGCTGCTGATACTGTATTGGGTACCCGAATTGATAACGAGGTAACTGCAAGAACAGAAGCAGATGCTGCCTTGAAAACTGAATTAACCGAGGACATACAAGGAGTTCAGGATGCCATAGATGCCTTCATTGCAACTAAGGCACAAGCTAGTGGATTAGCTTCTCTGGATGAAAATGGTAAAGTACCTTCTGAACAATTACCCTCATATGTAGATGATGTAATCGATGTATATGCAACATACGATAAGTCTCCCACTGGAGATTTTTCTAATATCTCTCTCTTTGCAGATGCCGACCATAATACACCAATAACGGGAGAGGCAGGAAAGATTTATCAGAATGTAACTACGGGAGAACCCGGTTATCAATTCAGATGGACTGGTACTACTTGGTCTCTGATTGTTTCTGGTGGAGTAGTAATTGGAGAGATTACTGGTACTGCTTATGATGGAGCTAAGGGTAAGACTACTACAGACAATCTTAATGCTCTTATGGCTTTTAATCCTATACGATTAATCTCAATTGTTACAGATGCCTCTAAAGCTGCCATAAATTATGAAAGGGCAGATGGTACTGGTATCCAAGGATTACAAATTCCTACTGCATCATCTGCTAAAGCTGGTGTTATGGCTGCTGCAGATAAGGTTAAGCTTGATACTACTTTACCAAAACAAATCTCAGATGAGGTTACAGCAAGAACTGAGGCTATTAATGCTTTGCAAGGAGAATTGGCTGATGATATTGCTCAAGAAGTAGTAGATAGGAATACTGCAATAGCTGCTGCTAAAACAGAACTCACTACTGCTATCAATAAAGAGGTATCCGACAGAAAAGCTGCAGATACTCAAGTAAGAACTGACCTTGAAGCTGCAGTTGAATTAGTTGCTGAAGACTTAAGAGGTGCAGATACTACTCTCCAGAATAATATCACTAAAGAAGTCAATGACAGAAAAGGTGAGATTACAAGAGTAGAGAAGTTAATTTCAGATGAAGCTGCAACAAGAGCTCAAGCAGATACTACTGTGAATGCCAAAGTAGATTCCCATATTGGTAATAAATCTAATCCTCATGGAGTAACTAAAGCTCAAGTGGGATTGGGTAATGTTAACAATACATCAGATGCAGATAAACCAGTATCTACTGCTCAAGCTACGGCTATTGCAGATGCCAAGGCTGCAGGTACCAACGCTCAAACCCATCTTACTACTCACATGCAAAATAAGAGTAACCCTCATGGAGTAACAAGAGACCAATTGGGATTGGGTACTACTGCTGAGATTATCTTTAAGAAGGTATCTGCTCCTTCTGGTTTATGGAAAGAATCCGACGAAAGGCTTAAGACTTTCATTAAACCATTGGAACATACTCTCAATGAAATCTGCTCTATACCTACGGATTCATTTATGATTCGTGGTAATCACGATATAGGTACAATTGCTCAGACAATCGAAAAATATTTCCCAGAATTAGTTTCTGAGAATACGGTTAAACCTGAAACAGTCCCTAATCCTGAAGACTTTGAAAAGGTAGAAAAAGATGGAGAAACCTATATCCTGGTTAAAGAGGTAGATTATTCTAAGATGTCAGTATTGGCAATCGAAGGTATCAAACTTCTGAAAGCCGAGATTGATGAATTAAGAGAAAAACTTTTGTTCACAAACTTAGATTAATATGGGTGAGATAGCAACATGGAGTGCTGTCAAAACTAAAGTAGGCCTTGGTAAGGATTCAAACGAATGCCCTACCAAGGCTGAATTGTTGGCACTCTCTCCTACAGGAACGGGAGAAAATTACGTTGGCTTGGAAATATCCAATGCCAGTTCCTATGGAAACAATGAAACCGTACAACTTTCTGATATTCATAAGGTAACCTATAGATATGCTTTTACTATAGTAAACCCAGTTTTAAACTTCCCAGCTTTGGGAGGGTATCCTACTCCTTTGTGGTTTGGTTTAGGTACTACTAAACAAAAACAGATAGATGGAGTAGCTATCGGAGATACTATTTCTGTGGGTTATACCCAATCTGCTTATCCGGACTGGATTGTTTATGAGGAAGGTTATAAAGCTTCAGAAAATACAACTCTAAATCAACGTTCTGCAAGTTTAACCTTTACTCAGAAGGAGACAGGTAAACAGATAACAGTTCAATTTACTCAGGATGCAGGAGTTGAAACTTGGGAATATACTTTTACAAGTAAGAATAATTCATTAGTATTTAATGCTATAGGTGGTAAAGGTACACCTACGGAATTAACTATTACTTCGAATAAGCAAAAGTATATAAATGGTAAAGCTGTGGGTAGTCCAGTAAATGTTGATTATTCAAGGCCTAGTTTACCATCATGGCTTTCAGTAGAGAGTGGGTATTACGAAGCTTTAGAAAATAAGTCTGAAAGTTCTCGTTCTTATACTGATACTCTTACTCAGGCAGAATCCGGTAAGAAACTAACACCAGTTTTGTCTCAGGCAGCTGGTGTAAAAACCTATGATACACCTACAGTATATTTAGGAAGCATCGCAGATATCCCTGCATCGGGAGGAACTGCAGCTACACCTACTTATACCTATTCTCAACTTTGGGGATGGAATGGTAAAACCAATGATGGTGGTACTATAAGTTCTGGAGCTTCAGTAGTATGGTCTGAAAATATCTCTGGTTCTAATCTTGGCACAACTGCAAAGGCTAGAACTAAATTAGGAAGCCGTACATTAACCGTTACTCTTAATGGTAAATCTGGTAGTGCCTCAATCGACTTATATCAAGCAGAGAATAAAATCGAAAGTGTAACTCAGGGTGGATGGGTAGTTTCTATCTCTGCGAATCCGAGTACATTTACCGAGCAAGGTGGTACATCACAAATCTCTGCAAGTGCAAGGGCAAGTAGGACTAACCATTGGTCTTCAGGTGCAACTAGTGCAGCATCTGATGCTACTGGTACTCCTACTCTTAGTATACCTACTGCAGTAACCGGATTTAGTTTATCTGGTACTACTTTGACTGTTGCAGAAAACACAACTGCAAATCAAAGAAGCGTAGTAGTAAGGGCAACTATGGATACCGTCTATAAGGAAGTTACGGTAACTCAAAGTGTATACTTAGTAGAATGGAGATATACATTAACTACTTCTACTCCAACGTTAAACTTTGATGCCTTAGGTACAACCAAATCTGGGACAATTAGTAGTTACCGTGAAAAATATATTAATGGTTCTTTAGTAGAAGGTTCACATGAAGGTGTTAATATCCAAGTTAAATCTACTTCTGCTGAAATACAAAGTGCTACTGCTGCTGTGGCTATTACCCTGAAAGAGAATACTACAACTCAAGCAAGAACTGGTACTGTAGTATATGAGCAGGTGGGTTCAGGCAAAACCGTAACCATTACTTGTAGTCAGGCCGCAGGTACAGTGGCCATTAGAGAAGAGTTGGTTATTAAGGGGAGTTTCCCTACAGCTCCAAATATTGGAGGAACTGTTAAAGCTTTAGTAAGGTCTGGTTATTGGGACGTGGTAAATGGTAAAGATACAACTTGGCATGATGATACTCCTACTGTAAAAACTAAACCTAGTTTTGTAAGTAGTACTAGTGTAACTTATGAACTTGGTGTGGGATATCGTATAAGTGCTACTATGCCAGAGAATACTTCTGAATCTCAACTTAGTGGTAGTTTAAACTTAGAGTACGGTAGTAAAACTCTAAGTTTAGGTGTAAAACAAGCAGGTGCTAGTGTTGCTTGGTCTTATGAACTAAAGGTAAATAACGGTACTCAAGATTTAAATCAACAAGTGCCTGCTAAGCCTAGTGGTACTTACTCTTTTACCATAAGTAGTAAAAGGTATAAGATTGTTAACGGTTCTGTTACAAGTCAAAGTGAAGATACTACTTGGACTACGTCTATACCGGGTTCTCCAAGTTGGATTCATGTAGAAGAGCAATCTAATACACTCATAGTAACCGTAGATGAGAATACAACTACTAGTCAAAGAAGTGCAGATATCGTTATATTTCAAACTGGTAGTAGTGATACTTCGATAACTTTGACAGTTGAACAACAAGCTGCAAGTATTACTTGGAATTATACCTTTAATATATTTCAGCCTTCATCCAAGGTACTGAATGTACCAGCTAAGATGATAGACCCCGATACTATTGTAGTTAATTCTTACAGAACGAAGGTAATCAATGGTACACAAACTTCAACTAAAGAATTTGTAGAAGTAACCATTGACCCAATCGAAGAATCCTGGTTAGAAGTTACCAAAAACAGTAATGACCAGACTCAAGCTGAGTTATTCGTAACTTGCTTAGAGAATAAAGTATCTTCAATTAGAAGTGCTACTGTAACAATTAGACAAGTAGGTACAAGTAATCTTGACCAAGTAGATATCAACCAATCAGCTGCAACTGTATCCTATAATTATTATATTGGTTTTAAGGGTAATCCCGATGTAGGGGGATATTCCCTGAATTGGGAATGTACTCAGTTTGGTTCTAGTCATGGTCAATCTATAGATTTAAAATGTTGGAGAAAACCAGTAATTAATGGCATAGAATCTGATACTGAGGAAGCTGCAGAATACGAAGTTATTTTTAGTGGAGTTGGTATAGATTCCTTTACAGTTACAAATACACCGTTATCATATGACCCAACTATGACTACCGTAAGGGCATATCCTAAGTCTATCAATGATTCGGTATTCGATTTAAAGGGTACAGTACAATATAGGATAGCCGATTACCCAAGTAAATCTGCTTATCTGTACCTTACTCATAAACCAGTAGCAACTGTAAAGAGGTGGACCTTCCAATGGTATGACCAAGTTGAAAGTGTAACTATAAAGAATGTAAGTCATGATTCTAGTGCAGGTAGCATTTCTCCTATAACCATAATTTCTAAATGTGAGTACTTACTTGCTAGCAATCAATCCCAGGTTGCCTATACAGAGTATATAAAACCTAATGAAGACGAAGATACTGCAACTCCAGTAAGTTGGGGTAGGTTAGTAGAAAACGGTCAAACTGCCCAAAACGATTATGACTACGCTTATTTGGTAGATGAGAATAAGGAAGATTATGATAGGCAGGCTACCAGGACCTTTACTCAACCGGGTAATACATCAAATAAAAGGTTATACCTATACGTAACTCAGACTAAACCCGTAACTATTAAACAAGAGTTTCATGCAGAGTTGGGTAACTATTACTCTTACGGTGATAGTAATCAAATCCCCCTTATTTACCAATGGTATAGCCCAGATTCTTCAGATACTACTGACATAGGGGATATGACTCCTGGAGGATATACCGGAGTTTGGTGTAACTTACCTGCTACTGGAGTAATAAATTGCATGATTACTGGAAAGCCTCAAACTGGTAAACCTATGAAAGCTAGACTAAGTAATCTTCAAGCAAGAACTATTGAGGATCTTGATAGTAGTAGTCCCACAGAAATCAATAAGGGTTTGTCAGTAGGTTATTCTCAACAGGATTATCAAATAGGTATTGAATATTCTCCCGGTATGAACAATTATTTTTTGATAACTCCTTCAATACTTTCAGAAACTGGAGCTTATGGTGGAGGTATAAGGTTAGAAGTAAGTTTAAGAAGTTCTTATTCTAATAATGTAACTACAATTGCAACAGTTACACTTACTCCAAAAAATTCTGACCATCCGACTATCTACTTTGAAGTAATCTACGGGTAAGTCTCTGTATTAGTAATAATACGATACTATAGCATTATTAATGTATATGGCCATATACGAATAACTTTAAAAATCAAATTTATGTTTAACAACTTAAAACTCAAAAATTGTGGGAGTAGAAGTTAAATCTGGTGGTGAGGGCGTAATCGTCGCTGACCGAGTAGTAGATGCTCAGAGAGACCAGAACATTATCCAGTCAGTAGTTGCAGCTCTTAAGACTACATCCACAACCCCGGCTCAGTAATGACCGTCATCATTACGTAAGCCAAATTAAGGAAGGAGTGCATCTTACATAGGTGTACTCCTTTTTTCGTTTATACCCACCTAAAAATAAAACGATATGGAAAGTGAAGAGATTAAGAAAGAACCAACTAATAGAAATCAACTAAAAGATTTCACTATTCAACTTACATTGCCTGCTCCCAATGCAGAGATAGCAAAGGAAGTAGCAAACAAAGCACAGTCACTCATTGACCATTTGGATACTATCAATTCTTAAACCTGGTAGACTTTATGCAAAGGAATCCAGGTGCAGTATCATTTGGTTTAAACTTAATTAATAAAAGATGAACATGGAAGATTTGATTTTTTCTAAATTGCAGAAAGGTGATACCATATACACCTTAGAGAGAGACAGACGTTCTGGGTATCCAATCTTTGATACCGCTAAAGTATTAAAAGTTGGTGAGAGCAAACCAAGAGCTACTGGCCCAGATGGAAGCTTTACAGCAAATACAGAAATCTCTATTCAAGATTCTGTATCTGCTGTTACTATATACCTTCCCACAGATTTAGCAGAGGGTATTTATAATAATGTTTATTACACTACCGACTTACGCAATATCGTAAACGAAGTAAATATCCAAAGGACTACTGCTGTAAATATCCTCAATAACCGAGAGAAATATGAGGCAGTAGTTACTGAATGTGATAATATCTTTCATACAATCGAGGGTATGCTAACTCCTCAACAACAACCAGCTCCGGCTTATAAGCAAGAAGAGTTCGAGGCTTTTAAAACCGAAGTAGCAGAGAAGTTATCCATGCAACAAGACATTCTTATGAAGATTGCCAGTGAGTTGGGATTAAATAAGAATAAAGATGGCAAGCAGAAAGGTTAACATAAACCTCTCGAATAATCTATGTGATATTCAGATTTATGTAGACCCTGTTAAACAACGTCAGGCTGAGAGGTTGATTGCCAAGACTCCAAGTATCATGAAGCTCGGATACGAGTTAGGTACTAGAAAGTTTGGCAATCAACTTCTTCGTATAGTAAGGCGTAGTTTAAATAATGGTCTACCTCCACCTGGTTCCAAAGTTTCTTGGCCTCCTCATGCTACTGCTACACTTAAGAAGTATGGAGCACATACTTTATTAAACCTTACTGGTCAATATGCAAGGTCAGTTACAATGGTAACTCAGAAAGATAGAACCTTTGTTGGTCTTCCTCCAGGATTAAGGAAGATAACATACTCTGGTAGAACTTCTCGAAAAACACTTAACCAAATTGCTATCATGTTGGAGTATGGTAGTAGAGATGGTAATCTTCCACCTCGTCCTTTATGGAAACCTGCTTTCGAGGCAGCAGGTGGAAACGTAGTTTTAGAGAAAGAGATACGAAATCAATTAAGAAAAGAACTTAGAAAATATACAAAGTAATGGCAGATTTTGAAGCAGATAAAACATCTGGTACTGGTCCTGCACTCGTAATGGTACATCCGTTAAAAGTGAATGATACAGAAGCAGATAAAAAAGCCATCCTTACCATTACAGTTAATGGAGTACCTAAGACTGTAAATCTTATTCAAAAGAAAGGCAGCCTTAACTACGAATACAAATTAGAAGTAGATAAGGAAGCAATAAACATATTGGGTAAGGGTGGCTCTGATACTTTGGCAATCACTTCTCAACGTAGGAGAATGATTAATGGTACACCCCAAGGAGATTGGGAAAATGTAGAAGTTACAGCAGAATTCCTAGAGGAACCTCCATTTACTGCTGGACTAAGATTTACTGATAATGAAGAAAAGACTCTAGAGGTATCCATTACTTCTAAGAATCATACGGAACAGCTTCTCAGTGGAACTTTAACTATCAAGCAAGTTGATGGTCTAACTAAAACCGTAATTGTAACTCAGGCAGCTGGTGAAGTAACCTATTCTTATAATATAGAACCTCATGTTAATGTAAACTTAGGTAATATAGGATTAGAGGGTTCTTCTGGTTTTACAGTTACAGGTTATAAGTATAAATACATCGAGGGTAAAGAAGTAGATAAGAGTGTAGCTTCTTTTAAAATACCAGCTATTGGTGAACAAAGAGTAGTTAGTAATTCTATACCATCTACTTCAACTACAACTTATTGGGTTGATGGTTATGGTAATGTAGCTAATACTTTTATGTCTACTTTTTCAGGTACAGCTCATGCTAGACAATCTCAACTAGTTATATCATCTGTATCTGGAGGTTGGGATGTAGAATTCTCTGATGGTGGCAAAGGTACATTTAGTATATTAGCAGTAAGAATTTTATGATATGGTAAATGCAGAAGAAATCGTAGAAAGAACCTTTTATATCTGCTTATTACAAACAGCACTTAAGAAAGGTTTAACTCTTAACCCAGAAGACTACTTACCTTTATCACAGGAGAACGAGAAAAGATTTCAGGCAGATAAGGATGCTATGCCTAAATTCATTCCCATATACGGTATAGGTAACAATCAGGTTAAGGGTGCAAAGACATGCCCTAGAATTACCATTGAACTACAAGGGTTCTATAATGGTGATATAGGTGTGAACAAATATATCATTGGTGATAAACTAGCGAGTGGAAATTATCAAGCATCAGAATTTCCATACGAAACAAAAGATATAACTCTAGATATTCATCTGGTATCTAATACTCAAGCCGATATGAGATTGCTTCATAATATCATGTATGAAGCATTACCTTCTCGTGGATACGTAAGACCTTATTATAATAACTTAGAAGAATGGGAAGATGGTAAGGTAGCACCAACCGGAAACCTATTTATAGAAATAGGTAATTACTATGACCACCCTGACGAGAATCATGGTCTACTTGAAAAGGTATATCAGTATACTTGTAAGGATGGTATATTACCTGAGAGACTTGCTGAAGAAGGTGAACTTGTACCAATTCAGGATATATCCGTATTGATGGGACTAACCGAAAAGCAAGAGTCAGATTTACTTAACCTTAACGTAAAATAGCTCAATACTAGAGGGTATTAAATAAATGAGTAATTAACTTAATTAGTATAAATATGCCTAATTCACCATCTGTAAATTTCGAGTTTAAGAACGATAACGTTCTTCAAACTACTCCTATGTTAGGAGTTTCATGTGTATTGGCTAGAACTACTAAGGGCCCTTATGATGACCC
>ULSP01001454.1_pt1 | contig 28249 bp, 29 predicted proteins | sample 1956811 | NCBI WGS metagenome assembly ULSP01 (sample SAMEA4835711, study PRJEB28245) | human gut metagenome | biome: gut microbiome; material: fecal sample | place: Denmark | collected 2008
TAGATACCTCTTTCTTTGTGATTTTTATTATATCTTATTAGCCACTCCTGTTACAACTTTATTATAGCACTTTAGTTGGTTCGCAGGCTGATTGAGAAAATCTCGGTCTATGATGAGTTGGTCATGGTAGAGTTCAAATCTAGCACAAGTGTGGATGTCCACAGGTAAATACAGTTTAGCTTATTGGCACCTCGCTTCGGTGGGGTGTTTTTTGTTACAAAAAATTCATTGTTGATTCATCTGCGAATATTGTAATTTGTTGGGTTATATAGTATAATAAATTATCTTATCTGTGTTAGAACTAACAAGGGTTGCGAATAGGAGAGGCGAATATATGATTAAGAACAATATAGAAGTAGATGTAAAAGTCAAATGTATAGAGAACGGAACCACCCAGGCACAGCTTGCGGAAACCATCGGAACGACAGGTCAGTATGTCAACCGCATTATCAAAAAGCAGGATGGTGTTGTGAATAAGACCTTCGTGCAGATGCTTGAGGCTTTGGGATATGATATTGAACTGACATATGTGAAAAGAGAGGGATAGGTTCTAATTTGACGAGGTAAATGCTATGGATATGAGTTTTGATGTCGGCAAAGTATTTCAAGACCGCTTGGCAGCAAGTATGGGACTGGATAAATACCGATATATTATGGAACGAGTAAATAATGTCAATGTTGCTACAGATATAGATTTTCAGCGTATATTTAATGGTTTTTATATAGTCAGAAGAAACGAAGAGTGGAGAAAATGCTATTACGAGCATTTTGAAAATATCAAGACTGGTAGTCCTACTTTTGAAAGCATAATTACATATTTATACGAATGTACTGGAAATATTGAACCGTCTTTTTCGAGTAAAATGTTTGCAACGATTTTTCCTGAAAAGCCGATATGGGACCGCTATGTTGTCCAAAATCTGAATATGCAGTTAACAGGCGCGACTAAAGAAGAAAAATTAAAGAATGCCATAATTCTTTATGCCGATATGGAAAAATGGTATGCAGATTTTTTAGGTTCGGGGAAAGGTCAAGAGTGTATCAGAGATTTGACCGTGTGTTACCCACTTATAAAGGGATTTCAAACATTAAGAAAATTGATAGCATTCTTTGGAGCATAAGATAAATTGGCTTGGGGGTGGATTGATTGCGTACATATACTTGGGATGAATATTACGAAAAATTCTATGATTGGGCAGAAAGTACACAGGTTCGCAATCTTTCTGCATTGACTTCTCTTGGTTCTGCCGATGAAGTTTGAAAAATTATTATCGAATTACAATGTAATGTTCCCGCCGCTAATCGCCTTCTTAAAAAGGCAGTAAAAGCAAAGTTGGAATTTTCAGCATATGATTTGATAGAATTTCTTTGTACAAATGACAAGAAATTGGCTACTGCAGCGGTTCGTAATTCAGCCAGCCGATTAACTGCTGAAGATATGGAAGACCTCTATGGAGAGGTTGATGATGAAATAATTATAGAAATCTGCTCTAAGCGCAATCTGACTCTCCCTGAAGATTTGCGTGAAGAAGACGAATCAGACTTCGAGGAAGAAGAGTTTTTGGAAGAAGTCGATGCCTACACTGGTGACTTCACTTATGAGAAACCGAAAAAACTCGGATTTTTGGGGACATTATTTGCGGTGCTTGGAGCAGCTGGTTCAATTGATAATAGCAGCCAACAAAGACATAACGGCAGATGTAACGGCGATTGTGCGAATTGTCCACCACATTATGGTTATCGTTATGGAAGATGGTATTATGGGCATGACCATGTTCACGGCTGTGAATTTGGTGGTAATAGAGGCAGTGGAAGCATGGATTAATGGAAGGGATTGCTGTTATGGAAGGATTTTCAGAGAAAAGTTTACTTTCATTGGGTGATTATTATGTATATGGATTAATCGACCCAAGAACAAATCAGATATTTTATATTGGTAAAGGTACCGGAAATAGAGTTTTTGAACATGAAAAAGAAAGTTTGAATAGTCCAAATAGTGACAAGTTGAAATTAAAGATCATTTCTGAAATCCATTCTCTTGGATTGTGTGTCAAAAAAATTATTATTAACAGCAGTCTTACGGAAGCAGAGGCTTTTGCAGCAGAAGCTGCGTTGATTAATGCGTTCAACTATGTAAGTGATGTTGGTCTTACAAATATTGTAGCAGGACATCATTCGGCAGAGGCTTTATCCGTAGAGGATTTTGAAAAAATACATGGTGCGGAAGAATTGTGTGAGGCAGATATTAAACATAAAATTCTTGTTATCAAAATCAATAAACTTTATCGAAGAAACATACCTGCGGATGAGCTTTATGATTCCGTGCGCGGTGTGTGGAGAGCATCAATGAATAATGCCAGATCTGTTGATTATGTTTTCGGTGTGTATAATTCTTTAATTGTAGCTGTTTATAAGCCTACCCAATGGTATAAATGTAAAAAGGCACCGGAAAAACGACCAAGACAGGATGAGATTTTGACACCCCAGACTGAAAATCGCATTTTCTTTGTGGATGAGGATTTTGAAAATGGCTTGCCGCTTGATGAAAATGAAATGTTTTATTATGGTAAGTCTATAGCAGGATTGAAATTGAACCAAGGTGCACAAAATCCAATCACTTATATAAATCCAAAATCATAAAAACAGGAGGTGTACCACAATGGCAGAGATGAAAAAAATACATGGATTTGCTGTTAAATGGTGCGATAAGTTTCGTGACCAGAATATCAATTATATAGAACTGGTTGACCATTTTATGGCTGATGATTGTGCAGCTCTCGGTTTTGAAATGGACTGTGGTCACGCTTTTTCAGAAAAATATGGACAGGCAGTGAGTAACCACGAGGCTCTGGACAGAATCATTGATGATGTCACAGACATCTACCTGCTTGGGTCTGCAATTTATTCTCAATGGAGATATTTCAACCATTGGGTGTATGGCGCAGCAGTTTTGTTTAGATAATCTTAGCTATATAATTGATACGAAAATTTATCGTGATAAGAAGGACGTAAAAACTATTTGTGTGTCGAAATGTGAAGCATACAAAGTAGTATTGAAATGAACAGATGGTATTGGATTATATTTTTATTGATTTAGTCGCCAACATTAGCTGAAAATTTAGATATCGACCAGGAATTTTTTGGTACGTTAAAGAATTATGTGGGTAATTTTAATAATGTGAAAGGCGGTAGCAATGATGAGTGAAGCTAAAATTGATTATAAAAAGTTTTATGAGAACGTTAAAAAGTGGACTGTAAGTGATTATTTTAACCCTGGTATTAAGGCGGAGGTTATTTTAGATATGCTGCTGACGCCGTATATTACTAAAATAGTTGCAAATTATTTAAATAAAGAAGCCAAAAATATTAAGTTGTTGGCAAAGGAGTTTCCTATTGATAATACAAAAGATGATTTTTCTTTGCGTAACAATAAAGTTGATTATTTACTTGAATATGGGGATGAGGAAAAACCGAAAATATATCTTGTGGAATTAAAAACGACTAATTCAAGTTTTGATGTTGAGCAATTTGAAAATTATATTAGAATAATGAATGGAAATGAAAAAGGAGTTTTAAAGAAAGAAAATGGAATTGAAGAACTAGATACAGAATATAGTTTGTTTAGATTTTATGAGAGAATATACGAGAAGTATGTTGAATCGGCTATTGATAATTATATTGGAGGTCATTTTTCTATTATAAGTGGCACTGGAAAATACATTTTTCAAATAGCTAAATTGTTGGGAGCAGAAGATGAATTTGGATTAAAAAATAAATTACTCGAAAATAAAGGCGATCTAAATATACAAAATAAAAAAGCAGTTAGTCAAGAAATAAAAAAAGGATTAAATAAATTTATTAAAATATATGAAAAGGGAAAGGGTGAAATAGAATTAATATATATTAGTTTGCAAAAAGAGTTAAAAAAAGAAATTGAGAATCTAGAGAAATACGAAGGAAATAAAAAGAAAATACATATTATTACATTAGATATAGATAAGATGAACTTTTCACCTGTGCTACAAGATTTTGTTGAAGCTATTAATAAAGTGGACCCACAGAAAATATAAAATTTTTTTAGCTAGCGTAAATTTAGAAATGATTTGATTTTCTTATGACGTGTATCTAAAATGCGTGGTTTGTAAAGCAGATTGAAAATGGTAACTTGTTGTATATAAACAAAAGCAGAGCTGCTAATGCTTTAGGCAACGAGAAGCTCTATTCGCTCATGCCGTACCTAAACACTAACAGCTCTACTTCCGCTACTATTATAGCAGCGGAAGATAGTTTAAGGCGATACATAGAGGCTATTATCAGCTTATTTAACGCAAAGGAAGTGATCCCCGTGCAAAACTTTCATCTGGTAAAATTAAAACATAAAAAACCTTATGGAGAAGTGTCTACGGCAGCTTTTGGAGTGGAGCAGGCAGCGCAGGTTTTGCGCTTTCATCAAAGCTTTCCGGAATATAACATTACCCCCTTGGTAAAGCTAGAACATTTGGCGAGGGAATTAGGCATTAAAGAACTTTATGTGAAGGATGAAAGTTATCGCTTTGGTTTGAACGCTTTCAAAGTTTTGGGCGGCAGTTACGCTATTGCCCGGGAAATAGGTCAGCGTTTGCGTTTACCGGAGAGCGAACTTAATTATGCAACATTAGTATTACCGGAGGTGCGCAAACAATTAGGCGAGCTGACTTTTGTAACGGCTACGGACGGTAATCACGGACGCGGTGTTGCTTGGACGGCACAGCGTTTAGGGCAGCGAGCAGTAGTGTTTATGCCTAAGGGCACGGCGGCGGAGCGTTTAGAAAATATTCGTAAATTAGGTGCTGATGCTTCCATTACTGACGTGAATTATGATGACGCGGTGCGCATGGCGCAAAATTATGCTAAGCTTCACGGCGGCGTAGTAGTGCAGGATACTTCGTGGGAAGGCTATAATGAAATTCCACAATATATTATGCAGGGCTATACTACTATGGGTTATGAAATTATGCAGCAGCTCAAAAAGTATGGCGATGTAAAGCCTACGCATGTTTTTTTGCAGGCCGGCGTGGGCGCTATGGCAGGTGCTACGGTAGGGTTTATTGCCGATTATTATAAGGAAGAACGTCCGCAAATTGTTGTTGTAGAGCCTAATAATGCTGATTGTTTGTATCGCACAGCATTAGCAAACGATGGCAGACTGCATAATGTAGGCGGAGCCTTGCATTCCATTATGGCCGGCCTATGCTGCGGCGAACCTTGCAGTTTGGGCTGGCAGCAGCTTGCAGCTTACGCAGATTATTTTGTTTCTATGCCAGATAAAGCCGCTGCTTTGGGTATGCGTATTCTAGGTAATCCGTTACCGGGAGATACTGCTATTATTTCAGGCGAAAGCGGTGCAGCAGGCGTTGGCCTGCTGGCGGCAGCACTGCGTGAAAAGCAGTTAAAGAGACTGGCAGATAGTATTAAACTTAACGAAAATTCTGTGGCTGTATGTATTTCTACGGAAGGCGCTACAGATGCAGAAAATTATTACAGAATTATGTGGGATGGTGCGTGGAGCTGGCGTAGCTAGAGCAATTAAGCGGCGAAAATCATTTGAATTAAAAAAATGTGTGATTTTTACAGCACGATTACAAAAAACACTTGTCTTTTTAAAACAGATAGCATACAATAAAGGTGTAAACCTTAATTGTATTTTTAGGAGGCATGAAAATGGGCAAATTTGAAATTCTCCAAACAAAAACAGGTGTAAAATTTAACTTGAAGGCTGGTAATGGAGAGATTATTGCATCCTCTCAAGTTTATAAGGCAGAAAAATATTGCCGTAAAGGTATCGCCAGTGTGATTGCAAATGCTCCCAAAGCTGCTGTTGAGGATCAAACTGTTGAAGATTTTGCCAAAGAAAAACATCCTAAATTTGAAATTTATAAGGATAAAGCCGGTGAATATCGTTTCCGTCTTAAAGCAACTAACGGTCAAATTATTGTTACCGGTGAAGGCTACAAGGCTATGGCAGGCTGCAAAAACGGTATTGAATCTATCAAAAAGAATGCTGCTGATGCAAAAATTGTTGTTGTTGAACCTAAAGAATAAGATTTGCGCATAAAAAGGGATGCTGTTCCAACGAGCAGCATCCCTTTTTATTTGCCTACTAATTCGATGAGCACAAGTTCAGGTGCAGCTTCCGTACGCACGGGAGGCCCCCAAAAACCATAGCCGCCGCTGGTAATTGCTGTTAGCTGTCCCCATTCACTGCGTCCAAAATCTAAAGGATACATACGCTTAGTGATATGGCGGTTGGGGAACAACTGTCCCGTATGGGTATGGCCCGCTACATAAAGGTCGTAGCCTGCGCGGGAAGCGGCCATCATTTTGCGGGGCTGATGGTCAATAAGTATACTATAATATTTTTCGTTGTCGCTGGATAATTGTAAAAGTGATTCAAGAGAACGATTGCGGCTGAAATCGTTTAGTCCGGTGATTTTTATTTTTTTATCAATCACTATACTTTGGTCACGTAGTACGGTGATGTTTTGCTTTTCTACCATGCTTTGCCAAAGAGCTGGAGTATCAAGATAGTCATGGTTGCCGAAAGCCATGAAAATACCTTTTGGTGCTTGGATATGTTCTAAAGGAGCAAGTGAATTTTCTTCCAATATATACGCAATTTTTTCGTCCAGTAAATCACCGGCCAGCAAAACTATATCCGGATTCAATTGATTTATGCTGTGCGTTAAATTTTCTGCATAGCTGCGTCCTAAAATACGTCCTAAATGGATGTCTGATACAAGCACTATACGATAGCTGTTGTTGGGTGGCAATTTTTCAGTGAGAATTTTTTCCGTACGCACCACAGGATTAAAAGCTCGATAACTGCCCCAAGCTACAAAAAGCAAGGTACAGGCTAAAAAGGTGCAGGCAATTTTAGCAGTGGGGAGCTGTACGGAAAAAAATTTAGTGCAGAGCCAAATTATAAAATGGATTAAAGCAAAAATAAGTGTATAATAACCAAAAGCAAGCCACAGACCGTCCAGCCAGGCAGAAATTTTTACTAAAAAATGCGGCAAAAAAGGCGAAATAGGTCTGCTGAAAAGAGAGTTAAGCGTCAGCAGCAGATAGGCAAGGCTGAAAGCAGCACTGCGTCCGAAGGGCAGATGGTAGCGATAATAAAGAAAAGCAATGACGCTGAGCAGTAATTCTACAGTGCCGATAAAAAACATAATACGCATACTGAAAGCTCCTAAAATTTTTATTCACATCATTATACATCTTGCAGCAAGCTTTAAGTCAAGTGTATATAAGTGAAATATGCGTGAATACACAATATTATAATAAAAGCGCAGCCGAAACTGCGCTTATTTGGCGGTCATTATTTATTCGGAATAGCGCCTACGCCATCCAAAATAATTGCGGGACGATAGGAAAATTCCTTGATATTTTCTAAGGTGCTGACACCGCTTAGTACTAAGCAGGTCATGAGACCGCTTTCTGTACCGGCAATAATATCTGTGTCCATGCGGTCGCCAATCATAGCGGCATCTTGGGAATGAACATCCAAAAGACGCAGGCCGGTACGCATCATTAAAGGGTTAGGCTTGCCTACATAGTACGCTTGACGTCCGGTAGCCAGCTCAATGGGGGCCACTAAAGCGCGGCAGGCGGGAATGATACCGAACTCGGAAGGACCGGTTAAATCGGAGTTGGTAGCGACTAAACGAGCACCTTTATTGATAAGCTGGCAGGCCTTGATAATCATATTATAATTGTAGGTGTTTGTTTCGCCGACGACAACGTAATCGGGATTTACATCATTCATAGTAATGCCTGCGTCATATAAGGCGTTGACCAAGCCGGGAGCGCCGATGACATAAGCGCTGCATCCGGGCGCCTGTGAGTGAATAAATTTAGCCGTAGCCAAAGAGCTGGTATAAAAATGGCTTTCATCAACTTCTAAACCCATGCGCTCCAGCTTTTGCTGCAATTCTTTGGGACTTCGTTCACTAGAATTTGTTAAAAATAAAAATCGTTTATCGTTTTCATAAAGCCAGGCAATAAAATCCTTTACACCAGGAAGCAGACGGTTGCCGTGATAAATAACGCCGTCCATATCGCAAATAAAGCCCTGTTTGCTGCGCAGTGTGTCTAATAATTGTAAATTTTGCTGTTCCATAATCATATCTTCCTTTGGAATATTTTATTATTATAATTTAATTATGAAAGAAAGCCGGACTTTTTGCAAGTGCTATTCTGTGACTAACAGCATAAAAACAGTTAAATATTTGTGAAGTTTAGGAAGAAATGTAAGATTGGTAGAGCAGAAAAGATACGAAGTGCTTATCTGCATAATATAGTGATTGACATAAGAAAAATTGCATGGTAAAATTATACATTTTTTGACTTTTATTAAAATGGGTGATACAATGTATTCATAGGGTTTAGAAAGCTATTGATAATTTCAAGTGGGAGGGTGAAAAATGTTTGCTGCAGGAGACCGCGTAGTTTATCCGCTGCATGGCGGCGCTATAGTTAAAGAAGTGCAACAGCGGGTGCAGGATGGTAAAAACGTGGATTATTATATCCTGCAAATGCTTTTTGAGAGCATGACGGTCGCTTTGCCCGTAGCCAGCGCCGAAAAGCTGGGCTTGCGCACTATCGGCAATGAAAGCACTTTGGCAGCCATTGAAGCCGTACTCCGTGACAATCCTGATGTGCAGGCCGTGAAAAGTATTTCTTGGAATCGCCGTTTTCAGTTATATATGGAAAAAATAAAAAGTGGCAGCGTAATTGAGGTAGCAAAAATTTTTAAGCTTTTAACCTTGTTGGAGCGCAGTAAAAAAATTTCTGTGGGCGAACGCCGCTTACTGCATAGTACTAGGCAGATTCTTCAAAGCGAAGTTATGCTGATTCGTGATGTGGATGCGCAAAAAGCAAGCGGTTGGTTGGAAAAATGCTGCGGCGAATAAAAATTGTAGACTGTCCTAGTTTTTAGGGCAGTCTTTTTTGTTGCTTTTTCTCTGTAAAAAATTTACAAAGACGACAAAATTACCAGGCCTTATTGCTTGTTTTTTGAGCGTTTTCGCTGTATCATATAATAGATAAAATAGTAGGCAGAACTATTTGTCAAATTTAGAAGAAAGGAGAAAAAGCCATGTTTCGTAAATTTATTAGCCTTTCTATTTCGTTAATAATTATTATTACCGGACTCATACTTACAGATTTCGCTTTACCGTATATGTCGGAATACCTTGGCTATGATCTGCATGATAACGGTATCTTTGGCATTACCTTTGCCAATATTATTTTAGCTTTGCCAAGCTTGTTTGTTTTTTCTTGGTTGGCATTGGTGCTGGCGCCGTTTATCACTAATTCTATTTTTAATTATGCTGAGATTTTAACTACTTCGTTGTCAAAAATTCCTACCAGCGATATTTTGGTCATGGTTTTTGGCATTGGCATTGGCTTAATTTTGGCAAATTTAATTGGCGGACCTTTTTCGCGTCTACCTATTATTGGTTCCTATATTCCTATTTTTTTAAGCTTGGTGCTGGCGGTAGTCGGCGCAAAATTAGCTTTGCGCAAGCATAATGATATTGTAGGATTTTTTAATCGTATTCCTACCCGCAAAGCAATTAAGCCGGAAGAAAAACAGCAGGATGTTGTGTCAGGACCTTTGAGCGACCGTTTGTATAGCAGTAATAAGCTGCTGGATACCAGTGTAATTATCGACGGACGCATTATGGATATCATTGCGGCAGGATTTTTAGACGGACAGCTGGTAGTGCCAAATTTTGTACTGGAAGAGCTGCAAAAGCTGTCAGATTCTTCTGATGGAAGGAAGCGTGCTAAAGGACGCCGCGGCCTTGATTTGGTGCAGGATTTGCGCATCAGCTACAAAGATCAAGTTGTTGTAGTAGACAATGATTTTGACGATATCAGCGAAGTAGACGCTAAATTAGTGCGTTTGGCTAAACAGGCTCATGCGGATATTATTACTAATGATTATAATTTGAATAAAGTAGCCGGAATTCAGGGCGTAAAGGTGCTTAACATTAACGAATTGTCTAATGCCATTAAGCCTGTGGTCATCGCCGGTGAGGAAATGAGTGTGTATTTGGTAAAAGAAGGCAAGGAGCATAATCAGGCGGTGGCTTATCTTGACGATGGCACTATGATTGTGGTAGAAAATGGCCGACCTAATATTGGCAGCAGCATTGCGGTAATAGTAACTTCTGTTTTGCAGACGGCTGCGGGGCGCATGATTTTTGCTAAGGCCGCTCATTATAATTAAACAACGACATGATTTACAGACTGAAGCGTTATGTTTCAGTCTGTACTTGAATATGGAGGAATTTTATGGAGAATTTGGTTGCGATTGTGCCGGCGGCAGGTTCAGGCAAGCGTTTGGGATTGGGAATCAATAAAGCTTTTGTGAAGCTAAACGGTGCGCCGCTTTTAGTGCATTGCCTGACTATGCTTGAGCAAACGCAGATGGTGCGCCAAGCTATAGTGGTTTTATCTCCTGAGGAAGCCGAGGACGGCGGCAGCTTGCTGGTTTCGTATCAAGAAAAATATTTTCCCAATCTGCCTTTTAAAATAGCTCTGGGCGGCAGCGAACGTCAGGACAGCGTAGCTAATGCTTTGATTGCCGTACCTAAGGATGCAGAATATATTGCCGTGCACGATGGTGCGCGTCCCTTTGCGGGGCGGGAGGTTTTTGTTAGAACTTTAGCGATGGCAAAAAAATATGGCGCTGCGATTGCTGCCGTACCAGTGAAAAATACCATTAAAGTAATAGATGATAATGGATTAGTGGTTAGTACGCCTGTGCGTGCAATGTTAAAAGCTGTGCAGACGCCGCAGATTTTTCGGGCGCAGCTGCTGCGTCAGGCTTACGCTTTTTTGCAGGCGCATCCTACGGCTGTTACTGACGATGCTTCCGTAGTGGAGCTTTTAGAAAATAAGGTGGCGGTTGCCGAAGGACGCTACGAAAACATTAAGGTCACTACGCCGGAGGATTTGATTTTGGCGGAATATTTTCTCAAGCAGGAGGAACTGAAACATGGAAAGTAAAACGGTAATGCCCGTTTTTCGCGTAGGCTGCGGCTATGATGTGCATAAATTGGTGCCGGAGCGCAAATTAATTCTCTGCGGTGTGGAGGTGCCTTATGAGTTGGGACTTTTAGGGCATAGCGATGCGGATGTAGCGCTGCATGCGTTGATGGATGCGCTTTTGGGAGCTGCTGCTTTAGGTGATATCGGCAAGCATTTTCCCGATACCGACGAGCGTTTTAAAGGTGCGGACAGCATGAAGCTGACAGAGCATGTAGCGCAGCTTTTGGCGGCGAAAGGCTGGCAGATAAATAATGTTGATATAACGATTATCGCACAGCGTCCTAAGCTGGCGGCGTTTATTCCGCAGATGCGTTCTAAAGCAGCGCAGGTACTGCAAATTGATGAGGATGCAGTAAATGTAAAGGCTACCACTACGGAGAAGCTTGGCTTCACCGGGCGCGGTGAAGGTATTGCTGCTGAGGCTGCAGCATCTTTAGTTAAAGCTCAAGCAAATTAAAAAAATCATTTTTTACGCTTCAAGTGCTGTTATGCTTGAGGCGTTATTTTTTGCATAGCTCGCGTCTTATAATTCTCCACTTTCTTTACACTCTTGCTAGTAAACTTGTTTCTTTTACCGGCATCCTATGCTATAATATTAAATTGACAGACTATGCAATTCATAGTACAGTTTTTGCTGTATTTGCTGTAAAAATTTTAGCAAGTCTGCTGAATAAATTTGTAAAACTATAACAGGATAATTCCTGAATAATTTTGGAGGGAGCATATAAGATGTGTTGTTGTTGTAATAACGAAGAAGTAAGAGTAAGATTTGCACCGAGCCCGACCGGCCCGTTTCATATTGGTGGCGCCCGCAGCGCTCTGTTTAATTGGCTATTGGCTCGTAAAACCGGCGGCAAGCTGATTCTGCGTATTGAGGATACTGATAGAGAGCGTTCCACTCCGGAATCCGAAGAAAATATTAAGGCTGCTTTAAAATGGCTGGGTATGGATTGGGATGAAGGCGTAGATGTTGGCGGCGAATATGGTCCTTATCATCAGATGGAGCGTTTGGAGCTTTATAAAAAATATACCGACCAGCTGCTGGCTGAAGGCAAAGCCTACTATTGCTACTGCACTGACGAAGAATTGGAAGAAGAACGCCAATCCTTGATTAAAGAAGGTAAAATGCCTCGTTACATGGGCAAATGCCGCAATTTGACCGAGGAGCAGATTGCTCAATTCAAAGCTGAAGGCCGTAAGCCGACTGTGCGTTTCCGTGTGCCTGCCGATAAACAAATTTTAATTAAGGATATGGTTCGCGGGAATGTTGTTTTTGATTCCAATAATATCGGCGACTTTGTTATTGTAAAATCTGACGGTATTCCTACTTATAATTATGCTGTTGTTATTGACGATGCGTTGATGCACATTACTCACGTTATCCGCGCTGAAGAGCATTTGTCCAATACTCCGCGTCAATGTCTGATTTATGATGCACTTGGCTTTAAACAGCCTGTTTTTGGTCATATTTCCTTGATTTTAGGCAAAGACCATACTAAAATGAGCAAACGTCATGGCGCTACCAGTGTTGACCAGTATCGTCAGCTTGGTTATCTGCCTGCCGGTATCAACAATTTCTTAGCGCTTTTGGGTTGGGCTCCTAACAGCGAGCAGGAAATTTTCAGCACTGAAGAGCTGATTAAAGAATTTTCCATGGAACGTGTTGCTAAAAATCCGGCAGTTTTTGACATTGATAAACTGAACTGGATTAACCAATATTATATGCGTCAATTAGATGTAGAAGCATTTTTTGAAGCAGCAAAACCGCATATGATTGAAGCCGGTTATATGACGGGCACAGAAGAAGGCGAAAAGCTTGCCTGGCTGAAGCGTGTAGTAGCTACCGCTCAAGAGCACGTTTCTTTCGCTGCACAAATTCCTGCTTGTGTAGAAATGTATTTTAACGATGAATTTGCTTTTGAAAATGAAGAAGCAGAAGCCGTTTTGAAGGCAGAAACCGTTCCTACGGTTATCAAGATGCTGCTGGAAGAACTGCCGAAAATTGAAAATCTGGATAACGTTGCTGTTAAAGCTTTGTTCAAACAAATTCAAAAGGCAACCAAGCTGAAAGGCAAAGACGTATTTATGCCTATACGCGTAGCTTTGACCGGTAACCAGCATGGTCCTGAACTGGCAGCTATGGTACCGCTGTTGGGCGTTGAGCGTACTGCTAAAAGAATTAAAAATTCTTTGCTCAAGGCTGGAGTTACCTTATAAAAAGCAAAAGAGTAAAAAGCGAAGCATAAAATTGCGAACGGCTCTTTTGAAGATAGGAGAATAATTATGACTATTCGCGTATATAACACTCTGAATAATAAAAAAGAAGATTTTGTCCCCATGACTCCAGGTAAAGCCAATATTTATGTTTGCGGCGTTACTCCGTACAATCATCCGCATGTTGGCAATGCGCGTCCCTTTGTAACCTGGGATGTTATCCGCCGTTTTTTGGAGCATGAGGGCTTTGATGTAACTCATGTGCAGAATTTTACCGATGTAGATGATAAAATTATCAATACTGCCAACAAAGAAGGCGTGCAGTGGTATGATATCTGCAACCGTTATATTGATTCTTATTTTGAAGTAATGGATAAGCTTAATGTGCGCCGGGCTCATGTATATCCACGTGTTTCCGAGCATATTGAAGATATTATCGGTACTGTGCAAACTCTCATTGACAATGGTTATGCTTATGTAGTTGACGGCGACGTTTTCTATAGCGTAGAAAAATTTAGATACTACGGACAACTTTCCGGCCGCAATTTAGAGGATATGCTGGCTGGCGCTCGCGTAGATGTAGATGATCGTAAAAAAAATCCCATGGATTTTGCTTTGTGGAAATCTGCAAAGCCCGGCGAACCCTCTTGGCCAAGTCCGTGGGGTAATGGTCGTCCCGGATGGCATATTGAATGTTCTACCATGAGCATGAAATATTTAGGCGAATCCTTTGACTTTCATGGCGGCGGCAGCGATTTGATTTTTCCTCACCATGAAAACGAAATCGCTCAATCCGAAGGCTGCACCGGCTGCCATCCTTTTGTACATTACTGGTTGCATAACGGCTTTATAACTGTAAATGAAGAAAAAATGTCTAAATCTCTGGGCAATTTCTTTATGGTTATTGATATTTTGGAGCATTATGATCCGGAAACTTTGCGTTTCTTCATTATCTCCACTCATTACCGCAGTCCGTTGGATTTTAGCGATGCTCGTTTAACAGAAGCGCAAAAGAGTTTGGCTCGTCTGCGCAGCGCTCAAGAAACTTTGGGTGAACTGCAGGCTATGATGAACGCAGGCCCTACCGAGGAAAGCTTGGCTCTGCGTGCGAAAGTAACCGAGCTGCGCGAAGCTTTCATGGAAGCAATGCGCGACGACTTTAATACTGCTTTAGCTATTAGCTACTGGTTCGCTTTAGCTAAAGAAATTAACGTATACCATAAAAATATTACCGACGCAGGGCAAAAGCCCGACGGCAAATTAGTTGCTTTGCTGGCAGATGTTTTTGCAGAATTTGCTTCTATTATCGGCGTTTTGGAAAAAACTGCCGCTCCTGTTGCTAATGAAGAAGCAGGCAATAATAAAGAAACAGAGCTTGTGGAAATGCTGATTGCTATGCGCCAGGATGCCCGCAAGGCGAAAGACTATGCTTTGGCAGATGAACTGCGTAATAAATTGAGCGGTATCGGTATTGTTTTGCAGGATACTCCTCAAGGCGTAAAGTGGTCTAAGCAATGAGATTTGAACAATATCAATTCTTGAAAGAGCACGCTCTGGCTGTTTGTGCAGCGGAGGGGGCTAAACAGCCAGACGCTAAGCAGATGAATCCCATTATTTTGGCGTATATCGGCGACGTAGTTTTTTCTATGTATGTGCGTCTGCGCCTGCTGCCGGCTTCTGGACATGTGCGGGTGCTCAGCGATTTAAGTATGAAGATTGTTTCCGCCGTGTGTCAGTGCCAGGCTATGACAGAATTAGAAGCTGTTTTAAATGATGAGGAAGCGGCGGTTTTTCGCCGCGGCCGCAATGCTAAATCCACCGTTCCTAAAAGTGCGTCGGTGCATGAGTACCGTATGGCAACAGCTTTTGAAGCGTTGTTGGGATACCTGTTTTTAGAAGAACAACAGCAGCGGCTGGAAGAAATTTTAGACGCTTCCTTTAATATTATTAGGAAAAATTTAGTAAAGAAAAATTAAGTATAATTCATCTGAAAGGAGGATGAGCTTTTATGACTATGCAGGTTAAGCTGGTGCGTTATACGCCGGAGCCGGAGCGTACTGTGGCTATGAGTGCCAGACTTTGCTATTCACCTATTGGTGCTGCTCAGCTGGAAGAACGCATTAGTGACGAGCAGGCTGCCAATTTAGTGCGCAAGCTGGTAAGTATGGGGCATTTTTCTACTTTAGAACATGTAACTTTTACTTTTGCCATTGAAGGAGTTTCCCGTGTTTTGACGCATCAGTTGGTGCGTCATCGTATAGCTTCTTATTCGCAGCAGTCCCAGCGCTATGTCAAAGAGCATGATTTTGAAACCATTATGCCCGTTTCTATTGCCCAAAATTCTGAAGCTAAAGCTAAATTTGAAGCTTTGATGACAGAAATTCAAGCCTTGTATAACGAGTTTACCGAAGCCGGTATTTTGGCAGAGGACGCTCGCTATATTCTGCCCAACGCAGCGGAAACGAAAATAGTCTGCACTTTTAACGCTCGCTCTTTGCTGAACTTTTTCAGCCTGCGCTGCTGTACCCGCGCGCAATGGGAAATTCGTGCGTTGGCTAATAAAATGTTGGCAGAAGTCAAAAAGGTCGCTCCTGTTATTTTTGAAAATGCCGGACCTACCTGCGTTTCCGAGGGCGTGTGTCACGAAGGTGCTATGTCCTGTGGTCGCTTGCATGTGATTTTAGCGCAGAAGGCTAAAGAAAATGCCGGTAAATAAAGGAGGCTGCCTGTGACTCAGCAAGCAAATGAGGTAATTGCCGGACGTAATGCTGTCAGTGAAGCTTTAAAAGGTCAGCGTCCTTTGAACAAGCTGTATGTGCAGGAGGGGGCTCACGGGGGCAGCTTAGGCGAGCTTTTGGCGTTGGCAAAAAATAAAGGCGTGCCGGTAGAAACTGTCAAGGCAGAAAAACTGGATAAGCTGGCTCCGGGAATGCGTCACCAAGGTGTAGCCGCACTGGCTGCGCCCATCGCGTTTCAAACTTTGGACGATGTGTTCGCTAAGGCTGCGGCTAAAGGCGAAGCTCCGTTTCTGTTGCTTTTAGACGAACTGCAGGATCCGCAGAATGTGGGCGCCTTAATTCGTACTGCCGATGCCGCCGGTGTACATGGAGTGTTGCTGCCGCGCCGCCGCAGCTGTCCTTTAAATGCCGTGGTGGCAAAAATTTCCGCAGGCGCTGTGGAATATGTGCCGGTGGTGCAGATAGGCAATATTGTCCAAACTATGGAAGAGCTTAAGGAACGCGGCTGTTGGCTGGTGGGCGCAGATATGGATGGCGTAGATTTTTATGCTGCCAATTTAACGGGCCCCATTGTGTTGGTTATCGGCGCAGAAGGTAAAGGTCTAGGTCGCTTAGTAAAACAAAAATGTGACGATATAGTCAGCCTGCCAATGCACGGCGGTGTTAATTCGTTAAATGCTTCTAATGCAGGAGCAGTTTTAATGTATGAAGTGGTGCGTCAACGCCATTCGTTCCAATGAGGTGAAGTATGGGCGAATACTTAATTGTTGATGGATATAATGTTATCAATGCTTGGAAAGAATTTGCCCAGCTGCGCCAAACAAGCTTAGAACATGCCCGTGAACTTTTAGTGGCCGGTGTAAGTGAATATGCGGCTTTTAAAGGCTACAAAGCCATTGTGGTTTTTGATGCGCTAGATGTAGCAGGCAATGCGGCAGTGGAAACTATTCACGGCATTCAGGTGGTCTATACCAGTGAGGGAGAAACCGCTGATTCCTGGATTGAAAGGCGTGCTTACGAATTAGGCCATGGACCGCAGAAATCCAAGGTTTTTGTAGTAACCAGTGATTATGCGGAGCAGATAAATGTTTTGGGAGCCGGAGCCTATCGTGTTTCCGCTAGAGAATTTCGGGAGGACTATAAAAAAACTAAACGGCAGATAGCCGAGCGTCTGCGTATTCCTCGCAGCGCTTTAAACCGCAACGAACTTGGCGGGCGTATTAATGGGCCTATTTTGGAGCATTTGGAAAAAATGCGCCGTCGATAAAGTTGACGGCAAGGGCTTGACGGGATATAATAAAATCGTATTCTTATTACAGAACCCACATGGAGGACATGTATTTGATGATTACGGATACGGTAAATAAAAACGAACCGTATGATACTTTTGCAAAAATGACGGATGAGGAAATCGTTTCAGATGCTCAGCTGCATGACAATGTATTGGCGCAGGAATATTTGCTGCACAAGTATAGAAATTTTGTCAGAGCTAAAGCTCGCAGCTATTTTCTTATTGGCGCAGAACGGGAAGATATTATTCAAGAGGGCATGATTGGTTTGTATAAGGCAATTCGTGACTACAAAAATGATAAACAGTCTTCCTTTCGTGCCTTTGTGGAACTTTGTGTAACAAGACAAATTATTACTGCAATTAAAACAGCGACGCGTCAAAAGCATATTCCCCTGAATTCTTATGTTTCTCTTAATAAGCCTATTTATGAGGAAGACAGCGATAGAACGCTGCTGGATATTATCAGCGGTGTGCGAGTAGCTAATCCCGAGGATATGGTTATCAGCAGGGAAGAATTCAGCGATATTGAGAATAAAATGAATGATATTCTCAGCGATTTAGAGTGGAAAGTGCTGATGAGTTATTTGGACGGCAAATCTTATCAGGAAATAGCCGTAGAGCTCAACCGTCATATTAAATCCATAGATAACGCGCTGCAGCGCGTAAAGCGTAAATTAGAAAAAAATATTATCAGCAAGGGAGAGATTACTGACCTCAGAACTGTTTACAGCGGTTTGTTAGCAATAGATCCTTATGAACGCTTTAAAAACAAAGATTGTAAAAACTGATAATTATTGATAAATGTGTAACATTACGCTGCACTGTTGGGAAATTTTCAGAACGGTGTATATTTTTAAAAGGATTTTAGAGATATTCAGCGAATATACTAGGTAACAATTTAGATTGAAATATTAACACTTCGGTGTCATAGGAGGTTTTTCAAATGAATCAAGTAGAAGAATTGTTGAAGGTTGTAGAAGCAGCGCAGGCTGACAAAGGTAATGTAGTTATCGTTACCGGTAAACCGGGCAGCGGCAAGAGCAAAGTATTGCGTGAAGCTGCAGAAATTAAAAAATGGACTTATGTTGACTGCCGTATGCTGATTAGCGAAGAATTTTTAGCTATTCCGGCAGCAGACAGGGGTTTATATGCTCCCGATATGTTTGCAGAAATTTTGGCTAGCTACAATGCTGACGTTATCATTCTTGACAGACTGCAAACTCTGTTCGTTCCTGTATTCCATATTAATACCGATAGCCTGATGCGTAAACTGAGCAAAAAGTTCACCATTATTACTGCATGGCCCGGCTATTTGGAAAACGGCAATCTGTGCTATGATAAATTTGATGGTACCGAAGCTATCCGCATCAGCCCGGACGGCTTTAAGATTTGGAATGTAGAAGATTAATTTTTCTTTTCTCCTATTGAATTCGGAGGCAAAGTATGACTGAAAAAAAGCGTTGCTTTGCAGTGCTGACGGGCGGCGGCGACTGCCCTGGCTTAAACGCCGTTATTAGAGCTGTAGTAAAGACTTTTTTGCAAAATGACTGCGAAGTTTATGGCGTATATAATGGCTTTAACGGTTTAGTCAACGACAATTTAAAAAAGATAAGTTATGCTGAGGTTTCGGGCATTTTGCCCCGCGGTGGTACTATTCTAGGCACTACTAACCGTGATAATCCGTTTAAATTTGCCATTGAACAAGAGGATGGAAGCATAATCTATAAGGATATGCGGGAAAAAGTGCTGGAAAATCTGCAAAAGTATGATATTGAAGCTTTAGTTGTTATCGGTGGTGACGGCAGCCTAAATATTGGGGCGCAGTTGGCGAGAGAGTGTGGCGTTAAAGTAGTTGGCGTTCCGAAAACTATTGATAACGATTTGCCTTGCACGGAACGCACCTTTGGTTTTGATACGGCAATGGCAATGGCTACAGAAGCTGTGGACAGGCTGCATACTACTGCAGAATCTCATCACAGGGTAATGGTTTTAGAGGTTATGGGTCGTTATGCAGGCTGGATTGCCTTGCATAGCGGTATAGCAGGCGGCGCAGACGTTATTCTGCTGCCGGAGATTCCTTATCGGCTGGACAGCATTGTAACTAAATTGCAGCAGCGTGTAGACGCGGGCAAAAGTTTTAGTATTGTTGTTGTTGCTGAAGGTGCCAAACCTGAGGGCGGCGAAATGTCTGTTGCTCGTATGGTTAAGGGTAGTTTTGAACCTATCCGCTTGGGTGGAATTGGCGAAAAGGTGGCTCGCGAAATTGAAGAGCGTACAGGAATCGAATCAAGATGTACGGTTTTAGGCTATTTACAGCGCGGCGGTTCACCGACAGCTTTTGACAGAGTTTTATCTACCCGTTATGGCGTTGCTGCAGCAGAAGCATGTCTGCGTGGCGAGTATAATGTAATGGTTTCTTTGTATCATGACCAAATTGTAACAGTTTATATCCAAAAGGCAGCGTCAAAACCGCGGCAGGTGCCTGTGGATAGCGAAATTATCCGTACAGGTCGTCAGCTTGGTATTTGTTTTGGCGATTAAGAAGCACCAGTTAATTTTTGATTCATTTAAAACGTATTAATAAGAGACAGTCAATGTGGCTGTCTCTTATTTTTATCTTTAGCAGTAATGAAAAATTAATGTGAGAATATGTGTCAGACAATTGCTTAATGCTATAAAATAGCGTATAATATAACAGCATGACATTTTGAAAGGATGTTAATATGGATCAGTATCTTATTGCAGTTGTTGTAGGTGTCGTTGAAGGTTTGACAGAATTTCTGCCGGTTTCTTCTACAGGACACATGATTATTGTAGGACATATGCTGGGCTTTGACGGTCCGGTAGCAGATGTTTTTGATGTTTTTGTACAGCTTGGTGCGATTTTATCGGTTATCTTTATTTATAAAGAGCGGTTTGCCCGCTTTTTTACCAAGGATGGCTGGGATATGCACAAAGGCTTGTCCGTGTGGCATATAGCTGCAGGAATTGTCCCGGTTATGGGTGTGGCATATATTTGTTATCCTTTGATTAAAAAATATCTTTTTTCTCCGCTGACCGTTGCTATTGGTTTGGTTTTAGGCGGCTTATTGCTGATGTTTGCTGAGAATATGACTAAAGGTAAAGAAGAGCGGCTGGTAGATGATGTGGATAAAATTACGATGAAGCAGGCAATGTGGGTAGGCATCTATCAGTTCCTTTCATTGTGGCCGGGGTTTTCCCGCAGCGGCAGCACTATCGCCGGCGGACTTTTAGTAGGGCTTTCGCGTCAGGCGGCTGCTAGCTATACGTTTTTAATTGCTGTACCTTTGATGTTTGTAGCCTGCATTTATGATTTACTGAAAAATTTTCATAATTTAAATGCAGATGATTTAACTGTGCTGGGTATTGGCTTTGCAGTTTCTTTTGTTGTTGCCTATTGGTCAGTACTGTGGTTCCTTAAATTTTTACACAAATATGATTTAACCAGCTTTGCTTGGTATCGCATTGCTTTGGCCTGCGTTAGTTATTGGTACTTTTATTGCTGATATATAAATAAAAAACTCCGACTGTATTTTGATATGTCCCCGGAATTTTGGATACATATTGTTTGGCAGTCGGAGTTTTTGCTTACAATGAATGGTTTGGATAATTTTATTGCTTATTTGGCAGACCGATAGATTTTCACCATATCGTCTTGCGTAAGCACCTTAAATTGTCCTATGGTACGAGTGCCCATAAAGCTGCATTTATAGGCTAATTCAGCAATTTGTGCATCGGTAAGTTCTGCGCCGATAAGGTCGTGAATATTAGTTGGCATGCCAATGTGACGGAAAAAGCTTTCCATAGCAGCAATTCCTTCTAAAGCAGTGGCTTTGGGGTCAGCATAATTGTAGGGAAGGCTGAATACATCAACAGCCAGTTTAGCAAATCTTTCAGGATTTTCTTGGTAAACATAACGTGCCCAGCTTCCCCAAATTGCTGCCAAACCAGCGCCGTGAGCTACGCCAAACATACCGCTGAGTTCGTGTTCCAGCTGATGGCAGGCCCAGTCGCCTAGGGTTCTGTCGCCTGTGACACCGTTGTGAGAGAAGGTTCCGCTCCACATAATTTCTGCGCGGGCATTATAATCAGTGGGGCTTTTTAGCGCGATTTTAGCATTGCGCGTTAAAGTGCGCAGCAAAGCTGTAGCAATATTATCTACTAAATCAAGCTGCTTGAAAGCAGGCGTAGTAAAGTAGCGCTCCAAAGTATGGACAATAATATCCGTGCAGCCGCTGGCTGTTTGGTAAGCGGGTAAGGTATAAGTAAGCTCCGGATTGAGCAGAGAGAATTTTGCATAGCAGTAATCGGTGGTCAGGCCGCGTTTGAGCATGCCTTCGTCTTTAGTAACCACAGAGGAATTGCTCATTTCGCTGCCGGCAGCCGCAATGGTCAAAACTACGCCGATAGGAGCGCAGCCGGTAGCTTTTTTCTTGCCGGTATAGTAATCCCAAACATCGCCTTCATTGGCTAAACCGTAACCGATGCCTTTAGCACTGTCAATAACACTGCCGCCGCCAACTGCTAAAATAAAATCAACGTTTTCTTTGCGGCACAATTCAATGCCTTCGTTAATTTTGCTCAGCAGAGGATTGGGTACAACTCCGCCTAACAGTACATATTCCAAGCCTGTTTCCTGCAAGCTGGCGCAGATGCGGTTCAGCAGACCGGATTTTTTAGCGCTTTGACCGCCAAAATGTACTAAAACTTTATGTGCGCCGTAACGCTTGCACATAGTGCCTGCCTGTGTTTCAACATTTTTGCCAAAAAGAACTTTGCTAGGTGCGAAAAATTCGAACTTTTCTTTTTTATACATAGCTATCCTCCTGAAAAATTATTGGTTAAACTTTTGCGAAAGCAGCTATTGCTTCGCTTTTCTGTTACTGTTTTTATTTTAGCACGGCGGTTTGTTTTTGTAAAATAATAGGCAGTAAAAGGGAGTGATTGCATCTAACAGTATATATTTGCTATAATTAGCTTAATTAGATAAAAGGAGTTGTGAAATATATGCAATACATAGCATGTTACGGCGATAGCTTGGTGCAGGGATTTCCTTTCGGCAATAAATATTCTTGGACGGCGGCAGTGGAAAAGATTGCGCCCATAAAAATGCTTAATTACGGTTTGTGCGGCGATTGCTGTGACGATATCCTTTTTCGTATACGTCAGTATGTTCTGCCGGAATATGTACAGCATATACTGTTTTTAGGTGGGGCTAATGATGTTTTACAAGGCAGGCGCTTAGAAAACATTTTAGAGGATTATAAGCGGCTATTGCAGTGGTGTGATGAAAAAAATTATCGTCTTTGCCTGGTTTTACCGCTGCTTAGTGCTGACGAATATTTGAACCGCCATTTATGGGATTTACGCCAAAGCATTGAACAGCTTTATACGGAAAAGGCTCTGCTTTTAGATATGCAGCCTGCTATCGGGTTAGACGTAGCTGCGCGCAAGGCAGCGTACTTAGACGGTGTGCATCCTTTGGCTAAAACTTATGAGGCGATGGGTATGTACGCTGCGCCTGTTTTGCTTAAGTGGCTGGCAGAAAAATACTGATAATAAATTTTTGTATAAAAATGCTTTTTCTAGCAAGCATAGAGAATTTGCTTAGAGGATTGAGAAATAATGTTTTGCATTTGGCGTAAGCTATGGTAAAATAGAGACGATATATTTTTATGGAGGTGAAACTGCCGGCTTCGGTTAAGGAAGAAGCAGCAGATTTTTTTGGATTATCTTATAATACTGTTTAATGTTATCGTTGTATTATTTTTAGTTGCTCTGAACGGTTTCTTTGTGGCGTCAGAATTTTCTATTGTTAAAGTGCGTCCGTCGCGTCTTGATGCTTTACTTAAAGAAGGCAATCGCCGGGCTGTATACGCCAAAAAAGTTACAGAGCATTTAGATGCGTTTTTGTCCGTAACTCAGCTGGGTATTACTATTGCTTCCTTAGGTTTAGGCTGGATTGGCGAGCCTACAGTGGCAAAAATTCTGCATCCTGTTTTTGCTTTGATAAATATTCCGGAGCATTTGGAGCATACAATCGCTTTTGTGCTCGGCTTCAGCGTTATTACTGCGTTGCATATTGTTTTGGGCGAACTGGTTCCTAAATCTCTTTCTATTCAAAAGACGGAGCAAATTGTGCTGTTTGTTGCTTGGCCTTTGCTGATGTTCGATAAGCTGATGTATCCTGCGGTATGGTTTTTGAACCATGTGGCCAACTGGATTTTGCTTCGTATGGGTGTGGAAGCGGCTAGTGAAGCGGAAGAAGCTCATAACGAAGATGAAATTCGTATTCTAATGGAAGAAAGTCATAAACATGGTTATATCGATAAAACTGAGCTGACTTATTTAGATAATGTTTTCGATTTTTCTGACCGGCGCGCCAGCGATATTATGGTGCCTCGTACTGATATGATTTGCCTGTATTTGGAAGATCCGGTAGAGGAAAGTATTGAAACTGCTCTTAACGAGCGTATGACCCGTTATCCTATCTGCGAGGAGGATAAAGACCATATAATCGGTTTTTTGCATATTAAAGATCTAATGCGTTCTTTAAAGGACGGCCAACCGACGGATTTGCGCAGTCTTGCTCGTAATGTACTTTTGGTTCCGGAATCCTTGCCTATTAGTAAGCTGCTTAAAATGCTGCAAAAGCATCGCAGTCAAATAGCCGTGCTTATAGACGAATATGGCGGTACTGCCGGTATGGTAACGGTTGAGGATATTTTGGAGGAAATCGTCGGTGAAATTCAGGACGAATTTGACGAGGAGCGTCCGGAGGTAGAAGATAAAGGCAACAAGACCTATTCCGTAGACGGTAAGATGCTTTTAGACGACATTAACGACTTTTTTGAGCTCCAGCTTGATACTGAGGGGTGCGATACTATTGGCGGCTGGGTTTATGCGCAAATCGACTATCTGCCTAAGGTAGGACACAGGGTGAAAACACCGGAGGCGGAATTTACTGTTGAGGAAGTTGCCAAAATGCGTATTACGCGCGTAAGAATCCAGCTGCTGCATGAGCCGGAAAATATCCATGAAGAATTGCAGGAGGAATATCCTGACGACATTCAACATATTTAACAAAAAAGACCTGTTCCCGTTAGGGAGCAGGCTTTTTTGTTATGCGGTGTAAATTACATGTCGTGGAAGTGCATGCCAATATTGCTGTGACGCAGGAAATTAAGCGTAACATCGGGGAAGGAAGCGTAGCTGAGTACATCTTCAATAGGTGCATTGGGGAAGCCTTCTTCTGCCAATTTTTCGCGTAGTTTTTTCAGCTGTGGTGCAATATCATCAGCAGGGCGGTGGTCAATTTGCGGGGTATCGCCAATAGCCAGCTTGCGCACGGTAGGATCAATCGGACCCGGAGTGCGTCCGTATTTACCCAAAATTAAATCTTTAACTTCGCGCGGAATCATCTTGTAGCGTCCTAAAGCTACGTTCAGCACTGCCATGGAGCCAACGATTTGACTGGTAGGAGTAACTAGCGGCGGATAGCCAAGTTCTGCGCGAACACGAGGCATTTCCTCAAGTAATTGCGGATATTTATCGGCAACACCCATTTCTTTCATTTGGTTGAGCAGATTAGAAAGCATGCCGCCTGGGATTTGGAAAGTTAAAACCTTGGGATCAATAGGAATATTGGTATTCAAATTGAAATCATTAGTTAGATTTTTGCGGACATCTTTAAAATAGTCAGCTAAATCGTTGAGTTTAGTTAGGTCAATGCCTGTATCAAAGGGAGAGCCTTGCAGAGTGGCTACCATGGATTCAGTACAGGGCTGGCTGGTAGATTCAGCGAAAGGAGAAAGCGCAGTGTCGATAATATCAGCGCCTGCTTCTACTGCTTTCAAAAGCGTCATGTCGCCCATACCGCTGGTAAAGTGAGTGTGCAGGTCAACGGGAAGGCCAACTTCTGTTTTCAGGCTGCGCACAAGAGATTCAGCTGCATAAGGACGGAGCAAGCCTGCCATATCCTTAATACAAATGGAATCAGCGCCCATTTGCGCCAGTTCTTTACCTAATTTAACAAAGTCACTGTCTTTGTGGTAGGGGCTGATGGTATAAACGATACAGCCTTGTACATGAGCGCCGGCTTCTTTAGCAGCACGCATAGCACACTCTAAATTACGGGTATCGTTAAGCGCATCAAAAATACGAATAATAGAAACGCCGTTAGCAACAGAGCGTTTTACAAATTCACGTACAACATCATCTGCATAATGATTGTAGCCAAGGATGTTTTGACCGCGCAGCAGCATTTGAATGGGAGTTTTTGGTAAATGCTTTTTGAGTGTACGCAGACGCTGCCACGGATCTTCGTTAAGGAAACGAAGGCAGGAGTCAAAAGTAGCTCCGCCCCAAGCTTCCAATGCATAGTATCCAACATTATCAAGCCGCTCTAATGCAGGTTGCATATCTTTCATTCTCATTCTGGTAGCTGCTAAGGATTGATGACCGTCGCGCAATACAGTTTCAACTATTTTTACTGCTTGTTTGTCCATAGTTCTGTCTCCTTACATATATTATGGTATTATTATAACATATCTTGTTGGATACTGTATACAAGAATGTGTGAAAAAACAGCTCCATTTATAACTAGTTTTTGTCTAACTACAAATGGAGCTGTTTATACGGTGAACTTTAATTGTTGGTAGGTTGTGTACTTACAGTGGGCTTGCCTAAAATTTCGTTAATGCGGGATTTCATGCTTTTATTTTTCTTGCTGGGTTTGGTAGATACTACTGGTTGTTTAGGCTCGGTATTAGTTTTACTTTCTACTTTAGCTTTAGCATCAACTGGTTTATTCTTATCAGCTTCTTTTTTATCTTTATCGTCCTCGTCTTGTTTGATTTCAGGCTCGGCAGGAATGCTTACGCCGGGATTGACGAAACTGCTGTGAGGGGTAGCGGCTAAAGAGTTGACCATAAATTCATGCCAAATTGAAAGGGGGGTGCTGCTGCCGTACATATGATTCATGGGCTTGTTATTATCGTCACCAACCCATACAGCGGTGCTGAGGTCCGGGGTATAGCCTACAAACCAAGCATCAATAAAGGTATCGGTGGTACCGGTTTTACCGGCAGCTGGACGGCCAATACCCATACCGCCGGCAGTGCCGCGGGTAAGAACATCTTCCAGCATATTAGTAGTTAGATAAGCAGATTTAGCGTCAATAACACGTTTGGATTGGGTGTTTGCTTCATACAATACCTTGCCGCTGCGGTCAACTATCTTGAGCAGGGCAATCGGTTTGCAATAAATACCGTTAGTAGATAAAACGCCGTAAGCAGCAGCCATTTCTAAAGGATTAACGCCTTTAGTTAATCCGCCGATGGACATAGCAAGGTTAACATCACTGTAAGCGCCGGAATCTACCAAGGTGGAAATGCCCATTTTTTCAGCATTATTGATAATTTTATTAACGCCGACTTCACGCGCCAGCTTAATAGTAGGAATATTAATTGAACGAGCCAATGCAGTACGCAGGCTTACTTTACCATGCCAAGATAAATCGGAGTTTTGCGGTTTCCAGCCGGGAGCAAATTCTTCTTCTTTATCTTCAATAACGCTGGCCGGAGTGAAGCCGTTTTGCATAGCTGTTAAAAAAACAAAGGGTTTAAAAGAAGAACCAGGTTGACGAACAGCCAATGTTGCACGATTAAACTTATCATTCCCGCGACCGCCAATCATGGCTTTGACGTAACCTGTTTTGGGTTCTATGGCAACTAAAGCCATTTGTGGTTGAGTCAGTTTGTTGTCGTCTGTGTAATAAGAAGGCAGAAAATGCATAGCATTTTCTGCGGCTTTCTGCATATCTGTATCAAGAGTGGTATAAACCTTCAAACCACCTTTATACAGCGCGTCAGCTCCGACTTCATCAATAACTTTTTGAATAATCATATCAAAAAAATATGACCTAGGATTATTTTGCGTTTTATGAGCATTGTTATAGACCATTTTCGTGGCTTTTGCTTGATCGCCTTGCGATTCATTGATAAAACCATATTTAACCATTTGGTCGATAACCAACTCTTGGCGTTTTTTGCTTTCTTGAGGATTTTCAAAAGGATTATAGTAATTAGGACTTTTAGGAATAGCTGCTAAGCTGGCTGCTTCTGCAATATTAAGATCCTGTACATGTTTACCAAAATAATACATAGCAGCGCTTTCAATGCCATAAGCTCCTTGACCGAAATAAATACGGTTGAGATACATGGAAAGAATTTCATCTTTAGTATACTTGTACTCTAGCTCTTTGGCGATAAAAGCCTCTTTAATTTTTCTTACAATAGAACGCTCTTGTGTAAGAAACGCATTTTTTGCAAGCTGTTGAGTAATAGTACTGCCGCCTTGTACTTCTCTTCCACTTAAAGTGGAAACAAGCGCGCGGGCAGTGCCGCGATAATCAATACCGCTGTGCTCATAAAAACGATTGTCTTCGATTGCGATAAAAGCCTGCTGCACATGCTTAGGTATTTTATCAATAGAGACAGGTATGCGACGTTCCTCTGATAAAGTGGTATAAATAACATTACCTTTGTTATCAAAGAATTGAGAAGCTGCATCAGGAATTAACGTTTCATCCATATTGGGTGGTGAAAAAAAACTTGAAAAGCCATAAAGCACAGAGGCGCCCATGACCATCAGGCAGATAATGCAAATGACTAGAAATTTAAGTGCCTTTAACATACTTTACCTCGTTATATAAAATTTAGCTGTTAATATCTATAACAATAGACAGCACTATTATTATAGCATTTTAAAAGGAGTTTGTCATATATTTTGATTGTAATGGGTTAGTGAAAAAAGTAAAAAAATCGCAAAAAAAGAGTTGACAAAAAATAGGCGCTGTGGTATTATATACAAGTCGACGCGATAA
>ULSP01052270.1_pt1 | contig 25770 bp, 20 predicted proteins | sample 1956811 | NCBI WGS metagenome assembly ULSP01 (sample SAMEA4835711, study PRJEB28245) | human gut metagenome | biome: gut microbiome; material: fecal sample | place: Denmark | collected 2008
CTCTATAAGAGATCTTGGTCTTCTTTTGTCGCACATAGAAGGACCCTCTTTCAGTTAAAGGCTCCTTTCAGGGTCATTAAAACATACCTAGATCTCTTATAGAGAGGGTATAAAGTATTCGAAACCTTGGCGAAAGATATTAGAAAGGAGACGAAAGTATATGGGAAGAAGAGCAGCGACAGCTACTTCCGCAAAGAAGCGTTCAAGGGTTCCTATGACTCCTGAAGACAGGGAACAGTACTTGATTAATCTCTCACTCGATGCTGCTGAAAAGCAGTTACGTGAAGGCACCGCCTCATCGCAGGTCATTACGCATTTCTTAAAACTCGGTTCTTCAAGAGAACAGCTGGAGCAGGACAAGCTCAGAGAAGAAACCAAGCAGACTAAAGCCAAAATCGATTCGTTGGAAGCTTCTGCTAAGAGTGAAGAGAGATACGCTGCAGCAATTGAAGCAATGCGTAGATACCAGGGTATCGAAGATGAGTAGATCAAGTCCAATGTCACGATCATATTTGGAAATGATCCAGTATTCTACGTTTGAAGAACGACTGCAGTATTTAATGCTGTTTGGTTCTGTTGGATACGAGACATTCGGCTATGACCGATGGGTTAATCAGGCATTATATTCATCCGGAGAATGGAGAGAGTTTCGGCATAAAGTAATTGTCAGAGATGGCGGTTGCGATTTAGGTGTTGAAGGATACGAGATACAAACACGACCGTTGATACATCACATAAATCCAGTTACCAAAGAGATGATACTTAACCGAGACCCAATGGTATTTGATATGAATAACGTTGTGACAACAACCCATCAAACACATAATGCCATACACTATGGACACGATACAAATGTTCGTAGCGGCCCTGTAATAAGGAGACCAAATGATACATGCCCTTGGAAACATTGAGGAGGAATTCAATGGAAGAGAGCATTCTTAAGACTATCAAGCAGCTTATTGGATGTCCTGACGACTTTGAGCAGTTTGACTTGGATTTAACCATTCATATCAATTCTGCCTTTGCAACCCTCACACAATTAGGAGTTGGTCCTAAAGAAGGATACCGAATCACTGGTCTGGATAATGTCTGGAGTGAATTCGAAGAGGATGCCCAGAAGTCAAGCTTGATAAAAGATTATGTGTACATTAAAACTCGTTTGTTATTTGATCCGCCAACGAGCAGCGCGTTAATGGACAGTTTGAAAGAGCAACTTAAGGAAATGGAATGGAGATTGTACATTATGTACTATCCTGTTTCATTAGATGATAAGAAGGGAGAGAATGACGATGACTAATTATTCAGCCGATGATATCAAAGACTTCTTAGCCAATAATCAGGAATTCTCTGACTATTATCTTGCACATTACGGATTACCAAGACGATCTGGAAGATACAAATGGGGATCTGGAAAGGAACCGTATCAAAGTCTTAGATCATCGGCTAAAGCTGGTGAGAAGTTTATAAAAAGTTTTTCTAAAAAGAGCAGAGTTGAAAAACAAAATAATAAACGAAGAGAAAGAACAGAAGCTGTACGACTTGAAAAAAAGAAACAAAAAAAATCTAAATACAGAAACGAAAAGGCATATGTAAAAACTTTATCTGATGAAGAGCTTAAACGAATAAATACTCGAGATCAGATGGAAGCCACATACCTTAAAAACCATCCGCAGAAGCAGCCATTACCAAAGATGTTAGTTGATAAAGCTATGAAAGATATTATTGTTCCTGCAGTTACAGAAGTTGTGAAAGAACAAGGAAAAGTTTATATCAAGGGTAAACTCAATTCTGCCGCTCAGAAGATGATTAATGAATCAGTTAAAGCTGAAACAAAGAGTACGAAAAAGAAAAAGAAGTAGAAGTAGGTGATGCAAAATGCTAAGCAATACGGCAACGCCTAGGTACTACGGGGAGTTCCGAGATAAAGTCCTGGATGGAGAGATTCCTGTTAATAGGGAGATTTCCATGGAGATGAACCGTATTGATTGGCTTATAGCTAACCCCGGTGTATACTATGACGACAATGCTGTAGAAGGATGGATTGCTTTCTGTGAATCTGAAATGGTCTTGACCGATGGGTCCGACTTGGAACTGTTGGATACATTTAAACTTTGGGGAGAGCAATTATTTGGTTGGTTCTATTACGTTGAGAAAACAGTGTATGAACCAAATGCTTCTGGACGAGGCGGACATTTCGTAAGGAAATCCGTCAAAAAGCGTCTTGTCAACAAACAGTATCTTATCATTTCTCGAAGTAATGCAAAATCGTTATACGAGAGTTTAGTGCAAGCTTATTTTCTGACAGTCGATACAACAACGACACATCAGATTACAACGGCCCCAACAATGAAACAGGCTGAAGAGGTTACAAGTGCAATTAGCACTGCCATAGCAAGAGCGAGAGGGCCTATGTTCAAATTCTTGACAGAAGGCTCTATACAGAACACTACCGGTTCCAAAGCGAACCGTGTTAAGCTTGCATGTACCAAGAAAGGTATACAGAACTTTCTTACAGATTCGTTACTAGAGATCAGACCCCTGAGTATTAACAAACTTCAGGGATTACGAGTAAAAGTAGCTACGGTCGATGAATGGCTCTCAGGCGAATTGAGAGAAGACCCAATAGGTGCAATCGAGCAGGGTGCAGCCAAAATAGATGGATACGTAATCTTAGCTGTAAGTTCGGAAGGTACTGTCCGTAATGGATGTGGAGATGCCATCAAAATGGAACTGATGGACATTCTCAAAGGCGAATACCAGAACTGGCATACTAGTATTTGGTATTACAGGCTTGATAGCGTGGATGAAGTCGGAGACCCAGACATGTGGCCTAAGGCTAATCCGAACCTACCGATCACAGTCAGCTATGAGACGATTCAGCAAGATGTTGAACGAGCTGAGAAAGCACCAGCTACAAGAAATGATATTCTGGCAAAACGTTTCGGAATTCCTATGGAGGGATATACATATTATTTCTCTTACGAAGAAACACTTCCGCACAGACCTAGAAGCTTTTGGAAAATGTCATGCGCAATGGGAGCGGACCTTTCTCAAGGTGATGACTTCTGTGCTTTCACATTCTTGTTCCCACTGAGAAACGGAATGTTTGGAGTAAAAGTTAGAAGTTATATAACCACACTTACTTTGAGTAAGTTGAACTTAGCAATGAGACAAAAGTATCAAGAGTTTATCGACGAAGGCACTCTTATTGTTATGGAGGGAAGCATCATCGATGTGCAAGATGTATATGAGGATCTCGACAAGTTCATAATAGACGCTCAGTATGATGTTTGCGCTTTGGGCTATGACCCATATAATGCAAAAGAGTTTATTGAAAGATGGGCTCAGGAGAATGGGTCATTCGGAATTGAGAAAGTTCCGCAGGGCGTTAGAACTGAAACGGTTCCTCTTGGAGAAATTAAGAAATTATCGGAAAAGAGGATGCTGATATTCGATGAATCTTTAATGAGTTTCTGTATGGGCCATTGCATAACATTGGAAGATACAAACGGAAACAGGAAACTGTACAAGAAACGTTACGAAGACAAAATCGATAACGTCTCAGCATTGATGGATGCACTTGTTGCTTACAAAGTTAATAAAGACGCATTCGAATAGGAGTAATGGTTATGTATGTAAAAATAAAGAATGACGATGGCACGTTTTCGTTAGTTCATTCGGACTTAGGCGGTGACCATCTGGAACATTATGGACTGCCAAGGCGGTCTGGCCGTTACAAGTATGGATCGGGAAAAGATCCGTATCAGCATTCTGGAAGAAGAGCATCGCATCTAGAGTCAAAATCGGATCGACTTGCATCCAAGATGAAGAAACAAACTTCTCAGAAGACAAAGTCACGTATATCTGATTACGAACGAAAAGCTTCAGAAGCTATGACTAAAAGAGTCAAGTTCAAAGAAAAGGAAGAGGCAAAACGTGTTAAGCGTGACCACGCTATTACAGATATTGGATATACCGGAAATCTTCAAAAAGCCGAACGAGCTCGGAAGAAAGCGAACCGTTATGGAAAGAAAGCTGCTAAGTACACCAGGAAGGCTGAAGCAATAAAACGGCGTACAAGCAGAACTGCAGAAAAGAAGAAAGCGGTAGATGCTGAGTTAGCTTCTATCCGTGGTGCAAAATACGTTCAAAAACTTAAAAAGAAACAGAAAGGATGGTAATATGAGTAATTCTGTATATTACAAGGCCACCGATGAGGACGGAAACACCGTTCTCAAACATAGCTGGAAAAATCATAAATATATTCGTATCGAGAACGGTAGATATATTTATCCTGAAGATGAAGCAGCACAAAAAAATGCTGTATTAATACAGAGGCGGCAAGCAATGCAAAAGCTTCGTTATAAGAACAATGCCGCTAATCAAGCAAAAAAGAATATACCTTATAAAGGTCCAACAGATGCAATTGCAGCACAGAAGGTCCAAAAAGAAAAAGATTTCCAAAAACGTGTCAGAGCAATGAATGCTCATACTGTAGCTAAGAAGAATGCTGATATGGTAAAGAAGAAGCAGGACCGACAGATGAAACAAATTGCAGCCAATGTTAAGAAACAGGATGCCCCTTCAACAAAAGTTAAGAAAGCAGCAAACTTTGCTAAAAAAGTAGCAACCCGAGATGCAGTTGCAAAGACAGTAGCGGCAAGATATCTTCTGGATAAAGCTTCAAAATCCCCAACAGCAAACGCTGCAAGGGCAAAAGCAAAGTCTGTAATTTCAAAGGGTGAGTACAAAGTTACCAGAGCTGGACAGAAACTTGCTCGTGATGTTAAGAAGACTGGTGCATATAAGAAAGTAAGAAAAGCTACGTCAACTGCTAGAGACCGTGCAATGACTTCTGCAGAAGCACGCAATAAGGCAAATTCTGTCAGATCAAAGGCAGAGTACAAAATTGAACGAGCTGGTCAGAAGCTTGCCAATGATGCTAAACCTTATGTAAAATCGGCAAAGAAGAATGTTAACAAGGCATATAAGTCAGCTAAGAAAGAATACAATAGAGTTTCTAGAGATGCCAGCAAAGCTTACAAATCAGCTAAGAAGAAAGCTAAGAAAGTAAGCAGATCTTTCAATAAAGCTAAGCGTGCAGGCAAAGCTTATCTGGATTACCTTACTAAATAAGGAGATTACTTATGGGTTTTATGAACAGATTAAAGCATGGTTGGAATGCATTTATGAACAAAGATCCAACAGCGTATCAAAATGGAACTGGTCTTGGCGCAGTGAGCTATGACAATCCATCTCGTCCTAGACTTACGATGGGAAATGAGCGGTCAATCGTTACAACGATCTACAATAAGATATCCGTAGATGCCGCAGCAATTGACGTAGAACACGTCATGCTAGACGCAGACAAACGCTTTACTGACGACGTTGAGGATGGGCTTAACTACTGTTTAACAATGGAAGCCAATATTGATCAGACATCGCGAGCGTTTAAACAGGATATTTTCCTGAAACTTCTTGACGAAGGATGCGTTGCTATAGTTCCGATTGATACGACTATGGACCCCGTGCATGGCAACGTTTACGATATTCAGACGATGCGTACAGCAAAGATAATCAATTGGTATCCGCGCCATGTTAGAGTGCGAATCTACAATGACCACACTGGTGAATTCGAGGAAATGGACCTTCCAAAGAAAATGGTCGCGATCGTTGAAAATCCATTCTATGCAATTATGAATGCACAGAATTCAACGGCGCATCGACTGAAAAGAAAGCTTGCAATTCTCGATTTCATAGATGATCGAAGTGGATCTGATAAGCTTGATTTGATTATTCAGTTGCCATATACGATAAAGTCCGAAGCAAAAAGAGCTCAGGCTAAAGAACGTCGTAAAGAGCTTACTGAACAATTGGCAAGCTCGGAATATGGTATTGCGTATATAGATTCGACTGAACATGTCACTCAGTTGAATCGTTCAATTGAAAACAATTTGCTCAAGCAGGTAGAGTATTTCACGAATTTGTTATTCTCTCAGCTTGGGATGACGGTAGAGATTCTCAATGGTACAGCAGACGAGAATACAATGAATAACTACTACAATAGTATAGTTGAGCCAATACTTGCAGCAGTCGTAGATGAGATGAATCGGAAGTTCTTAACAAAGACTGCTAGGACCAAAGGGCATGCAATTAAATATTTCAGAGATCCATTTAAATTGGTGTCTACTACGAATCTTGCAGAGCTTGCTGATAAGTTCACGAGAAACTGTATAATGACATCTAATGAATTCAGGCAAGTAATTGGATTAAGGCCAGTGGATGATCCTAAGGCAGATACGCTGACGAACAATAATATTTCGGCGTCGAACGCTGAATTGGATCAGATGTATAATACAAATTCTGCTGACGAGGAAACAGAAGAACAATAAAGGAGGAATTCAAAATGGGAGCTAAACGCTCAAAGTATGCCGATTGCGACTTTAAGGGCTGGGCTACAAAGTTTGGTATTCTTTGCGCTGATGGAAGAATTATTCAGCATGGTGCTTTTGATGATATCGATGGCGCTAAAGTTCCATTAGTGTATAACCATGATCACGGTAACATTAATAGCGTGCTTGGGCATGCTTATATGGAATGCCGAAAAGATGGTATTTATGCGTACGGATATTTCAACGGTTCAGATAATGGTCAAATCGCGAAAGATGCTGTTCAGCACGGAGATATGGATTCGCTTAGCATTTGGGCTAATCATCTTCAGCAGCGTGGGCCATATGTTCAGCATGGTGAAATTAAAGAACTTAGCCTTGTTCTTGCAGGAGCAAATCCAGGAGCATACATTGAAGATGTTGCCTTAGCACATGGCGACACAATTGACAATGACGATTATGAGGCATATATTTATTCGGGAGAGTATCTTGAGATTATGCACTCAGATGAGAAAGGAGAAGACGAAGTGGCTAATAAGAGCATTCAGGATGTCGTTGATACAATGACGCCAGAACAGAAGGATGCTTTCTACATGGCTGTAGGAAGTGCATTAGCAGAAGATCCTAACGCTCTCGAAGACGAAGATGAATACGAGGACGAGGATGAAGATGAAGAGGATGATTACGACGATTCCGAAGAATATGAAGAGGAGGATGACGACGAAGATCCTGACAAAGATGATGACGATTCCGAAGAATATGAAGAGGAGGATGACGACATGGGTGCAATCGCACATAACTTATTTGAAGGCAACAATACAGACAACGGAGACGTTCTGTCCCACAGCGAAATGCAGGAGATTATCGAGGACGGTAAGAGATATGGCTCTATGAAAGAATCATTCCTTGCTCATGGTATTGCAAATATTGAGTACCTGTTCCCGGATGCCAAAAATTTAAACACACCACCTGAGTTCATTGCAAGAGACCAGGGATGGGTAACCGAAGTAATGAACGGTGTACATCATACGCCATTCTCAAGAATCAAGTCTACATTTGCAGACCTGCGTGAGGATGAAGCTCGTGCAAGAGGTTACATCAAAGGTAAGCTGAAGAAGGAGGAAGTATTCTCATTACTGAAGAGAACAACCACCCCGCAGACAATCTACAAGAAACAGAAGATTGATCGTGATGATGTAATTGACATTACAGATTTCGACGTAATTGTTTGGCTGAAAGCAGAAATGAGAATGATGCTGAACGAGGAAATTGCAAGAGCAGTCCTGGTTGGTGATGGACGTCTTATATCCAGTGATGATCACATCAAAGAGGACAACATTCGTCCAATTTGGAAAGATGCCGATCTCTACACAATTAAGTACCCTATTGCAATTACAAAAGAAACAACCGCAGCTGAGAAGGCTACAGCATTTATCGAGGCCTGTGTAAGAGCACGTATCGACTACAAGGGTTCTGGCAATCCAAAGCTGTTCGCTCCAGAGTCAATCATTACTGAGTGCTTGCTGCTGAAAGATAAGAACGGCCGTATCATCTATGACAACATTGACAAGCTGGCTACAGCATGCCGTGTATCTAAGATCGTATCCGTTCCAGTTATGGAAGGTCTTAGCCGTGCAGACAAGACTGACACATTAGCTCTTCAGGGTATTATCGTAAACCTGCAGGATTACAACATCGGCGCAGATAAGGGCGGAGCTATCAACATGTTCGATGACTTTGACATTGATTACAACGCTCAGAAGTATCTTATCGAGACACGTATCTCTGGTGCGTTAATCAAGCCATTATCAGCTATTGCAATCGAGACAAAGATCCCAACAGCAGATCTTAGCAAGACAGTTTCTGGCCAGAGCGGCAACTAATCAAAATGGGAGGAAATGATCGTGAATAGATGGTGCGGTAAGATCGGCTTTGCAGAACAAGTGGAAACAGCCCAATCAGTTTGGACTGAGGAAATAACCGAGCGTACATATAGAGGAGATATTCTTCGTAATACGAGACGTCTTCAGGATTCGCAGCAGATCAATAGCAATATTTCAATCTCTAATCAGATAAGTGTAGTCGGCGATGCCTATATACGCGATCATTTCATTAACATGAGATGGATTGAGTTTATGGGGGCTAAGTGGAAGGCAACAGAAGTTGATGCTTCGCAGGCCCCTAGACTTATAATAACGTTGGGAGAGCTGTGGAATGAGGACGAGACTTGACTTTGATAGATATTTAAAAGATATCGTTGGAGAGGGTGTCAATGTATATTTCCAGCCCCCTTCTAATGTATCCGGTGCTGGGCAAAAAGTTATAAAAAACATAAAATACCCAGCTATAATATATTCTGTTGATGATTATAATATTCGATCGGCAGATAATAAAAATTATAGCGTTGATAAAGAATACGCAGTAGAAGTGGTAACTAAAGACCCGGATAGTACATTGATTGATAAGATAGTGGAGATGCCCACTGCGAGATTCAATAGATCTTACTTATCAGATGGCATGTATCATTCGGTCTTTGTAATTATATTTTAAAGGAGGAAAAACATGCCTAAATTAACATGGGACAAAACCGGAGAACGTAAATACGAAACCGGTGTAGATCATGGCGTTATTTACCCGGTTATTGACGGAGAATATGGCGCTGGTTCTGCGTGGAATGGTCTTACCGCAGTTACAGAATCTCCATCTGGAGCAGAAGCATCTGCTGTATATGCTGATAACATGAAGTATCTTAGCCTCATGTCAGCAGAAGAGTTTGGAGCTACAATCGAAGCTTATACTTATCCAGAAGCATTTGACAGGTGCAACGGTACAGCCGAGATTAGTAAGGGAGTTACTATCGGCCAGCAGAACAGAGATACATTCGGCTTCTCTTATCGTACCCTGATCGGTAATGATGTAAAGAGTAATGATTTTGGCTACAAGATTCATATCATTTACGGAGCTAAGGCTTCTCCATCTGAGAAAGGCTTCCAGACAGTAAATGATTCACCAGAGGCAATTTCGTTCAGTTGGGAATTATCAACAACCCCAGTTACAGTTGACGGATTCAAGCCTACTGCTCATCTCGAGATTGATTCCACAAAGGTCGAAGCTACCAAGATGAAGAAGATTGAGGATGCTTTATACGGCACAGAAAGTACAGAAGCTAAGTTGCTGCTTCCGGATGAGATCATTAACCTTTTAAAATAACAGACCCGTCACTGGACGTCTCTGCAACTCCTATTACAGGAGAAGACGACCTGTTTGGAAAGAAGGCAGCTGACCTTCAGTCCAATATCAAGGTCAATGAGAGTACTGGAGTAATTTCTGGTACTCTTAACTACGTGACGGGCTATACAGGATTCAGCAGTAAAGTCGACGAACAGAGTGGTAATTACATCGCTCTTGATATTGCTCCAAAGAGTGGTTTCCCTGAATCATTAACAGTTGAAGTTAAGGGCGGAACATCTGGTCCATCTAAACTTCTCCAGTCTGATCATCAGACAGTTCTTAAGATCAAGGACACTAATAAGCAGTCCATCTTGATTAAAGCAACTAACAAAGGCGCGACAGAAACAAAAGAATACTTGCTTACAGGTGTAACACTTAAAACAGAATAAAGTTTTTCCTAGTCTGCTGAAATATGCAGACTGGGATTTTTAAGAATGAAAGGAGATTAAATTATGTTTATCAAAACTATTAATTACAAGGACTTTGACGGAAATGAGAGATCTGAAGATTTCTACTTCAATCTTACTCAGAGTGAAATTTTAAAATTGGAAACAAGCCTTAACGGGGGCTTAACATCATATATGAGCCTTATGGTGCAGAAACAGTCTCAGCCGGATATCATGAATCTTTTTGAAAAGATTATTGATGCATCTTACGGAATCAAATCTCTTGACGGCCGTACATTTACAAAGACTCCTGAAGCACTGGCAGAGTTCAAGGCTACTGCAGCATATGACAAGTTCTTTATGGAAATTTGTATGGACGAAGCAAAAGCTTCCGAGTTTCTGCTTAATATCATGCCTGACGATGTAAATGACAAGATCAAGAAAGCAGCGGAATCCGGAGTCTATGACGATGCTACATTAAGCGATGCTCAGAGAAAAGCGATCTCAGCAGCAATGGCGGAAGTAGCAGGATCTGTGGCTGCAACTGATGATGCTGTGAAAGAAGGAAACTAAGGAGATAATTATGCTCGAATTAATTCTTCCCGGATATGAGCCATTTGATCAAGAAACTCAAACTTTTGGAAAGGTTGTAAAACCTACTAAGATTAAGCTCGAGCACTCCTTAATAGCAATTTCAAAATGGGAGCAAATATGGCATAAGCCATTGCTGAAACTCATGGATGAAGGAACTCTAACGGATGAAGAGTTTTTTGATTATATGTATTGCATGATAGTTGGGTCTTTCGATAAGGTCGAATTCTTTAAACGGCTTGATGATCATTTACTTAAAAAAGTAACAGACTATATCAATGACCCAGCTACGGCATCTAGGGTTTTTACAATTGGAGATGACGACAAAGAAAAACCGGAGACGTTAACTAGCGAATTAATATATGCTTACCTAGCAATGGCTAGAATACCATTCGACCCTTGCGAGAAATGGAATATAAAGCGTGTATTTATGCTAATAGAATTATACACTGTAAAAACTAATCCACCTAAGAAAATGTCCAATGAAGAAATCCGAAGATGGCAAAAGAAAGAAAATGAACGACGTAAAAAAGCACTGAAAACAAGGGGGTAGAAAAATGGCCAGAACCAGAAAAGCGGCAGTCAACCTTATCAATGCTTGGGTTGGCAAAAATGAAAAAGATGGATCTTACAAATCTATTCTTGATATTTACAACAAACAGAAAACAAAGCCGAGAGGCGTAACTATGAAACCAGGAATGGCGTGGTGTGCTGCAACTTGGTCTGCCGTGGCAATTTCTCTTGGATATACGGATATCATGCCAGTTGAGTGCAGTTGTTTTTATCTCATCAAAAAAGCTCAAAAAATGGGATGCTGGAAGGAGAACGACAACTATACTCCTAAAATTGGAGATGCATGTCTTTATGACTGGGATGATAATGGCATAGGAGATAACAAAGGAACTCCAAAACACGTTGGCATGGTAACATATGTCAATAAGAAAGAAGGATACTTTGTTGTAACGGAGGGGAATTATAAAGACGCTGTTAAGAAGAGAACTGTCAGTATTAATGGAAGATTTATACGCGGATTCATTACTCCGAAATACGACGCAGGCCAGCCAAAAATTAATACAAGTGCAAATCGCCATGCTGGGAAAGACGTCAAAACAGTAGCAAGAGAAGTAATCGCTGGTCAATGGGGAGAAGATTATAAATCGAATCTTAAAGAAAAGCATTATGATGTCAACGCCGTTATGAAAGAAGTAGATGCAGTAATTAACACACCTTGTGGAATAACGACTACTACCTGTTATGCAGCACATCTGAGCCATTTTTATAAGGGCTCATATAAAACTTCTAAGAAAACTCCTATGCGTATTGACGCTGGATGGAACAAAAAGCTTATGGTTGAAATTCCAGCTGGGAAAAAGGTTGAATGCTACGGATACTTCAGCAAGTATAAAAAATCTGTATGGTTACTTTGTGTTGTAACCATTAAAGGAAAGAAGTATACAGGATTTGTAGAATCTTCTAAGTTAATTGGATAAGGAGAAATGATATGATCAGATGCAAACTTGAGGGTAACTTTAAAAAGCTCAATAATTATTTCGAAAAGCTTTTGGAAGGCGTTAACGTTGGTGTATTAAACAAATACGGACGTGAAGGTGTAGCTGCCCTCAAGGCTGCAACTCCTGTTGATACTGGAGTAACAGCTGCATCATGGTATTATGAAATAGTGCGCGATAACAGATCTATAAGTTTGGTTTTTAAAAATTCTAATGTAGTGAACCATGTGAATATAGCTATTATTCTACAGTATGGGCATGGAACTAGAAATGGTGGATATGTTCAGGGGGTTGACTACATTAATCCGGCTTTAAAACCGGTATTTGATAGACTAGCTAAAGATGCTTGGAAGGAGGTCACTGGATAATGGGTAAAGTTGTTGAAGATGACGTTGTCCGAATGCAATTCGAGAATGGACAATTCGAGAAAAAAATTCGTCAAAGTCAAAAATCTATAGAAGCTCTTAAGAAAAGCATCGATTTTAGTGAGTCTGGAAAGAGTCTTGCTAAATTTCAAAATGAGACCAAAAAGTTCAACATGGACGGAATGGGCAGAGCGGTAGAAGCAGTTCAAGTCAAATTCTCAGCTATGGATACAATAGCTATGAGCGTTTTAAACCGGCTTACAAATGCTGCTATAAATGCTGGCAAGAGGATAACGTCTGCTTTAGCATTTGATGGAATGTCTGACGGATGGAATGAATATAAACTGAAGATGAATTCGATCCAGACAATTATTACGTCTACTGGAGAAAGCTTATCTACAGTTAATAAGTATCTCGACGAGCTCAATAAGTACTCAGATAGAACAATTTATTCGTTCTCAGACATGACCGCAAATATCGGTAAGTTTACAAACGCCGGTGTAGGTTTGAAGGATGCAGTTGCGGCAATTAAGGGTGTTTCGAACGAAGCAGCTATTTCAGGTGCAAATGCAGAGCAAGCATCGCATGCCATGTATAACTTTGCTCAGGCATTATCTGCTGGATATGTAAAATTAATTGACTGGAAATCAATTGAAGTAGCGAATATGGCCACTATGGACTTCAAGCAGAATTTACTTGATACTGCAGTTGCTCTAGGAACGGTTGTCAAAAAGGGCGAAGACTACTACACCACAACTACAAATGCTAAAGGAGCTACATCTGACGCATTCAATGCTACAAAAAACTGGAACGATAATCTTCAATATCAGTGGATGACCACTGACGTACTCGTTCAAACGCTTAGTAAATATACGGACGAAACAACCGAATTAGGACAAAAAGCATATGCCGCAGCTTCTGAATTTAAAGACGCAGGACAGATGTTTGCTGCTTGGAAAGAAGCGATCGGATCTGGCTGGGAACATACATGGGAAACAATATTCGGTAACTTCGAAGAATCCAAAAAGCTTTGGGGATTTCTCGATAACATAATCGGTAATTATATTGTAAAGACATTCGCCGCTAAGAATGCTACTCTAGATGCCTGGAAGAAAATGGGTGGCCGCAATTCATTAATGCGTTCGTTCACAAATACTCTAGCAGCAGCTGTCGCTGTGTTAGATACTTTTAGGGTTGCTTATAGAGCAATATTCCCAGAAAAGAATGCAAAAGAAATAAAAAATATAACCGATGCATTTGAAGCTTTCACTAAGAAGCTAATAATGTCTAGGGATAATGTCGATAAGCTATATCGGACATTGAAAGGTTTCTTTACAATTGTCAAGATTGTTAAAAATGTTCTTGGAGTAGGACTTAAGACAGCCTTACAGGTAGTTTCTAAATTGTTTGGTATATCTGTAAATAGTGTATTAGACCTTACAGCAGTCCTAGGTGACGGCATTGTACAATTCGAAAAATTTGGAAATGTTTCTGGCGTAGTTGCTAAAGGTGTTGATCTTGTGTCGTCAGCAATAGCATTCGCTATAAAAAATATTGAGTACTTTGGAAAAGCTATTTGGAATTGGAAAGGGACACAGGAAGTAATAAAATTCTTAGATGATCTTATAGTTAAAACATTATGGCCAGATATGAAGGAGTTTGGTGAAAATGCTGGAACTATGATCGAGGATTTTATTCAGCACTGTAAGGAAGTTGGGCACATAGATTTCAAAGCTTTACTCAGTACAATTATTGGAATAGGCGCCGTTGCAAAAGCTAGTTTTGGAGGTGCCGGTAATTCTATAGATTCATTCACCTCAAAGTTGTATTCCCTTAGATCTAAAGTGAGCGGATACTTTAAAGGTTGGGCAGACCAAGCAACCGAATTCAAGAAAACGATGATTGACACGTTCGATGGTGTGTTTTCATTTGTTAAAGATAAATCCGGAAAAGTTAATACTGCTAATATATTAACTATCTTGTTAGGTGGTGTCTCGGTAAAGACCCTTTATAATCTTTCGAAATTGCTAGAGGTACTTACAGATAGATTCGGTGGTTTATTTGCATTACCGGCAGCAATAGGTAACAGTTTTATTAAACTAATGAATCAAGGAGCATTAACTCTTAAAACTTGGCAAGATTCTATCAAAGCCGATATAGTTATTAAGATTGCAAAAGCTGTAGCTATATTGGTAGGATCTATAGCTTTGTTAACTGTACTACCTCAGGATCGAATCGAAGGTGCAGTTGTGCTGATCGGTATATTAGGTGCAGCATTAACAGCATTTGCTTACGCGATCGGTTCTATTTCAACAGAAAAGTTAGCAAAGGGATTTTCTGGTGTTTCAGCAATGGTCATTTCTATTGCTGGAAGTATTTTACTAATGACTGTTGCACTTGAGAAACTTCAAAATGTGACCATTAATAAATCCATGGCAATTAATATTGGAGTAATTACAGGGCTTGTAGGAGTTATTACAATATGCTCAGGAGCTTTAACAAAGTATACAATGGGTGCAAATGCTAAATTAGCAGCCGCTGGAGCCCTTCAAATTGTATCTTTAGCAGCCTCTTTGCTACTGATGGTTAAAGCTATAAAAGGGTTGTCTAATTACAATATTGAAGATGCTGGGAGCACTATTGGTGCTTTAGTATTGGCTATTGGATCATTATCAGTTCTTATGATTGCTGTTGGAAAAGCGAACGCTTTAGGCGGAACTAGAGGAGCACTTACATTATTAAGCTCTGTAGTGGCAATATATGGATTAGCTAAAGTGATGTCTAAAATTTCTAATATGGATTTTAGCTCCATGAAGAAAGGATGGAAACAATTTGTAGCCGTATTCGGAACGATGATGCTGTTATTTAAGGCATCTGCTAAAGCTGGTCCGAATGCCTCTAAAGCAGCCGTATTACTACTTGGATTTACTGTTAGTCTACATGTTTTACTTGCTGCATTTGAGAAATTACAGAAGTACGATTTTAAGACAATGGCTAAATGCATAACGGGTCTAATTGCACTGATGATACCTATTGGGGGTCTAATTAAAGCTAGTGCTAGCGCTGGACAATATGCTGCTAGAGCTGGTGTTATGATGATGACCGTTGCTGGTTCTATTGTAATTTTAACTGCGGCTATAGCTATACTATCCGGTCTTGACCAGTCAAAAATGGCAGGAGCGACCGCGGCTGTTGATTCCATAATCTTATGCATGTCAGATATGATCAAAGCTGGCGATGTATCAATTGATGCTAAGAAGTCTGTAATAGTCGCTGCTTTAGTCGTTGGTGAAATAGCTGGAGTTATTGCCTTATTGGCTCAATTAGATCCAACCGGAGTTATAGCTGGATCAGCAGCAATATCATTGCTTTTAGGCGTATTTACATTATGTTTAAAAGGATTCTCTGGCGTCGAAAAAGTACAGCCTAGTGTTCTTTTAGCTGGTGCAGTTCTTTTGGAAATAGCTGGTGTTATTGGGCTAGTAGCTCAATTGGATTGGAAACGATCGTTAGCGGCATCAGCTGGATTAAGTATGGTTCTGTTATCTATATCAGCTTCTATGCTGATACTTCAAAATGTTCCTATTGCCGGGGCTATAAATGCGTTAGGAAGTTTCTCGATATTTGTCGCTGGACTCGCAGCAATTATAGCTGTACTCGGAGGTCTCAATAAGATACCTGGATTCCAGGATTTCATGAACGGTGGAGTTCAAGTATTAGAAATCCTTGGCGAAGGTTTAGGAAAATTAGTCGGCGGAATCATATCCGGCGTTGGTCAGGGAATTACAGATGGATTGCCGCAAATAGCTACAAATCTATCAGACTTTGCAAAGAAACTGCAGCCATTTTTATCTGCAATGGGCAAAGTAAAACCTGAGATAGGATCATCTATGTCCGTGCTGGCTGGGTGTATTGTCAAAATAGCCGGAGCAGAGATTGTAAATGCCATTTCTACCTTTGTAAACCTTGGAAAAGATCCAATTCAGAAATTTGCTTATCAACTTCAGTACCTTGGTGCTGGTATGAAAGCATATGGCGATCAAGTAGCAAATGTAAATCCGGAAACAGTTAAGGGCACCGCAATAGCGGCTAAAACTCTAGTTGAATTAGCGAATGCTATACCAAGATCTGGAGGATTAGCTCAACTGTTAGCTGGGGCAAAGGATCTCGCTGATTTTGGATTATCTCTTATTCCATTTGGAGCAGCATTCGCAATGTATGCCATGGAAGTCGCTAACATAAATCCTGGGGTAATCAAAGGAACGTCTTCTGCAGCTCAAACGTTAACTGATTTAGCGAATGCTATACCTGAAGCTGGTGGATTAAAACAGCTACTGACAGGATCTAAAAGTTTAACTTCATTCGGATTATCTCTTATACCGTTTGGAGCAGCATTTGCTACTTATTCTAGTCTAGTGGCTGGTGTTAATACCTCAACGGTAAAGGCAACATCTGCTGCAGCAATGACAATAAGTGAATTTGCAAATTCAATCCCTAAGTTAGATGGTATGAAAGAGTGGTTCGTAGGGGGCTCTGAAGATTTAGGAACTTTTGGTAAGAGCATGGTATCATTTGGTAAGTCATTTGCAAAATACTCTGATTCTGTATCTAAAGTCGATACTGAATCGATAAAGGCAACGTCATCGGCTGCAATGACAATTACAAAATTAGCAGGAACAATACCGAGTTTGGATGGTATGAAAGAGTGGTTTGTTGGAGGCTCGCAGGACTTAGGAACTTTTGGTAAGAGCATGGTATCATTTGGTAAGTCATTTGCTAAATACTCTAAAACAGTATCCGGAATCGATACCTCAACTATAACAGCTACATCTGCCGCAGCTACATCCATTGCAAAACTGAATGATGATCTACCAGAAGCAACTTCTGCTAAGAGTATACTCTTTGGTGGAAACAAGGAGAGCTTGAATAAATTCGGAAAGAATCTCGTATCGTTTGGTGAGAGTTTTGTCAGTTTCTCAGCAACAATAAAAGGAACTGACACATCTAACGCTGGAACTATTGCTAAGCAATTATCCGATTTCGTTAATTCGTTAAATGGAATTAAGGGTGGACTAGATAAAAAAGTCAAAGACATGAACAAAGCGTTTAAGGCTTTAGGTAAGACATCCTTAGAATCTGTGCAGAATGGGTTCGAATCAAAATCGGGGGATTTCAAGAAGGTTGGCTCTAAGGTTGTAGGATGGATCTCCTCTGGAATGAAAAACAATAGCGAAGATATGAAGTCCCCATCATCAAGTGTAGCTAAGAAATTCTTGAAATATGTTACCGATGCATTTAAATCAGATACAGATACGACCGATGGGTTTAACTCGGTAGTAAATAGCGCTCTTAGTACGGCTCAAAGTACTTTCAAGGACTATAATTCCAAATTTAAGTCTGCCGGTTCTTCATTAGCTAAGAATCTTGCTAGCGGCATGAAATCTAATTCTAAGGATTTTAGCACGGCTGGTGCTAATGCGGCTATAGGATTTATGAGTGGAGCAAAGAACAAGAGCTCTGAGGTATACTCAACTGGTGTTTCATTGGGTAATCAATTGCTTAAGGGAATGAAGAGTAAAAAATCTCTTGACGAGCATTCGCCTTCCAAGAAAACCAATAAGATTGGTGCTTATGCTGGAGAAGGACTTGTTAAAGGTGTCAAATCTAAAGCTGGAGATGTTGAGCTTGCGGGAATTGATATGGGACGAGGAGCTTTGCTAGGCGCTGGAAAAGGAATAAAAGACGGCGCTAAGAAAGCTCAAAAAACAGTTACAGGATATGTCAAGGGAATTAAGAAATCCATTAGTAAATCGGTTGGAAATAAAGACGTTGATGGCATCATGAAGACCGTAAATGGCATTCTTAATGCAGGCAACAGTACGTTTTCAGACCAAATGGATAAAACGTCAAAAGCCATTATCAAAAATGCTAACAAAACTGGAGCTGGCGTAACTAGTGCATATGATAGCACTTCTAAGAAAATTACAGGTAGGTCTAAGAAGAACAGCAAGAAAGCAAAGATCAAGATGACCAAAATCATAAAGGTCGCTTATCAGTTTGGAAAGACTTTCGACAAAGCTGTAAGCTCGTTTAATAAAACTCCTTATGAGACGATTACTAAAATCTCTAAGAGTTTAGGAAAAGAGCTTCTCAAGACAACACCTAAGCTTAAGACACTTAGCAAAGCTACTAAAACTGCCGAAAAAACTATCAAGAATTTTGCTATTGCACTGTATAAGGAATCGGATCAGTATAAGGAAGACACTAAGTCTGTTAAGAAGCACGAGGCAGCTTTGAAGAAGCTCCTTAAAACTAGAGACCGTTTAAAGAAGGGCCTTAGTGCTTCAGGCAAAAAACTTAGCAAAAAGGATCTCAATTCGGCTATTAAGGAAAATAACACTGCTATTAAAAATGCTGTGAAACAGCTGAAAGATGATCAAAAGACGATCCAGTCCAATATTAACTCTACGTTCAAAGAATACAGGAATAACATCATTAACTCAATAAAAGAATATACTAAGTTTACGAATATTGCGTTCGATAACTCTAGGAATATATTCTCAGAATTCTCTGATTCTATGGATGATGAGATGGGTACAGTTCTTAAGAACATGGAAAGCCAGGTCGATGGCTATCAGGAAATGAAGGACAATCTTGCAAAATTAGCAAAGAATGGTCTTAGTAAGGGTCTTATCGATACTCTTAAAGGTATGGGAGAATCTGGTTATGCATACATCAAATTGTTTGCAAATGCCTCAAAAGAAGAAATTGATAGAGCAAACAAAGCGTACGCAGAAGCTAGTAAACAAACGAAAGAAGATATTATAGCTTCTTATAAGCAGACTTATCAAGATGCTGTTAAGTGGAAGGATTCTATTAAGAAGATGCTTAATCAGGGTTGGGATATTCGCCTTGTTCAGGAATTGGTTGATGAAGGGCCTGGAAATCTGAGTAAAGTATTGGAAATGCTTACCTTTTCAGATGAAGAGCGTAAAGAAATTAATGACATATATGTTAAGAATCTCAAACTTCAGAAATCTGGAGCTGATTCTATTATTAAGTCGTTTGCTTTGAAGAAAGAAAAAGAAGCTGCCAAGAAGAAAGCGAAGAAATCCGTTAAGAAAACAGCCGAAGAAGTCAAGACAGATGTAAAAGAAATTCCAAATGCTGTTTCTGAAGCAGCTAAGGAAATGGAGAAAAATCTCAAGAAGATAAACAACGATTGGTACGATGCAAAGAAGAAAATCGAAGATACGGCAAAGTCTATGACGGAATCCGTAAAGAGCAGTCTCGATAGCTTCACGTCGTTTGCTAATTTCGACATTTCAAGTTCTACAGATTACTTTACGAGATACGATGAAGTAGTAAATGATCTCGATAATGACACCATCATTGATCGTATGTGGTCACAGGTTAATGCCGAAAAGAGAGTAATCGAAGGTCTCGAGGAACTAAAGAATATGGGATTTGCAGATGGATTGCTGGATTATCTTAAGAGTCTAGGGACGCAAGCAATACCGTATATCGAGGGATTCAGACTTGCCACGGCTGATCAGATTGATCGAACAAATGCAGTATTCAAAGAGAAGACGCAAATGACAAAAGATCAAATTTTACAGCAGGCAAAGGATAATATGGAATCTGTTAAGAAATGGCGAGATGAAATTGTTGTGTTGTCGAAAGACCTTGACCCAAGGCTATTGCAAGAGTTGATAAACAAAGGCTTGGACGGAGCAGATATCGTCGATGCGTATTTCCAAATGACGCCAGATGAAAAGAAGCAGATAAATCAGTATTACAAAGATACATTATCTATGAACGAGGAAGTTTCTAAAGAAGTATCCGACTCATACAAAGAAGCAGGTCTAGGTGCTGTTAATTCTATGTATCAGGGAATGATCGATGCAGCTACAGGTAAGGATGTGTCTTCTAAGAAAGGCTCGTCCAGAAATCTTAAAGGGTCAGCAGCTACAAAAACGGTTAATGCGGTAGCTAAGTCATTCGACGAGGCACTTAAAAAAGATACGTCATTCAAGTCTTCAGGTAAGAAAGCTGGAAACCAGTTCAAAGCTGGAATTGACTCAGCTTCCGAAGGGGTTGCAAAGTCTGCAAAGCGATCAGCCAAGAAGGCTTGTACAACCTTTACGAATTACGCAGAAACAAACTTCAAGAAAGCTTTTAAATCTGCCGGAACATCTCTTGGTTATTGCTTTGCTTTAGGTCTTGCTGCAACAACGGTTTTAACAGCTGTAGAATCTTCTTGTAAATCAGTGGTAGATAAAGCATTATCTTCGTTTTCAAAAGGCAGTGACAAAGCATCTTCTAAAGGAAGTGCACTTGGTAATTCATTTGCTCAAGGCATTAGAGGAGCTATACCATCAGCTGTTAGTGCTGCTCAGGCATTAGTTGACGCTGTAAATGCTGAACTGTCTAAGATAAGTATGCCTAGTTTAAGTGTCGGTGTTAACACTTCGAATCTGTCGTCAATGGTTAGTAGTGGAGTGACATCAGCTACGGGATCTTCTGTAGCAGGAGCTAGTGCCGGTTTAGCAACTTCTATAGCCAGCGCTTTTGCTGGAAGCGCACTAGGCAAAAGCAATCTTAAGAAAGCTATATCGCTACTTCAAAATGGGGGAAGATCATCTCGAAGTTCTATTAAGGGTTCCAGCGCCCCAGCAGTAACTAACAACTATACATTCAACCAGACTAATAATTCGCCTGTAGCATTATCTAATAAAGAGATATATCGACAGACAAAGAACCAGTTTAGTCAATTAAAGGGGGCTCTTAAATGATAAAGAAAGTAATCGTTACTAATTATTTAGGGGAATCCCTAGAAATGGAACTAGCTAGGCCTGAGGTTTCGGGTCTAGCTATAACAGATATCGAAGGTTTAGGGCCAGTTAAGGCAACTATCAATACTAGCGAGATAGCGACCGGAGATGGAGCATTATATAATAGTGCTAAACTTGAAACTAGAAATATAGTTATGACTCTGGATTTTAGATTCGGAACAGATATCGAAACCATTAGGCATACTACATATAAGTATTTCCCTATCAAGAGATATATCACGTTGACATTTGTAACGGATCAGAGATCTCTTGATGCTTTCGGTTATGTCGAGTCAAATGAACCTGAAATATTCCAGGAGCACGAAGTGACTCAGATCTCCGTAATTTGTCCAGATCCATACCTTTATGCAACTAATGGAAAGACGCTTACATTATTTAGTGGTGTCAATCCTAAATTCGAATTTCCATTTGAAAACAATTCGTTAACCGAAAAGCTCATAAACTTCGGTGACATCGTACATATGTATGAGAATGTAATAACGTACAAAGGAGATGCTTCAGTTGGTATAACAATAACAATTCATGCACTAGATACAGTAAAAGACATTGTGATCTATAACGCTAGAACTCGTGAAGTTATGAGAATAAATACTGACTTTATACAGACCTTAACTGGTCAAGCATATGGTACTGGTGATGATATCATTATAAATACTAAGCGAGGAGAAAAGTCAGTTACATTACTGAGAGCCGGCTTAACGACAAACATTCTCAACTGCTTAGGCAAAGGATCGAGCTGGTTCCAGCTGTCGAAAGGAGATAATATCTTCATTTACAATGCCACAGAAGGAGCAATGAGTATTCAGTTCAAGATTGAAAACGATACGATATACGAAGGAGTATAACTTATGGAAGGTGATTAATTTGAGGAGGTAAGCAATGGAAGCTACAATATTAAACTCAAGGTTTGAAAAAGTAGCCATTATTGACAGGTTCAAGTCCTTCATTTGGACTGATAGATATCAAGAGAATGGGGACTTTGAACTCTACCTCACTTTGGACATGGATGGAGTGCTTCCTTATCTAGTCAATGACTACTATCTTCAAAATGATGATTCAGTTCACATGATGATTATTCAGGGAATGCTTCTTGAAACGAATACTACAGAAGGACCAACAATTAAAGTTATAGGCTACTCTCTTGAGAGCTTGCTGAAGCGTAGGATAATATGGGACAATACTACACTTGGCGGAAATTTCCAAGATGGAATAGAGAAGCTTATAAATGATGCTATTATAGCACCGTCAAAATCAGAAAGGAAGATTTCTAACTTTGTATTCAAGAAGAGTACAGACAGTAGAATAACCGCTCTGACAATTGACGCAAAGTATGAGCAGCATGAAAACTTATACGAGGCAATAAACTCACTTTGCGTCGAGAAACAAATTGGATTTAAAGTTACGTTAAATGAAAATAAACAATTTGAGTTTGAGCTGTACAAAGGCGTTGATAGATCTTATGCACAGCAATTAACTCCGTATGTTGTATTCAGTTCTTCATTTGAAAACTTAAATAACACATCTTATTTGGACAGCAAAGAAGATTACGCAAACGTTGCGTTAGCTGTTGGAGAAGATGGGGATACACAAACATTATCCGGGAATCCGTTGAAGATTACTAAAGAAGTGACTAGGGACGGAGAAACTCAGGAACAGTTGAGTGGTATGCATCGATGCGAGATATATGTTGATGCTGGGTCAATTACTTCTGAGGATGAGGACCATAAAATGAGCGACGCCGAACGACTGAAAGTAGTTGCTCAGAAGGGCAAAGAAGCTTTAGCTGAGAAATCACATACCATATCTATGGATGGAGATGTTGATCCTCATAATATGTTTGTGTATGGACGAGATTTCAAAATGGGGGATGTAGTACAGATAGAAAACGACTATGGTATTAAAGGGACATCAACCGTGTCGGAATTCATTATGTCCCAAGATTCTAGTGGGGAAACTTCATACCCTACTTTTACAGACTTTGTAAGTGCCGATGATAACAGAATACCAGTAGGCTCTTAAAGAATAAGATAAAGGAGGAAAAATATGAGTTTTGCATCTGGATTTTTTAATTCCGTAGATCATGATAGATTATATGATGCTACCGACATTTCAAGATTATTTGATGGCTTAATTCGAGATGGAATTTTTGCATCTATTGGCGACTGCATGGTCGTTAAGCAAAGCAACCAGATGAATGTAACGGTTGGAACTGGACGAGCATGGTTTAATCATACTTGGAGTTACAACGATGCTCTTTATCCAGTTACTATTCCACCATCAGAGATTCTTATGGATCGTATTGATGCAGTTGTTCTGGAGATCAATTCAGTTGAATCTGTAAGAGCAAACAGCATTAAATTAATTAAAGGAACGCCATCGTCTACACCAGCCAAGCCGGCATTGGCGAATACTAAAGAAGTTCATCAGTATCCATTGGCGTATGTCACAGTCGGTAAAGAGGTTACGTCAATCAGGCAGGCGGATATTGAAAACTGTGTAGGGACGAGTGTGTGCCCATTTGTTACAGGCATTCTTGAGGTAATTAGTATTGAACAACTTATTCCTCAATGGAAGGATATCTTGAATCGGTTCGTAGAAGAGAATACTGCAAACTTCAATACATGGATGAATGGAGAAAAGCAGGATTACCAGGCTTGGCTCACAGCCGCTAAAAAAGAGATTACGGATTGGCAAGCAACTTCAAAATCGGACTATCAGAAATGGTACGACAGTATTAAGAATGGCTATGATCAGTGGTTCGCTACAATTAAAGCTGCTTATGACGCTAACTGGTCAACATTCCAGCAATGGGAAAAGGCGTCCCAGGCAGAGTTTGATAAGTGGTTTGAAAATATAAAAAACAAACTCGAAGGTGACCTTGGAGCTAAACTTACTCTAGAAACCGAGAAGTTAGGTAAAGAGAAAGTATCACTTATCGAGTCAACGGAAACAGATCTCAAAGGTACTGTGGAAGCTCCATTGATGTTAGGTAAGGCTACGAGGAATTTGTTGCCTTATCCATATGCAAGCGCTAGCGGGTCGGTTTCGTATGGCGTAACGATGACGTACACAGAAGAAGGAACTGTTTCTTTTGACGGCACATTATCGGATAATGCATCAAAACCTGGTTTTAAATTATATAATAATACTGAAAAGTTATTTAATGATGCTATAAATACGCTATATTCAAAGTACAATACGACAATTCCAGGTGTCTTGTATGCTTTTTTTCAAATTTTTACCAAAGGTAATGCTTGGGTAACCAACGTCGATACTTTATCAAAAAATGACTATGACTGGTCGAAATACTATTGTAATTATGTTGTTCAATATCATAAAACTTCCGGAGATGTTCATGGGACAGTATCCAATATCAGAATAGCAACCGATGCCGATGGTCCATTTGTTCCATATTCCGGATACGATATTAAGACGATTGGAAAGAATTTGATTCCGTATCCATATTATCATGGATCTGAACATACTACTAATGGAATAACATTCACCGTAGATTCAAAAAGAATAATTCATGCTTCTGGAACAGCTACCAGCGCAGCGTTTTATTCATTCGTCTATGGTACGATAATCCCTTGTATAACAGTTGGCAAAAAATATACTATGACCTTAACTGTTAAAAATGGCCCTGCATCTGCGTTTTTAGCTAATGTTAAGGATGGCAAGAATACCGATATTGCCGCTATACAATCGTTAAGCGTTGGAACAAAATCAACCACATTCACATTTACGAGAATAGATGGAGCAACTGATACGATTGCGATTTGTATTGCTGCCGGAACGACCCTAACCGGCTGTCAAATCCAGGTCCAATTAGAAGAAGGGGAAACTGCTACAGATATTGAACAGTATAGGTCATCAACCACGAAGATTACCAAGGATACAGAGTTTCCTAATTTCGATCTAAAATCATTCGATTCGGTTACTCATATAATCTCTCCGGCTAATGTTCAGTCATTCCATGCTGATGCGCCAAATGGTAAATACCTGGTAGAGTCAATCAAGAAATCTGCCGAGTCTGGTGGGGTTAGCTATGGAGCAACTGAACCAACAAATCCTAAGCCTGGAGATTTGTGGGTAGATACGAATCATTCGAGTGTGTTAAAATACTATAATGGGGGGAATTGGGAAATCACTAACTCTGGTATATATATCACTGATGGTGGTTTTCCATCTTCACCGTATAATGGCCAGTTATGCTATAGCCCATTTAGCAAAATGATGAATGTTTATATTGCATCCAGTGGTCCTTTTGGAGCTCCAGGTTGGTACCCAGTTGGATCAGATGATCCAGGAGGATACCATTATGGTGCTTCTGCCCCGGCCAATACTAAGCTTCTGTGGATCGATACTTCAGGTGGGGCTAAATTCTACAATGGTTCTGCCTGGGTGCCATTAGCAGTGACGTGGGGATAATTCAAAATGGGGGG